>JACCDW010790875.1_pt1 | contig 15210 bp, 13 predicted proteins | sample 7449781 | NCBI WGS metagenome assembly JACCDW01 (sample SAMN15323449, study PRJNA562643) | freshwater metagenome | isolation source: river surface water | place: USA:Blue River Watershed | collected 2017-08-18
ATGGCTTTCCCAACTCCAAGATTTCGGAGGCAAAGGCATTGAACAAATCATTCCAGAAGATCGTCATGTAGTTCTTCAAGTAGAGCCCTTTTCATCAGAAGATCAAGAAGATTTTTTGGTAGATCGCATTGGAAAGTTTGATCGTGTGAACCGCATCGGTGGGGGCATTCAAGGAGGATCTGTAGAAACCTGGAAAACATGGAGCCATCACTATGATGAAAAGTTACAAGAACGTGTAAACCAAAAGATGTTTGTAGGAAAAGATCAAAGCATCATGGCAGCGCTTGTCCTTCAATATCCAACCTTAGTAAAAGTCATTCCTGCCAATCGTTCTATTCGTGATCATTGGTTTACTCTCCTCTTTCATTTTACCCCATCGCAAATAGAAGCCAAACCCTTTTTTTCTGTCTTGATTCCTTTATACAATGGGATTGAGTTTTTGGGAGAAACAATCAACTCTATCAAAGAACAAACATACAAAGACTATGAAGTATTGATTGGAGTGAATGGGCATTCACCGAACTCAGAAGTCTATCGTCAAGCCAAACAATATGAATCCAACACCATCAAAGTCTATGATTTACCTTTTGTTCATGGAAAACCTGCTACCTTAAACTATTTGGTATCCTGTGCCAAAGCCGATTGGATCGCATTATGTGATGCAGATGATTTATGGGATGCCAACAAGTTAGACGTGCAGAAACAATGTATTGATCATTTTCAAGATGTTGATGTCCTTGGGACACAGTGTGAATATTTTGGAGATATGACAGGATCACCGAATATTCCTATGGGAGATATTACAAATGAAGATTTCTGGAAGGTGAATCCACTCCTTCATTCTACTGTTGTTCTTCGTAAAGAGCACGCAAAGTGGAATCCAGAGAATCGTATCTTAGAAGATTATGAACTCTGGTTGCGTCTTCGTTATCAAAAAAAATGTAAAATCATGAATGTTCCTTATATCTTGATGAAACATCGTATTCATAAGACAAGTTATTTTAACAATCAAAACGGGAATGCTGTACCTGAGTTATTGAAGAGACTTCGTGCAGAGTTTTAAGCATAACGATAACCGATCCACATGACAAGTTTATGGTTGATAAAACCATCATGTTGATATTTATCCACTGCAACTAGTATCTCACAGTCATTTACACTCATTGCATTTTTGTCATTGATATAAGGCAACTTGTTGTAATGACTTGAGTCATACGCGGGAAATCTGTAGTTTTCAGCATTCAGATCCTTTTTGTACGTACGTACGAACTTGAGACTATAGTCATCAAAGTTGAACTTTCCTGTTGGATCAGTCATCTGAAGACTTCTATTCTCTTTCATATTTTTGAGATAGAGAAGAATAGCAATTTTTTCGTCTTCTGAACGTGTCTTCTTTTTAAAGATTTCAACGAGTTCAGCATAATCGCAGTCTTCATGATCTTGAACTTCAAGTTTCACTGGAATAGCAATGCCCTTATCTTTTTCTTCAGGATAGTTGGCAGGAATCACTGTAGCTTGTACTAAAAGATTGGAATGAGAACCATCCATGAAAGATAGAACTCGCTCATCATTTTCAAGCTCATAAGCGATGGCATCATTAATTGCTTCTTCTTCACCCATAATCCATTTAGGAGGATGAATGAAGGAGGGATTGTGTTCCCTAAACTTTGTATCCATATAGCAACAACGGAGAAACCCCTGATAACTCTTTTCACGAGTTTGACCAAGTACAGGAAGCAATGTGTCTGATCTTATGGTCCCATACTTGTAGTTTACAAAGGTAATCGATTCTCCAGTAGGCTTGTAGTTTCCAAAGATAAGTACTGGTCTATCAATAGATTCACCTTGTGACTTCAAGTATTCTAAGATATCATGAATCTTTGAATTTAACTCTCTGCTATTTGAATCAATATCGAAGTCACAGTATTTCTTATTTTTGATCTCATTCAATCTTGTACGATAACGAATATGGATTTCTGAACGATACAACCCAATACAGATTGGATTATAAGACTGATGCATAGCATGTTTCATCAAATGAATGGTAAGTGCGACTCGCAAAGGAGTTGTCATGATGTGAATGTTGAAGATATCAGAAAGAATGAGTGGAGTTTCTACAAATGTATCTCCATCGTTATAACTATCACGATAATAATTATCTAAAATATTCATTCCAATATTGCATGCATGCTTTTCAAGAGCCATAAATGTATTGAACTCCAGTTGGCGACGACGATCACGATCTGCCTTAATATCGTTAGGATTTGACCATTTTTGTTTATCAGCGTAATAACTTGCAGGTTCTGCTTCCATAAAGGTTTCCTCATCAAACTCTTTGATATTGTAATCTTTGAAGGAAGGATGATTTTTGTATTGAGCAAATGTAATCTTTCTTGCATCACTGATTGAGGAATAGTTTTCAGATGTAGATAGAGTCGTACTAAAATCACTATAGTTGATAGCATTTTTCTCAATATTTTCTCTTTTCCATAGTGGTTCTTCATCGCTAAAGATAGGATCTGGAGATGCTGATACAGGAACATAGGACTTCACATAAGGATTCATAATCAAATGTTCAATCCATACTCTTTTTGAGGGGATACCTTCTTCAGCATTGTGAGCTTCATCGTGTTGAACATCAACAAAGAGACGTTTTTCTGGAGCAAGATTTGGATAGCACTCAAGTATTTCATTAATGTTTTCAATACGACTATTATTGGAACAGACAAAGATAATCTTATAGTTCCCATCTAAAATGGCTGCCTTGGCTTCTTTCACATTCTTACAGTGAGTAGCGTTTCCATTGAGTGTATTTTTTTTGGAGGAGATGATAAGAATAACTTGGTTCAATGGTGTATGAGGAAACTCTTTTCTTAAATCTTTGATCAAACGCTCCTCCCACTGTTCCTTTGCATTCAATGTATTTTTTGAAATAGCAATGGAAAGCATATTATTCTTCGCATTAGATACAATACGAAAGTTACAGAGTTGTGTTTTTTCTGTCTGTCCGTGTTTGAATAATCCAGTTATCTTTGCAATAAAGATTTCTAAAAGAGGTTTACCATAAGTTTCATAGTTAAAACGCTCTTTTGTTTGCGACCAGCTAAATATTTCCCGCAAAGTTGGAAGGGGTACTTTCCGCCTTAAGAAAGTATATTTTGCTTCAAAATCTTTTTTGCGTTTTGATTGCTTTTCCATCTTAATCTGATCATATTCACTTTTAATTTCAGAGATAACTTTTTTTCTGAAGTTGAAGAAATCATTCTGAAGTTGTTCCATTGTACGTGAAAAAAAATGGAACGAGCCAGTACAATTCAATTTTTTTGGCAGCAAATTGAAACCTAAACTCCCCCAACAAAGAGAGAATGAACAAATGAGTTGTAAAATCTTAACCCCCCATTTTATTCGGAACATCCCTGAGGACGATGAGCGTTACCGAGAACGTTTAGAGACGGAGTTTTCTCTGATTGATCAGTTTGGATTTACAAAAGTCTTCTTACAAGTACAGCAAATCGTTCAAATAACGCGTGAACGAAATATACCTACTGTCATCCGTGGTTCAGCAGGATGTTCACTTGTCTGTTTTCTCTTAGGTATAACACATATTGATCCTATTCAATACAAACTGGAACTTGCTCGGTTTATGAATAAAGGACGACAAGATTTACCCGATATTGATATTGATGTTCCATACAATCGCCGAGAAGAACTATACGATGCTATAGAAAAACAATGGTCAAAAAAAGTAGCCAGAATCAGCAATCATGTTCATTATGGAATGAAAACAGCCCTACGAGAAACAGCAAAAGCGATTTTAAAAGAAAAAGAACAAACACCTGAAATCAAAAAAAAACTCCAGCAGCTTGCCAAACGAGACTTTTCACTCTCCAAACTCTTATCAGAACAAGAACAAAAGATAGCCTTTGAACAAGCTAAAGAACTCAATGGAAAAGTGAAATACAATAGTCTTCATTGTGGAGGCATTGTGATATTTGAAGATGAAGAGGAAGTTCCTGCGGAGTTGCTTTTAAAAAACTTTGAATAGTGAAAATAATGAGAGAAAAACGACTCACATTAGAAGAACTGGATGCGATTCCTTACGTAAGTGAACGTGGAGCACTGATTCAATCAAAAATCATTGAAAGGGAAGAACAGGAAGATGCTGTAAAGTTTATACCTCCTCATGCTGTTGTTCTTGAACTCGGTGGACGCTATGGGCTTGTATCAGCGGTGATTAATCATTGTATAGACAATCCTACACAACACATAGTTGTTGAACCTGATCCAACAATACAAGCTGCATTAAAAAAAAATCGTGAGTCTCATTTTTGTGAATACTCTATTTTTCATGGTGTAGTCAGCCGACAACAAATGTATTTTACACAACACCAATTTAGTTCTTATTGTACTCCTCTTCCAAATGACACTCCAGTCCCATGTGTATCATTAGAAGAACTCCAAGAAAAGTTTCAAATCAAACGCTTTACACATGTTGTTGCCGATTGTGAAGGAGGTCTTATAGATTTCTTTGAAGAAAACAAAGAGTTTTTTACAACACTGGAAGGAGTCTATGTGGAAAAAGATAACAAAATCATTAAGACTGTAGATTATGAACCTTTCTTTACATATCTGAAAGAACATGGATTTACACAGAAAAAAGAAGGCTTTCGTGAATACTGGGAGCGCAAGACCTAAAAAATTGGAACAAAGATACTCTGATAAAGAGTATATGAATGCAGCAGATTCACCTGGATAAAGATGAAACAGAAGAAGCAGGATTGATTAAAATCGATATCTTAAGCAATCGTGGTCTTGCGCAGTTGGTAGATGCTGATCCTCTTCATTGGACATTCTTTGACTATCCAAAAAGAGACTTCATGACAGAAGATATCTTTACATCGGGTGAAAATATAGGATTAACCTTTGGAGAATCTCGTGGAATGCGAAAACTCTTCATTGAACTACGCCCACGTTCGATTGAAGATGTCGCCATAGCTCTTGCACTTATTCGTCCTGCAGCAGCTATAGGAGGGCGTAAATCTGCCTTCTTGGAACGATGGAAACATGGCGCAGAGGATTTAGGAGATCCACTTCGTAAACCCATTCTCTTTGATGATGACGCCATAGTTCTTATTAAAACAGCATTGGATTGCGATGATGCCCAAGCTGATAAATGGAGAAAAGTCTTCACAAAACGAAATACAAATGGGAAAATAGAGTTTCGGAGAGCACTCTATGCCAAAGGTGTTCCTGTACAGATTCAAAATGCTATGATAGATGACTTAGATCAACTTGCGCTTTACAGTTTCTGTAAAAGTCACGCCATATCGTACGCGCAGTTAGTGTGGGCATTGGCATATCAAAAGGCTCATAATCCGCATCTCTTTTGGATTGCAGCACTCAATCATTGTCATAGTGAATATCGCAGATGGGTTCATTGGAGAGAAGCCAGATGTTCAGGACTGCTCTTAACACGAGAAAAAGGACCCTACAAACTGGGAAAACGACGCGGACAAGCTGCTATAGTGAGTACAAGCAGCAAAGGAGAACAGATGATTCTCTTTGAGAAAGAAGATTCCGATGAACAAAATATTCGTGATGCGCAACAACTTGGCTATTGGTTATCAGATAGATTCCTTCCTAACTGTGGGATGTGGATGGAAGCGCAGCAGACATTGGATTCATATTTTCGGTTTGCCGCACCCAAGCGTGTGCGGTTTCGCGGATTGATTGCTACTGGACGCATTGTAAGAAGAGATGGGTTAGTCACTCTGCTCACGATAGGGGTAGCCAACCGTCATTATCTTGATTTGGTAATACCTGACAAAGCAAGAAATGATCTCTTTCGTTATGCAGCTGTAGAAGGCAAAGGTACATTACAGAAAAATGGAGCGATTGAAACGATCACAGTGGAATCTATTTCTCCTGTTTCGTATAAAAGTTTATCTAAGTGCGTTTAAAATATTCTGGAGCCAGAAGAACAATATCACGCAAGACAGAATAAGGTGTAGATTTGGGGGATGTAAACTCAGGAGAACTGGTTAACAAATAAATCCAAGAAGTATCTTCAGACATTTTTTGTGCCATAGACATAAACTTTTTTCCTGTCCAAGACTCAATGGATTGCATAGAAGAAGAAGACAAGACAGACCGAATCGTTTTCACACACAAAAGAGACAGAAGAAACTGAAACAAATCACGTCCTTCCTTGGGGCATGGATCTATAGCTGGAAGAATACCATCACCAAGAGTAATAAAAGCTGAAGAAGATTCAATACTTCCGTTTCCCAAACACGCAAATCCAAAATCCAAAATATGAACACGAAAGGGACAATCCAATGTGTAGGTATGGGCATTGTATTGGAACTGAAGGCGACAAGGATGCGGTGAAATAAGAAGATTATCAGCTTTAAGATCACGATGATCAAGACCAATGCATTGATGAAGAAGACATAAGAAGATAGATAACTGTGCCATCATTAAGAAAAAATCAATATCAGGACTCTTGGATTGTTGAAACCATTTATCCAAAAATACCCCTTCCATCATATCCATAGAAAAATGAATCTTATTCTGATAGGTAAAAATATCATGTACCTTGGGAACTGCCCAATCAATGGAATGACGGACAAGACATTTATGAGCACAAGATTGAAGCAATGCCTCAGACTGAAGATTCATAGCTTCCAGACGAGGACTTTTCACATAGACATCTTGTTGCTTTTGTTTTTCTGCTGACATCCGAGTAGCAATGCGAATCTCTCCAAAGGATCCTCCATTTACTATTTGTTTTAAGTACAGATAACAACGAAGAGATTTATTGGGCATGCGGAGTTCACTTTTCAGAGTCAATGTAGGAAGCAGAGAACTGGAAAGAGTAGGAATGTCTTCAAGACTGTAGTTTCCAGGGATACCCAGATCTTCCAGATATATTTTTCGTTTCTGAATCATCAGAATCTCTCTAGTTGGAGTTGAGGAAGGATGGCAGATAAGATTCTAATGTTGACCAAGAGGAATCACGAAACTGACGGGACAAAATAACCGCACTTACCTCCCTAGGATGTTCAGGCTGGGGATGATTTTTTCCAAATGCTCTAACAAATGTACTAGGAGGGTCTTCTAAAAGAGATCCTGACCTCTGATCCCACCATCTCACAACACATTGCCGTAAATCAGGTTTATCTTCACGTTCAAACAAAGGAAGAGGAACCCATTGATTCTCCCAGGCATAGAAGCGTTTGTCTAAAGTATCTGGATTCAAACGACAGCGTCTTCTCCATCGTTCAGGTATCTGTTCAGGATAGACAGGTACCCATCCTTGTCTGGAAAACTTGGTCTCCCATTGCCATGGATGATCACGTTGGTGGAGATGAAGTAGTTCATGATTCATAACCTCATTATTCATAGGGTAGTAGGCTGGTACACAGATTAAGTTAGGTGGACGAGTATGCGGAAGACCAGCGTCTGCAGTAGGATACAACTGTACAATCTTGCTTCCATAGTCTCCATTCTTTACATCTTGACTCATTAAGGAATAGGAATGAGAAGATCTTGCCATTTGATTCGTAGTGTCTTGCATACAAAGATTTCTATAGTTATCTATTGCCTCTGCCTTCTGGAGGAGATCCATTTCTGGTAAGAGAGTAAAAAAATGTTTTTAAGAGACTATAGGGTCACTATGATTAACCATTAATGGCAATTGTCTTGGCTTTTCGTTTTCTTGCTGGTTTAGATTCATCATCTGATTTCTTTTCCTCTTTCTTTGATTTCTTTTCTGTATCCACTAAGGCTTTGGTGATCATGAAACTTGCTCCAGGATCCATAGGTTTGAGAAATCCAGTGATTAACGATTGTTTTCCAGGTGCAGGAGTACCACTGGCATCGGATGGTTGTGTGCTACGCATGGAACGTCGTGCAGAAGATGCAACGGTGTTTACAACTACATTAGCACCCAAGCGCTGCGTAGCAAACTCGCGAATGGCATTTTTATCACATTCATTCAAGGCTGCACGGAAGAGAAGGTCAATCGCCAAGTTTTCACGATTGTTGTCGTCCACTTTTCCACCAGCAAAGCCAGGGATTTGTTCCACAATGAAAGCAAAGAGTTGTCCCAGGGGATTCATGAGTTGGCTTTCAATGTATTCACGATAATCAGGTTTCAATCCTTTGTCTTTGATAAAGGAAGGTGTTTCAATCCGATCTCCTTGAAGTTTGGGAGCAAGTTGTCCTGCAGTAGGAGAGACAAAGACAAATCCAATACGTTCACCAGAAGCAGGCGCATTCCCTGGATCACGTTGCGCAATGCGATCTGCTAAGATTTTGTGAGCAGGATAAGGATAACGTTCAAGTTCCGCTCTCTTATCATCTAACTTTTGACGAAGCACACGGAGACTTTCTTTTTTGGCATCGGTCGTGGCTGATTTTTCAAGTTTACTGATCTTTCCTTCCAGTTCTTGAATATCGCCTTTTACGTAATCTGGTTTATAGCGAGCACTCAAACTCTTGGTAATGGTAAGTTGATGCATGCTCATTTCTCCACGCACCATCTCCAAGCACTTTGTCATGACGAACTCGGCAGCCTTCTTAGCATCACGTTCATTCAATAGAATCTTAATAGCACCACCATAGATAGTTTTCAACACAGGAGCATTGTCTCGGCGTTTGAGTACAATCCCCATAGAGGTTTGTTTAAAATCTTCGGGTGAATCTTCATATTTATTTCCTACATAACGCTTTTTACTGAAGATAATAAAGGGATAGTAGACTTTATCAAACTCAAAGTCGTGTGGATTTTTCAAGGCTTGGGTTACCAAATGTCCAGCTTCCTCGGTGAGTTCAATCGTTTTGACAATGGCTTCACGACCACTCAAGAGTTCACCTGTTTCAGGATTTTTCACGTTGAACTTTACAAAGAGAGAATCGGTATCACCATACACGATCTCAGCAGCACAACGAGGATCTTTGGCTTGAGGACCATAGAAGTCTTCAATAGCTTCCTTGGCAAACATGATTTGTTTACGACCATAGGCAGTGACAGAAGCTGCTAAGTTTTGTAGACGAATCTTGAAGGTGGAGGAACCCAACTGACCGTACAAGGAGTTCGCCGTAAGTTTGTAGGCAAGTTGTTCAGCATCCAAAAGAGCTTTGCGGAAGGGATCAGATTCCTTTTCCGCCTCTTTGCGCTTTGCTTTTCGGGCTGCCAAGAGTTTGGCTACAATATCAGGAAGCGTATGTTTACTTCCATCGGCAGGTTGGGCATAGCGACAAACACGAAGACCTTTTTTCACTTTTTCAGGATTTTTACGTGTATCTCCATCTTTCACGCCCCATATATCAAAGGTAATATCGGTCCATTGTGTTCCAGCAGGAGCGAATGTTTCGTGTTCGGGAGATCCATAAGTAATATGACCTTCACCAAGTTCACCTTTGCTATTTAACATACTATCCTTGACCCAAACTAAGGAATCGTAACTAATGTTTTCACTAATGATTGTACTGGGATATAGAGATGCAAAGTCACACACACCAACAGGAGAATCCATATAGAATCCAGGAGTAGGATCCAACACAATAGCACCTTCGTAACTTTCCTGTGCTTCTGGAGGTGCAGACCCTGCCGTTTGATTGCGAGCAGGAGCATCTTTTGTGACGACTAACATATTGCGTTCATAACAGTCTTTGAAAATCAAGGATTCAATCTTTACACCTTGACCGCGAGTAAAGATATAACTCACAGGAACGGAACAAACATTTGCCATGGACATTGCATTGTTAAAGACATCCAACTTCTTGTATAACTCAACTACCAGATCGCAATCTTGAATACAGTATTTGGCTACTTTAGCACGTCCAGCAGAACCACCTTCACGATGAAGACGGAAGATTTCTTGGGGAGGTACATCATCTTTTACAATAGCCCATTTGACGATTTCACTCAAATCGGTATCTTCATCAAAGTTATCAGGATCCGCAATCGTGAACCCATCATCCAAGATAGCAGTCACTACAGCTTTCTCAAAGATTTCCTCACCTGATTCATCTAAGAGACAAACGTAACGTCCTTTCTTCAAATCATTGGTAACTTTACATTTGACTTTGAGCTCATTGGATTCACGGCTGACTTTGCTACATTTTCCACTCATGTAGTATTTAGCAACTTCATCCAACTTATAGGATGGAAGAGACGCTGAACGCTTCACATAATGGTACAAATCTATCTGTAGACGCCCATGAGTTGACCAGATATACAAGTAGTTATCGCCAAGTGCACCACTACTTAAGAACTTTTCATCCAACTTCACTTCTTTTCCAATGCTGGAAAGACGAGTCATGGCTTGAAAGTTAGGATCTTGATCCACACCCAGTTCAACTGCACGATACCAAAGATATTTTTCATCAAAACCAAAGGTATTGTAGCCAACCAAGATATCAGGATTAATGAGATCCATCCAAGCTGCCCAGGCTTTAATCATCGCTTTTTCTGTTTTGAACTTATGAACGGTGATCCCCTCGCTTTCTAAAGAATCACACGTATCCAAGACAAAGATGTGACGTTGAGTAGGTTGGTCCTGTTGAACAATAACTGTACCGATTTGAATCACAGGATCGCCGAGGGTACCATCTTTTTTATCGGATTGACGAGGAAGAGGAAACTCACCTGATTCACTGTAACATTCAATATCCCATGCTGCCATCTTGAAAGCGGCACAGGCACGAGGAGGACTTGGTTCAGGGCTAATATCTTCCCATGTACATTCACCTTCTAAGACAGTGTTACTATCTTTGATGGAACCTTTAAGGGCAAAGAGTTTTGTGTCAGCACGAATCCATCCACAGGGTTGAAGATTGCGGAGATGGAAGAAACGGAGAAGAGGATCTAAGTTGGCATCAAAGACTTCAAGAGGATCACTTCCAGAATAGATTTGGAACTTGGGTTTCATTGTATTGTCTAAGACCAAGTTTCGTACTGCACGAAAGACAGCTAAACTTTTGAATTTGAGTTCCATGAAAGGAAACTCACGACCGCCTGTGTAGCCATAGAGGATTTTCTTGTTGACTAAGTTGAACTCCACGCAGGATTCAGGAATGAGATCTTTCTCTCCTTCACTTGCTTCAAGAATAGCTTGAAACTCGGCAAGAAGACGATCGCGACAATCAGCAAATGTTTTTTGTACAGATTGCTTTTTGAGTTCAGGAAGGCGAAGGTAGAAGAAGGGACGGAATCCACTCACTTCAAGGCGCACAGGTTGTCCTATTGCAGTACATCCAAAGAGATAGATCATCATGGATTGACGTTCGCGAAAGGAACGATGACCTACTTTTTTAAAGCGTCTGCGTGTAGAGAACTCTTCATCTGATTCATCAGAATCAAGTTCAACTAAACTTACTTCCTTGGTATGTTCATCCTCATTTTCAATCACTTGATCTTGAGCATGAGCATCAAATATATGGATAACAGAAGACATAGTATTATATTAATATACAGGCGAAGTTATGCCAATTTTACCCAGTTGGAAACTATTTTTTATTTGCGACGTGTTTGGGAGCGGCGATTGCGGCTGCGACGTGTTTTACGACGGCGACTACGACCTCCTTCTTGTGGTGCACCATTTTGTTGAATATAAGAGCTCAAAAAGCTCATAAGATTTCCACCCATTTGATTCGCTGAAGAGTTTTTGGAAGCTGATACGACATCGTCAAGAGTATTGGGAGGAGCAGGTTTATAGCTCTTATCATCTTCATTGTTGTTTGTTTTTTGGGTATTAACATTGTTATTATTATTATTTTTCATATTGATATTTCCGTTATTGTTATTCACATTCGCATTATTATTATTATTGTTGACGTTCATATTATTGTTTCCATTTCCATTTCCATTTCCGTTATTTCTATTAAGATTGTTCGTATTGACATTCATATTGTTTTCATTCAAGACTTTACCTGATGTATTGTCTAGTTTGACAAGATCATCGGGTGTACTGGGTGTAGGAATCTCTTTGGCTTTCTTATCTTGTCCCACCATAAACACACTAGGATACCCTTGCACTGGTGTATTTTTCAAACTTGTCTTATCCATCATATCATAATGAATAGAAGCGGTATTCAAGTTCTTGGTCTTGGATAATGTATTATCATTCCAAACATTCTTCTTAAACTCTGTACAATGTCCGCACCAATCAGCATAGACTAAGACAACAGCCATAGGACCTTTGGTCAACAAAGATTCAAGAGCAGGAATATCTTTTAACGAGCGAACATCCAAATGAGATGCCGTTGACTTCTTTCCCTTTTTCGCCATTTCTAATCTGAACCAATCTTTTTCATTGATTAAGGTAGAAGTTCCGATATGGAAATGGATCCTTTTACAGTATTTTTTGTATTATTGATTGGAGCCTATCTTTTATTATATATTTCTGGAAGATATTACCTCCGTGAATCGTTTGCTGATAGTGGAAATAGTTTGAAAAAAGAGACAAAGGTGTGCCCTGGAACTATCTATGAGTTTGAAGAACCTGCTGATAAGCCTTATGTCACACGTCCCATTGATGACGTGGATGATTATGAATACAACTTAGTCTTTCAAAATGAAGGAGATCGTGAACTCTCCAAGGCAACTATAAACAAACTAACGGCACAATATCCCTTGGATTGGTCTGGACTTCCTCCTAGTGCAATGAGATTCCAAGAAGGTTTTAAACAACAGCAGGAAGCCTATGCTAATGCTCCTCCGGTTCCAGAAGGTGTGAACCCATTCAAGGAAATAGACGGTTCCAGTCTCACTCCTCCTGACACACAAGCCATTGAAATGGAAGAGCGAAAGATATTGGCAACCTATGTTTCAAAGCCTCCTGTACCACCTGCTGAATACAACATTGAAGATGCCAAGCAGTTGATTGAGAAGATTTATGATAAGAAAAACTTAATCCCTGATGTAAAAGTCCGTGATAACAATGTCTATGAAGTTATTGGTACACGCCGTAAAGATGAAAAGATTGTCTATGAAGACGATGGTCCCCAAGAAACCGAGGCGCCTGTCGTAGGCACTGAACCGATTGAAGCCGCCATGGAAAATCAGATTACAATCCCTCAACGTACTTCCGATCTTGCGGCTGGATTAGATCCTTATTATACTCCCAGCACCAGTACACGAACTGGACGTTGGGACTATATGAGATGGACACCTGGCTTGGAGCGTATGTTTGCTCCTACCTATCCTACACAGGACTGGATTGGTGCCAAAGATTAATAAAAACTAAACTTCCAAGGACCATCTTCTAATGACATTAATGTGATGGAAATAAAGGATAAGATTACTCCAATCAGTTTGTATGGACCTATTGTCTCTTTAAAGATAATAAGACCAGTGAGAGTCACTAAAACATCGCTGATTAAATCCCACAATAAGTTCATGATGATCATACTTTCGTATTGAAGCGAACCCAAGAAAATCCAAGGCTGAATGGCATAAATGATAGTGGGAAGAAGCATCCATTTGATTAGCTTGGAATTGAGATTGACTTTTTTTATAATGGATAACATAAACACGTCAATAAGTGCCATCGCAAATCCAAACTTCAAAGGTATTGTATTTAATTGTGGCATACCGCCACCGATCAAAGCAGACATTCTACAGTACCCTTTGAAAATCTAAGCCATAATCAAATGAGAAGAGAAACTCGTAAAAGATATCATGGAGGAGGACGCGTACCTAACACCAATCGTACTCGTATCCGTAAATCAGTTGAGAAGAAAGAACAAATCATTCATTGTATCAGCCAACTGAAACGATTCAGTGAATGTTTCAAAACGAATCCAACACAACGCATTCTTCAGTTTGGGTACAATCTGGGACGACTTCAAGAACTTGTTGGAGATACCACGCATCCCGAGATTTGGTGGAAACCTATAGAAAAAGCTATTGAAGACAAAAACTGGAAAGACTTGGAGGAGTATATTGAAGAACTCCGAGACGCCTTGGGAGTGGAATACGATAAAGCCACGCTTGAAAAAGGATGTTAAAGGCGAATCAAAAGGAAAAGAAGAATGCTCTTGGATGTCCGTGAACGTGATCTCTGTGGAATCTTTCCAACAGAATCTGTAAAACAGTTGGAAGTGGGAGATATTTGGATTGGTCTTTCAGGTGAAACGCTTCTCCCTGGAGGTCTTTGCATTGAGAGAAAAGAAGTCAAAGATTTGGAAGGAAGTTTAAAAGATGGACGCTACCGCGAACAACGTACGCGTCTCTTATATCATTGTCAACAAACCAAAGCGCGCCCATTGTACATTATTGAAGGAAACTTGGATGCTGGATGGACAACCTCTAAGAAAGTGTTTCAGAAAGTATTGTCTCGTCTTTCTTTACGGTATGGTATTCCTTTTTTACAGACAAAAGATATTAAGGATACAGCTGCTCTTCTTCAAGCCCTACAAGAACAATACACTGAAGATCCAACTGTCTTTATTATTCCCGAAACCAATGTACCTTACACGGAGTTAGTGGGAAATAGTAAAAAAGCCAACCGAAATGCAAATGCAGCGTCTGCTATGCTTCAACAAATCACAGGAGTGAGTGATACCATGGCTACTGCTCTTCTCACAAAGTTTGGATCCTTTTCTAAAGTATATGAAGCAAGTCAAAAAGAGTTAGCGGAAACAAAAGTTTCTGACAAGCGCAAAGTAGGTCCTGCTGTTGCCAAACGACTCTGGGAAACATTTCACTCTTCTGAATAGAAATGGCATCCAACAATAAACCCATGTATAAGAATCTTTACCGCGGAAAAGTGGACTTTGCAAATGTGAAGGAAGGTTCTGTATACAGAATCGTGGAGGTAAACTTTTCAGGAAGAGAAAATATGACAAAAGCCTACAAAGCCAAAGTTGTTGAGAAAACAAAGAAGGCTGGGTATGAGTCTGGTCCCGGTGTTGTGGTCAAATATATGGAAGGACCATGGGAAGGAAAGTCAGTGATCCATCAAGCCTATAAACTTCATTTTTTTCCTGAAGGACATGAATGGAATCATTTGAAAACAAAAACGACCCGTCGCAACCGCAGATCCAATCGTAAGACACGTCGTAATCGCCATTAAAAGATTACAAAAAATAGGTAGAATGGGTGCAAAAGCTTCCAAAGAAATGGCAATATGTTTTGTAGTGTTTAATCCAGCACAGACAAAACGTATCTTGATGAACTATTATTATGCGCGAAGTCAG
>JACCDW011121717.1_pt1 | contig 15207 bp, 14 predicted proteins | sample 7449781 | NCBI WGS metagenome assembly JACCDW01 (sample SAMN15323449, study PRJNA562643) | freshwater metagenome | isolation source: river surface water | place: USA:Blue River Watershed | collected 2017-08-18
CAACGACCCGGACGATGCCAAGTTCTTGTCTGAAGTGGCAGGCACCAAGATCGACGAAGCCTTCATCGGTTCGTGCATGACCAATATCGGCCACTTCCGCGCAGCCGCCAAGCTGCTTGGTGGTAGCCGCGACATCCCAGTCAAGCTGTGGGTGGCACCACCCACCAAGATGGACGAGAGCGAGCTGATCAAGGAAGGCCATTACGCCAACTTCGGCGCAGCTGGTGCCCGCACCGAAATGCCCGGCTGTTCGCTGTGCATGGGCAACCAAGCCCAAGTGCGCGAAGGCGCGACGGTGGTGTCCACTTCGACCCGCAACTTCCCCAACCGCTTGGGCAAGAACACCAACGTGTTTTTGGCCAGTGCCGAGTTGGCAGCGATTGCCTCCAAGCTGGGCCACATTCCCACGGTGGCCGAGTACCACGAAGCCATGGGCATCGTGAACAAGGACGGCGCTGCGATTTACAAATACATGAACTTCAACCAGATTGACGAGTACGTGGAGAACGCGAAGGGTGTCACGGCCTAAGGGCTTGATCGCCTAATCTCGGACTCAAACTGTTTGAGTCAAGAGCCAAAAAGCCCCGCCAGTACACACTGAGCGGGGCTTTTCTTTGGCTGTGAGCCCAAGAATTTAAGTCCTGTCGGCTCGGGGCACAATGGATGTATGACGAAGCATGGGCTCAAAAAGGTGTTGATTGCAGGCGGGGGCATCGGCGGCCTCGCTGCTGCTTTGGCCTGCGCGCGCCAAGGCTTGCCGACTCAGTTGTGGGAACGTGCCGCGCAGTTGAGCGAGGTTGGGGCCGGTATTCAGTTGGGGCCCAATGTGACGCGGATTTTGCAGGCGTGGGGGCTGTCCGATGCGCTGAACCAAGTGGCGGCTTTTCCTGAACGCTTGCAAGCGCGGGACGCTCGGACCGGCGAGGTGTTGGGTGTTTTGCGACTGGGCGCGAGGGCACAAAATCGCTATGGGGCACCTTACGTCACTCTGCACCGCGCGGACTTGCAAGGTCTTTTGCACGAAAGCGCTCAAGCGCATGGTGTTGACATTAGGCTCGGCCAAACCTTGCAAAGCTGGCAGGCGTTGGCTGACGGTCTTGAGGTGGGTTCTGTCGCGGGTGACAGCACAACGGCCGATGCGCTGATTGGGGCCGATGGTGTTTGGAGTGCGGTGCGTCAACAGTGGCGCGGCGATGGTCCCGCCCAGTTCACGGGGCATGTGGCTTACCGGGCATTGTTGCCACAGGCCGATTTGCCCTTGCATTTGCGATCGCAAGAAGTCACTGTGTGGATGGGGCCGCGTCTGCATGTGGTGCATTACCCTGTGCGCGGCGGAGAAGCTCTGAATTTGGTGGCCATTGTGCAAGCAGAGCGCCCCACGCACAGCCAAGAATGGGATGCGGCTGGCCACGCCCAAGCTTTGCTGCAGGCCATGGGGGCCAGGTCTGGTGCAGTGGGCAAAGACTTGATGGCCCGCATCGAAGCTGTTTCAGGCTGGCGGCAGTGGGCACTGCATGACCGTGCTCCCATGACTTCACCCCTTGAAATGGCAGAAGACCGGGTGGCCTTGTTGGGGGATGCCGCGCACCCCATGCGGCCTTATTTGGCGCAAGGTGCGGGCATGGCCATTGAAGACGCACTGGTGCTTTCGCAGTGCCTGGCGCAAGGTCAGTGCGTTGTGAGTGAGCGCTTAAAAACCTATGCGGAACGCCGCTGGTCACGCAACGCTCAGGTACAAACCAGGGCCATCCGCAATGGCCGCATTTTTCATGCGCAAGGGTGGGTGGCCACGGGGCGCAATCTGTCGATGCGTCTCATGTCTGAGCGCTTGATGGATGTGCCTTGGTTGTACGGCCAAGGGCCACAACCCTAGAGCCGCATCCAACCACCAAAGGCCAGGCCCACTGCCTTCAGGCTACCAACGGCAAGGCCCGTTGCCGTTTGCCGGTGAGGACAAACAACGCATTGGCCACTGCAGGTGCAATGGGCGGCACGGCCGGCTCGCCCACACCTGCGGGATGTCGGGTACTGGGCACGATGTAGGTTTCTACAACAGGCGATTGCTTCAATGACAGCATCGGGTAATTGGGGAAGTTGCTTTGTTGCACCACGCCCGCGACGATGTCGATCTTGCCAAACAAGGCCGCGCTCAGGCCGTACAGCACACTGCTTTCCATCTGTTGTGCCACGGTGCCGGGGTTCACCACGGTGCCGCAGTCAATCGCGCAGACCACCCGGTGCACCCGAATTTCACCTGGCTCCAGTGACACTTCAGCCACTTGTGCCGTGATCGAGCCAAACGATTCGTGCAAAGCCAACCCAAGGGCGCGGCCTTTGGGTAAGGCTTGGCCCCAGCCCGCTTTGTCAGCGGCCAACTTCAGCACGGCGGCATAACGTGGGGCGTCCTTGAGCCACTGCAGACGGAAGGCCAGAGGGTCTTGTCGGGTCGCAACCGCCAATTCGTCGATGAAGCTTTCAGAGAAAAACGCATTGTGCGAGTGGCCAACCGAGCGCCAGAAACCCACGGGAACCCCTGACTTTGTTGCCACATGGCTCATGTGCTGGCTGGCAAATCCATAGGGCAAGTCAAACAAACCTTCTGCGGTGGTTTTGTCAGGCATATCAACAGGGCCCGACAAATGGGGCGCGGCACGGGCCATCCAGCGAGGCGTGATGGCATCGCCTGCCGACTTGATGCGCAAACTGGTGACCACGCCTTTTTCATCTAACGAGGCCTGAAACTTGGCCAAGTGCATAGGGCGATAAAAGTCATGGCCCATGTCTTCTTCGCGAGACCAAATCAACTGCACTGGTGCACCCTTGCAGGCCATGGCGACTTGCACTGCTTGTCCCACAAAGTCCACGTCCAGGCGGCGTCCAAAGCCTCCCCCCAGCAGCGTCACATGCACGGTGACTTGGTCTTCAGCGACACCAGCCACTTTGGCCGCCATGGCTCTGGCCATTTGTGGCACTTGCGTGGGCACCCAGATTTCAACTTTTCCGTCTTTGACTTGAGCCGTGCAATTCATGGTCTCCATCGTGGCGTGGGCCAAATAAGGCGCTTGGTAGAGCGCATCGATGCGGGTGGCCGCGGCCTTTTCTGCCTGAGTGGGAACACCTTGTTCGTGGAAAGTAAAACCGCTTTCGGTGTTCAGCGCATTCAGCAAAGCCGCCTGAATGCGTTGGGTGTCTGCCGTGCCACCCGCCGGGGCTTGCCACTTAACTTCGACCGCTTTGGCGCCTTGTTGGGCATCCCAAGTGCTTTGGCCCACCACCGCCAAACCCGCGGTGCCGCCTCCCCATGCATTGAGAGCCACCACTTGGCTGACCCCCGGCAGCGACAAAGCCGCTTTGCTCTCGAGAGAAGCCACACTGCCACCCAGCATGGGGCACATGCGCACGGCGGCGAACAGCAAGCCAGGCAGGCGAATATCAGCCCCAAACTGGGCTTGTCCAGTGACTTTGGCTGGGATATCGGTGCGCTGAGCGGACTGTCCAATCAGTTTCCAGTCTTGGCGCGCTTTGACCGTCACCTGACCCGGCGTGCTGCCTGCAGCTGCCGTGGCCATTTGTCCGTAATGGGCTGATGCGCCAGAAGCATGCCGCATGACGCCCTCGGCGACGGTGATGTCTTGCACCGGCACCCTCCAAGTTTGGGCAGCCGCTTGCAGCAAGCTGGCGCGGGCCGTGGCAGCGGCCATGCGCATGGGGTCCCACAGGTCAGAAATACTGGACGAGCCGCCGGTGGCGTTGATGCCCAATTCGCGGGCGACTTTGCCCACCAGCCATTCACCCATTTTGATTTTGACGGGTTTGTGCTCACCTTCGCTGTCGAGTGGGTGAAAGGGCAAGCTGGCCACCAACATGGCCACGTTGCCATAAATGCTGTCTGCGCCAGCGGGCTCAAGACGCACCCGGCTCAGAGGGATATCCAGCTCTTCGGCTGCCAGCATGGCCAGCGCCGTGTGCACACCTTGGCCCATTTCGCTGCGCGGCATGGCCAACACCACGCTGCCATCTGCAGCGATCTTGATCCAGCCATTCAGGGCCACTTCACCCTCGGTCTTCAGCATCGATTGCGGCGACCCCATTCTGGAGCGTGCAGGCAAAGCGCCCCAGCCCACGACCAAGGCTCCCGTGGCGCCTAAGGCGCTCAAAATCCAGGTTCTGCGTTTCATGCGGCACCGCCTTTTTGTGGGGTGTTTGAGGGGGAGGCTGAAGAGGTTCCCGATGCCATGCTTTTGGCGGCACGGTGAATCGCGGCGCGCACCCGCTGGTAGGTGCCACAGCGGCACAGGTTGGTCATCGCGGCGTCGATGTCGGCATCGCTGGGGCGCGGGTTGTGTGCCAACAAAGCAGCAGCAGCCATCAACATGCCGCTTTGGCAATAACCACATTGGGGCACTTGTTCGGCGATCCAAGCTGCTTGTAGAGGGTGGGGGTGCTCTGGTGTTCCCAAGGACTCGATGGTGCGGATTTTTTGCTGGGCCACCGCCGATGCGGGCATCACACACGAACGCACGGCCTGGCCATCGACATGCACCGTGCAGGCGCCGCAGGCCGCAATGCCGCAGCCGAATTTGGTGCCCGTCAGGTTCAGCTCGTCGCGCAAGACCCACAGCAGGGGCATGGCGGGATCGGCGTTCGAGGTGCGGTTTTCACCGTTGATGTTCAATTGCACAAGGACTCTCCCAGAATGGAAATGAGCATATTAGTGCAAATGCCAATTCAGGTTTGTGGTCTGTTGAATGTGACAAGCGTGCTCCCTTCACAGCTGCGTACGCAATGTCCAGATTTCAGGGAAAAGCACCACATCCAGCATTTTTCTCAGGTAACTGACCCCGCCGGTGCCGCCGGTGCCGCGCTTGAAGCCGATGACCCGCTCCACCGTGGTGACGTGCCGGAATCGCCACAAACGAAAAGCGTCTTCCAGGTCGGTCAACTCTTCGCCGAGTTGGTACAGATCCCAATAGTGATTGGGGGTGCGGTAGACCTTAAGCCAGGCGCTTTCAACCGCATCGCTCGCGGGGTAGGGCTGTCTCCAGTCGCGTTGGGTGTGGCTGTCGGGCACGTTCAGGCCACGCCTCTTTAAAAGGCGCAAGCACTCGTCGTACAGCGAGGGCGCCTCATAAGCTGCTTGCACGACGGCCAACAAATCGGGGCGGTGCACATGCGGCTGCAGCATGGCGGCATTTTTGTTGCCCATCAAAAATTCGATGCAGCGGTACTGCCAGCTTTGAAACCCACTCGATTGCGCCAAATACGGACGAATGGCACTGTACTCCGGTGGTGTCATGGTGGCCAAAACATCCCATGCGTGCACCAGCTGCTCCATGATGCGGCTGACACGCGCCAGTTTTTTGAAGGCATCGGGCAACTGGTCGGCGGCAATATTAGCCATGGCCGAGGTCAACTCATGGCGCATCAGCTTCATCCACAACTCGCTGGTTTGGTGCTGCACGATGAACAGCATTTCGTTGTGGTCAGGCGAGAGCGGTTGTTGGGCATTCAGGATGGCATCGAGTTGCAGGTAGTCGCCATAGCTCATGCGACCATCAAAATCGAGTTGGGCTTTTTCTTCATGCACGATGCGCTCACCCAACGCGGTGTTATTTGCAGAGCGCGCACCCATTGCCGATGCCGCAGACGTTGCGGCTGATGAGGCATTATTGAAAGGGCAGGTGGTCATGGCAGGCTTCTCACGTCACCGCTTGCTTTTGCGAAAAGCGGGCTTCTTGCCACTCGTCACTTTGCATGACTTGCAGCAGTTGATCGGCGGCGTGCCAAACATCGGCATACCCGATGTACAGCGGTGTGAAACCAAAGCGCAGGATGTCGGGGTGCTGGCCACCATCGCCCGCCCTGAAATCACCAATCACGCCGCGCGCGATCAGCGCTTGCACGATGGCGTAGGCTCCGTCATCGCGGGTCAGGCTCACTTGTGAGCCGCGCAGGGCTTCCTCAGCAGGCGTGGCTATGCCAAAGCCATGGCCGTGTAAGCGTGTGCGCACCAACTGCATAAACAGGCCCGTGAGCGCCAATGACTTTTGGCGCAGCGCCGCCATCCCACCCAGCGCTTCGACACTCAAAAAGGCGTCCATGCCGGAGTCGAGCGCGGTGAGACTCAGGATGGGCTGCGTGCCGCATTGGAAGCGGGTGATGCCTTTGGCAGGTTGGTAGTCGGGCGTAAAGGCAAACGGGGCCGCGTGGCCCCACCATCCTGCCAGCGGTTGCCAGAAACGGTCGGTGTGATGTGGGTGCACCCACACAAAGGCGGGTGCACCAGGACCACCGTTCAGGTATTTGTAGCCGCAACCGACCGCAAAATCGGCCCCCGATGCATGTAAATCAACCGGAACAGCTCCCGCACTGTGTGCCAAGTCCCAAACGGTCAGAACGCCCTGTGCATGGGCCTTGGCGGTGATCGATGGCATGTCGTGCATGGCCCCCGTTCGGTAGTTCACGTGCGTGAGCATCAGCACGGCCGCATCGGCTTGCAGGGCTGTTTCTATTTCCTCGGTTTCGACCAACTGCAAAGTGAAGCCGCGCTCTTTGCACAAAGCCTCGGCAATGTAGAGGTCCGTCGGGAAGTTGCTGCGCTCGCTGATGATTTTGTTTTTGTGCGGGTGATCTGCGGCAGCGATGTGCATTGCCGCGGCCAGTACTTTGAAGAGGTTGATCGAGGTGCTGTCTGCGGCCACCACTTCGCCAGGCTCTGCCCCAATGACGCGGGCGATTTTGTCGCCCACACGCTGGGGTAGGGTGAACCAGCCGGCGCTGTTCCAGCTTTTGATCAGGTCTTGCCCCCATTCGTGGGTGAGGGCATGGGCTACACGCGCCGCGGTGTTCTTGGGCAGCATGCCCAAAGAATTGCCGTCCAGATAGACCAAGCCTGGCGGCAATTCAAATTGGTCACGCAGACTGCGTAAAGGGTCTTGCAGATCCAGCAGTTCGCAATCGTGCAGCGAAGGGGTCAAATTCATCATGGTGATTCTTTCAGTGAGACTTCAGAGTTCGCGCAAAACCGCACGCACAGGACTCGCATCCGCGGTCATGAATTTCAAGGGCAGGGCGATCAGCTCGTAATCGCCTTCGGGTACATCGTCGAGCAACAAGTTTTCCAGCACGCGCAAGCCGCGCTGGCGAATCACTTGGTGGCTGGGCAGTGACTTGCTGTCAGCCGGGTCGATGCTGGCGCTGTCAGTGCCAATCAGCTGTACGCCGAGATCGGCCAGAAGCTGCACGCAGTCAGGGTCAAAACCAGTCAATTTCGCGTCGAACTGCGCAGTGGGCATCTGGCGGTAAGTGCGCACCAGCACCCGTGGGGGCAATTCGGTCAGGGCGTCCTGCACGTGCGCCACGGTGATCAGCGGACTGGCGTCCAGTGCATGGATAACGCGGCAGCGACCCAAAAACGGAGCCAAGTCGAGTGCGCCCACAGCCGCGCCATGCGGGTCGTAATGCAGCGGAGCATCGGCATGTGCGCCCACATGGGGCGATAAAGTGATGGCGCTCACATTGACCGGACAGCTGTCCGACAAAGTGGCCGCCCATTGCTGGGTGTAAGGCGTGTCGCCGGGAAAGACCGGGCTGTGCGCGTCAATAGGCGGTGAAATGTCCCAAAGTTTTTTCATGGTGTGCGAAGTTAGCACCCCACAAAAAACCGTGGTGTCGGTTATTTCCAACATCCATCAAAAAGACTTCAGGCGTTCAGTGCAGGCAGGCCGTGGCGGCGACGGGCTTGTTCGCAGGCGGGGCTGCCTTCTTCAAATTCACGGCAGGGCGAGGGACGCCATTCGTAGATGCCGCAAATGGCTTTTTCGCCTGTTTTGCCATAGAGCGCAGCGCAACGCGGCGGGCTGTGGTCGGTGCCGCGCATGCGGCAGGTGTGGTCGGTGATGGGGGCGGCCAAACCGGCCGGCACATCGCCACCGCCTTCTTCGTATTCGAAGACCGAAAAATCCACCCGAAAACTCACGCAGCAAGCGCCGCAGGTGGTGCACGAGCTCATGGGGGCGATTGGCTCAGAGGGTGTGGGTGAGGTTAGGCGCTCACACGTCCCAAGAGCAAAAACTCCATGAGCGCTTTTTGCACATGCATGCGGTTTTCGGCTTCGTCCCACACGACCGATTGCGGGCCGTCGATGACTTCGGCACTGACTTCTTCGCCGCGGTGTGCAGGCAAGCAGTGCATGAACAAGGCATCAGGTTTGGCGGCTTGCATCATGGCTTCGTCGACGCACCAGTTGGCAAAGGCCTTTTTACGCGCCTCGTTTTCGGCTTCGTAGCCCATGCTGGTCCAGACATCGGTGGTGACCAAATCGGCTCCACGGCAGGCGTCTTGTGGATCTTTGAAGATTTTGTAGCTGGCGCTGCTGCGCAAACCCGCCACCGCTTGATCGACTTCGTAACCACTCGGGGTGCTGAGGTGCACGGTAAAGCCCAGCAACTCGGCCGCTTGCAGCCACGTGTTGGCCATGTTGTTGCCATCGCCCACCCAAGCCACGACTTTGCCTGCAATCGACCCACGGTGCTCGATGAAGGTGAAGATGTCGGCCAAGATTTGGCAGGGGTGAAATTCGTTGGTCAGGCCGTTGATGACGGGTACGCGTGAGTGCGAAGCAAAACGCTCGATTTTGTCTTGACCAAATGTACGAATCATGACGATGTCGGTCATGCGGCTGATCACACGGGCGCTGTCTTCGATGGGCTCAGATCGCCCCAACTGGCTGTCGCCCGTGGTGAGGTGCACCACCGAACCACCGAGTTGGTACATGCCGGCCTCAAAGCTCACGCGGGTGCGTGTGCTGGCTTTTTCAAAGATCATGGCCAAGGTGCGGTCGGCCAGTGGATGGTATTTTTCGTAGGCCTTGAATTTGCGCTTGATCTCTGAGGCACGGGACAGCACGTGCGCATATTCATCGGCGCTCAGATCCGTGAATTGCAGGTAATGCCGAACGGGCGCTGGTGCGGATGCACTCATGGTTTTTCTGCCAAAAAGGTTTTGATCAAGGGCACCAAGATGGCCACGACCTCATCGGCCTCGGCTTCGGTCATGATCAATGGGGGAACCAAACGGATCACACTGTCGGCGGTCACGCTCAGCAGCAGGCCGGCTTCTGCGGCCCGGCTCCAAATGGCACCGCAGGGTCGGTCGAGTTCAATGCCCAACATCAGGCCTTGGCCACGCACTTCTTTCACACCCTGTACGCCAATCAGCGCTTTTTCGAGAGCAGCGCGCAAATGCGCACCCACACGGGCCGCATTGGCCATGAGCCCGTCTTTTTCCATGATGCGGATCGTTTCAACACCGGCCCGCATGGCCAGAGGGTTGCCGCCAAAAGTGGTGCCGTGGTTGCCGGGTTGGAAGATGTGTGCCGCCTTGGGGCCCGCCACCACCGCGCCAATGGGCACACCCGAGCCCAAGCCTTTGGCCAAGGGCATCACATCGGGCACGATGCCCGCCCATTGGTGGGCAAACCATTTGCCGGTTCGACCCATGCCGCACTGCACTTCGTCAATCATCAAGAGCCAGTCTTTTTGGTCACACAAGGCGCGCACTTGCTTCAGGTATTCGATGCGCATCGGGTTAACGCCACCTTCGCCTTGGATGGTTTCCATGAAGACCGCGGCCACATTTGGATTGCCTTCGGTGGCTTTTTTCAGCGCTTCAATGTCGTTCACCGGCACGCGCAAAAAACCGTCCAGCATGGGGCCGAAGCCTGTTTTCAGCTTTTCGTTGGCGGTGGCACTCAGAGTGGCAATGCTGCGGCCATGAAACGCTTTTTCGTAGACCACAATTTCGGGTTTATCGATGCCTTTTTCATGGCCATATTTGCGCGCCAGTTTGATGGCCGCTTCATTGGCTTCCAAGCCCGTGCAGCAGAAAAACACGTTGGTCATGCCCGACAGTTCGACCAACTTGGCAGCCAACACTTCGGCGTTGGGCACATGAAAATAATTGCAGCTGTGGATCATTTTCCCAATCTGATCCTGCAGCGCCGGCACCAAGTCAGGGTGGTTATGGCCCAAAGTGTTCACTGCAATGCCGGCCAGAGCGTCCAAATAGGCTTTGCCATTGATGTCCCACACTCGGCAACCCTGACCATGGCTGAGTGCAATGGGCAGTCGGCCATAGGTGTTCATGGTGTGCGGTGAGGCAGCTTCAATGAAAGCGGACATGCTTGAACTCCTGAATGAAAATCGGCCCAACGAAGAGGGCCGCTGAGGTCAGATTTTAGAGGCACTTTCATGAATCAAATGTGACCCTGACCCAGGGTTTTAAGTCTTATATAAGATACAATACTTAGGCCAATCAGAGGGCGGCGATCCCGAACTCTGTGATCTCAAAATTAACCCTTCTATCCGATGGTCACCAACACTGCCAAAGAAGTCTTTATCCTGGGCTTGACCCTGGACGGAAAGACATTTCGCCCCAGCGATTGGGCCGAAAGATTGGCCGGCGTGATGAGCCAGTTCCGCCCAGGCGGCGCTATCCCTGGCAGCCACCTCAGTTATTCACCGTGGTGCGTTCCCACCACCACCATGGACAACGTGAAATGCGTGGTGGTTCACCACGATTTGCGCGACTACGATGTCTTGGCTTGGGATTTCGTGATGAACTTCGCCCGCGATAACCAACTGCAGGTGGCCGAGGCCTGTTTGCTGCCCGACCCACCGTCCAAAAAATAATCCCCTGACCGCGCCCCCCAAGCTGGGCGGTTGGCGCGCTTCCATCTTCAGAAATCACAACGTGCTCCTCATCGCAGAGGACATTGGCGTGGTCAATCATTCGACCGAACTCAGCGCACTGACATTGCCCCATACGCAGGCTCAAGGCTGTTGCGCCATGCAAATTCACTGAGCCGAGCGCCTCTCATCAATTCTGTGGTCGCCATGTCACACCTTCCGCTTTCAGGGACATCACTGCCGATCAGCACATGAGCAGCTGCGGTTGTGGCGAAAGAAAAGCGCTTTGGGGCGCACATGTCGCTGCTGGATAGGGCCTGGGTAAGGGTTTACCAGTAATTAAATAATACCTATTAAGTATTAATATTTGAGCCGGATGATCAGCGGTTGAGCAGGTTCATCCCGTGCAGATTCACGACCATCACCTCAGCGAGACGGCCATGACCATTTTGTTTTTTGCAATTCCTGTTTTTTTACTGTTGATTGGATTGGAATTGTGGGTTTCGCACTCACGAGGCCTATCGGTTTACCGACTCAAAGATACCCTCACGTCACTCAACATTGGCTTGATGAGCGAGTTCACCAAAGCCATCAGCGGTGTGATCAGCGTGGTGATGTTCGTGCTGATCTCCAAAAACTTTGGTGCATATGAGTGGGACACGCAGCATCCGCTGACTTGGATCTCTGCGCTGATCTTGTATGACTTTTGCTATTACTGGGTGCACCGCACCGGACATGAAATCAACATCATGTGGGCCTCGCATGTCATTCACCACAGCAGCGAGGAATTCAATCTGTCAACGGCACTTCGTCAGTCATCCACCGGCTTGTTGTTTCGCTGGATTTTTTATGTCCCATTGGCCTTGCTGGGCTATCCATTAGAGGTTTTTCTGGTGGTGGGATTGATCGATCTTATTTACCAGTATTGGGTGCACACACAGCTCATCGGCAAGCTTGGCTGGATGGAGAAAGTTTTTGTGACGCCGTCCAACCATCGCGTTCACCATGGTCAAAATGACTATTGCATCGATAAAAACTACGGCGGCATTTTCTGTATTTGGGATCGCATGTTTGGCACTTATGCCGATGAACGCGATGATGAAAAACCCACCTACGGCATTCGCAAACCCTTACAGAGTTGGAATCCACTGTGGGCCAATGTTCACCACTACATGCACATCTGGGATCAAGTGAAGGGCACGTCTAATTGGCGACACAAGCTGATGTATGTATTCGGCGGGCCTTCTTGGTCACACCAATCAACAGAGCCAACGCCCCCCTTCTCGTTGGCGCATTTCAGCCGTTTTGACACCCCCACGCCAGTGGTTTGGGTTCGCGTGACTTTCCTGCTGACCGCAGTGGCCTCAGCCGCATTGATGGCGTTTTTTGCGTACCAAGCCCACATGACGCTGATATGGACCTTGGCTTGGTGCGGTTTGTTTGTTGTGCTGTTGACTTTGATGGGGTGGTTGATGACCCGAAGGCCAGACCCCATGCCCCAATCCCAGCAGGAACCGGTGGCATGAACAGTTTGGCCGCAACCGACAGTTTGTTGTTCGGATGCGCTGCTTATTTGGCATGGATGCGTCACTCGACCATCGGAGTCAGACTGGCATATGGGGTGATTGCTGTGGCTGCTTTGTTGGGCGCATTGATGTTCTCTGGCCTGTATCCATTGGAGGCCTGGCACCGCTTGTTCTCCATTTTTGCAGGCAGTGCCGCGCTGCCATTGTTGGCCTTGGCTGTCATTTGGCCCCGTTCTGCGGTCGCAACTGACCGTCAATTGGCTTTGATTTTTCTGGGAGCGGCGGCGATGTTGGGCCTTGCCATCGCGGGCTTAGGCCATCTGCGCATTTATGACCGGGCACTGGGCACCATCAGTCTCGTGGCCATGCTGGCCTGGACAGTCAAGCAAGGTCAATGGCAGCGGTCGGCCGGCTTGGTTTTGATGTTGGTGGGCTCAATGCTTTTTGTTGCGAAGGTGGAGCTCTCGGCGTGGTTGTTACCGGGTGACTACTTGCATTTGAGCATGGCGGTCGGCATTTTGTTGCTGTCCGCATGGCACAGACCTCACCCATATTCATCGCTCCCTCATCAGTCATTCGACGCCCATGAGCGAATTTGAAGGGTCGAGAAACCGCCTCAAGTGAAGCGCCCATGAAAAAACCGCCCGAGGGCGGTTTAGTTTTCGCGGACAGCGCACCCGTTTCAAACGGCAGCGAGGACAATGCCTCGCCGGGCTGTTGATCTGGTGGAGCGGATCAGGCTGCGGCGAGAGCCAAAGTCTTGACTTTGGCGCTCAGGCGGCTCTTGTCACGAGCAGCCTTGTTTTTGTGGAAGATGCCTTTGTCGGCAATGATGTCGACCACGGTTTGCATCTTGGCAAACAGTTCAGTGGCTTTGGCTTTGTCGCCTGCTGCAACGGCTTTTTCAACGTTTTTCACAGCAGTGCGGTATTTGGAGCGCAGCGAAGAGTTCGCGGCATTGATTTTGATGTCTTGACGGACGCGTTTACGACCGGAGGCAAGACGGGGGTTTTTCTTTTTGGGTTTAGCGGATGCCATGGATTAGTTCTTTCAGTGTCTGAGGATGATGTCCAGCGAACCCAGCATTCTAGCAGAATTGACACGCTGCAAGAGCGCTTTATCAGAGTGGTGGACCCGTTTCCCTCCGCAAGGCCGCTACACTCGCCCTCTGTGAGCCTCCTCCGATCTGCCTCTGTCGTCTCCATTTTTACCTTGGCCTCCCGGGTCACGGGTTTGGTGCGCGAACTGCTGATTGCCGCGACCTTTGGTGCCAGCGCATTGACCGACGCCTTCAATGTGGCCTTTCGTATTCCCAACCTTTTTCGCCGACTCTTTGCTGAAGGCGCTTTCAGTCAGGCGTTTGTGCCCGTCTTGGCCGCCAGCCGAGCCCAACATGGCGATGAAGCGACCCGTGAGGTCATAGACAGCGTGGCCACGGTGTTGGCTTGGTCTGTTTTGCTGCTTTCCATCTTGGGGGTGATGGCCTCTCCTTGGCTGGTTTGGGCCATGGCAAGTGGTTTGCAACAAAACCCCACGGGTTTTGATTTGGCAGTCAACATGACCCGCTGGATGTTCCCTTACATTGCCTTCATGTCCTTGGTGGCACTCTCTGCGGGCATTTTGAATACTTGGAAGCGGTTTGCAGTGCCTGCGGCCACACCGGTCTTACTGAATGTGTGTGTCATTGCGGCTGCGTGGTGGCTGGCCCCCTTGTTGGCGCGAAGAGGTATTGAAACCATTTATGCCTTGCCCGTGGGGGTGATGTTGGGTGGATTTTTGCAACTGGCAGTTCAAATTCCTGCTTTGCATCGCTTGGGTTTGTTGCCCCGAATGGGCACGGGGCCTTCAGCGCTGAAAAAAGCCTGGACCAATCCTGCGACCCGCAATATTTTGACCCTCATGGCGCCCGCTTTGTTGGGCGTGGGGGTGGCGCAAATTTCGCTGTTGATCAACACCCAGATTGCGTCTCACCTGGCGCCTGGCAGTGTCAGTTGGTTGACCTATGCAGACCGATTGATGGAGTTCCCCACTGCCATGCTGGGCGTGGCGTTAGGTGCAGTTTTGATGCCCCAACTCGCTGCAGCCAAAGCCACGGGTGACACCGAACGCTATGCCGCCATGCTCGATTGGGGATTGCGTTTGGTCCTCTTGCTGTCTTTGCCATGTGCCGCGGCTTTGCTGGTTTTTGCGCAACCCTTGGTCTCGGTGCTTTACCACTACGGCGCTTTCACTGACCGAGATGTTCAGCAAACCACGCTGGCCTTGACCGGCTATGGGGTAGGCCTGCTGGGCCTGGTGGCGATCAAGGTTTTGGCGCCCGGTTATTACGCCAGCCAAGACATCAAAACGCCGGTCCGCATTGCCGTGGTGGTGTTGGTTTTGACACAGATCTTCAATCTGCTGCTGGTGCCTCATTTGGCCCACGCCGGCTTGGCGCTGTCGATTGGTTTGGGGGCGCTGGTCAATGCACTTTGGCTGTTGCTGGGTTTGTTGCGTCGAGGCAGTTACATCCCGCAACCGGGTTGGTGGCGTTTTGTTTTTCAGGTGGTGTTGGCCACCGGCTTGCTCACGGGTTTGTTGGTGTTTGCATCACAAGCGCTGCCATGGCTGGCGATGCGCCAAGATGCCTGGCAACGCATTGGTTGGATGGCCATTATTTTGTTCTCGTCTGCGTTGATTTATTTCGGCGCACTCTGGCTCAGCGGCCTTCGCCTCAAAGCCTTTTTGAAGCGGTAACCACGTCGAGATGGGCATGAACCTGGACTTCACTCCACCGACACCGTTGGATTACTTTGCCAGCTTGGTGCAAAGCGACACGGACTTGCCCTTGCTGGAAGCGGCCGCCAGCTTGGCGCAGGACGAGGAGCCCGCGCTGGATGTGCAGCAGGTCTTGGACGATGTGGCGCGCTTGCTCAAACGCATCAAAGCGCGTTTGCCCTCTGAGGCCGATGACCTGACACGCTTGGCCATGCTGAGCCAAGTGTTTTACAAAG
>JACCDW010689231.1_pt1 | contig 15187 bp, 11 predicted proteins | sample 7449781 | NCBI WGS metagenome assembly JACCDW01 (sample SAMN15323449, study PRJNA562643) | freshwater metagenome | isolation source: river surface water | place: USA:Blue River Watershed | collected 2017-08-18
CAGCGGTATCAACAGATGCAATGCGTTTTCCGGTTTCTATTTCTAGTGTGTCAATCGATTCAATTTCATCCCCAAAAAAACTGATGCGGTAGCCGAAGTCAACATAAGGAAGGTTGATGTCGATGGTGTCGCCTTTGACCCTGAAGCTCCCGCGCTTGAAATCGATTTGGGTGCGGTGGTACAATGAGTTGACGAGTGCATGCAAGAAACCCTGCCTGCTGACGACTTGACCTTTGTGGATGCGCACAATCCCATTTTCAAATTCACTGGGATTGCCCATTCCATAAATGCAGCTTACAGAGGCAACAATGATGATGTCCCTTCTTCCACTCAGGAGTTCAGAAGTGGCCTGCAGCCTCAGTTTGTCGAGCTCTTCATTGATGGCAAGGTCTTTTTCAATATAAGTATTGCTGACCGGTAGGTAGGCCTCGGGCTGGTAATAATCGTAATAGGAAACAAAATAACCCACAGCATTTTCAGGAAAGAATTGTTTGAACTCTCCGTAGAGCTGTGCAACCAGCGTTTTGTTGTGTGTGAGGATCAGCGTAGGTTTTTGCACCTGCTGGATGACATTGGCCATCGTGAAGGTCTTTCCTGATCCGGTTACCCCCAACAGTGTTTGGTACTGCTCTCCTGCTTGTATGCCTTCTACCAACTGCCTGATGGCATTGGGTTGGTCACCAGCTGGTGAGTAGGGAGAATGCAGCTTGAATTGCATTCTGCAAAATTAACCCAATTTATCATCTGAATTTTTCAGGATGGATATTATCATGATCCGTTTTATCCTGAAAGAAACTTCCAAGTGCCAAAAGCTCTTCTTCCTTGAAAAGATTGGCAAGGAAGGTGATGCTGTTGGGAACGCCCAGCTTTGAAAGGCCTATGGGCATGCAGAGGGCCGGATGACCGGTCAGGTTGGTGATGGCCAATTGCCTTCCGCCAAAACTTGGTGTGATGATCACATCAAATGCTTGCATCGCCTCATTGACGCGCTGCATCAGGACGCTGCGGTGCCTGTTGGCATTGATGTATTCTACTGCAGGAATGGTTCTGGCTACTCGAAAATAATTGGGCCAGTCAAAACGTGTTTGCCTTGTCATTTGATCGTCCAGCCCTGTTCTGGTGAAGGCATCAAATGCAGCTGCAGATTCAGCACCGATGACTTGTCCGATGATGTCAAATGCATAGACTTCCGTGTCTGGAAAATACATGGGTTGTATGTCAAGCCCCTCTGCTTTCAGTACTTTGAGCACAGACCATTCCTGTGCTGATGAATCAAGTTTGTCAAAATGATTTTTTGCATAACCGATGCGCAGCGTTTTTACATCGCTTTTGGTTGTGTAATTAAATGCTGCATTCACAGCACTTGCATCTTTTTCATCTGTTCCATGAATGAAGGCAAAAACAGTGGCTGCATCATCAGCAGACCTGCAGATGGGCCCCACTTTGTCTAGGCTCCAGCTCAGTGTCATGGCACCGCTTCTGCTCACGCTACCAAAGGTGGGCCTCAATCCTGTTGCCCCGCAGGTATGGCTTGGAGAGATGATGGATCCATGTGTTTCTGTGCCAATGGCAAAAGGCACCAATCCTGCAACAGTGGCTGATGAAGAACCTGCAGATGAGCCACTGGAGCCTCTTTCAAGGTTCCATGGATTTTTTGTTCTGCCCCCAAACCAATAGTCTCCCATGGCCAATGCGCCCAGTGTAAATTTGGCCACCAGTACAGCACCCGCCTCTTTTAACCTAGTATATACATAAGCATCTTCATCGATGGTTTGATTTTTATACGGCGCTGCACCCCAGGTTGTTTTTGTTCCTTTTACTGCAAACAGGTCTTTCAAGCCGTAAGGTATACCATGCAGTGGCCCACGGTCTATTCCCTTGCTCAATTCTTCATCGGCTTTTGCTGCCTGCTCCATGGCTATCGATTCCGTTAGGCTCACTGTGCATTGAAGTGTATCTCCAAATTGTTTTAGTCGATTGATGAAAAACTTCGTCAATACAACAGCAGTGATGGATTTGTTCCGCAGCAGTGACCCAAGCTCCTGAATGGAGTAAAATGCCAGTTCGTTATAGTTGGTTGGGAGTTTTATTTTTTTGTCATACTTCCATTTTAGCTTTTCTTGTTTGATATTCTCTGCTGTCAAGCGTTGTGCCATGCTCATGGAGATGCTGTTGTCCAGCGGTAGCGCATGCATTTTTTTATAGTCAGCGATGTTGTCTTTCAAATCAGGCAACATCATCTCTACTTCCTTGTCTGAATATTTAAGGTCAAGCAAATTGGCTGCCCTGTGCACATCAGCAGCTTTGATGCTGTCTTGGGCAACACTGTATTTTACCATCAAAAGGGTCAGTGCAAAAAATAATTTTTTCATTGTATACTCTTTGAAGACTTAACAAGGAGTTCAATCAAAAAGTTCTTCGCTGCAGAAAATCGAATGGCTTATTTCACCTCCCTTCTGATATAGCTAGAGTAATCAGGAATGGTGCAGGTATAGGCTTCATGCATCAATGGCGATGTAAGCAGAAAGTCTGCTGTAGCGCGATCACAGGCAAAAGGGATGTTCCAGGTAACTGCCAGTCGGAGCAATGCTTTGATATCTGGGTCATGCGGTTGGGCTTCCATGGGGTCCCAAAAAAAGACCAAGACATCCACCTGTCCCTCAGCAATCAAAGCGCCAATTTGCTGGTCGCCGCCCAATGGACCACTGAGCAATTTTTTGACAGTCCTGTCCAGGGATTCCTCAATCAATCGCCCCGTGGTGCCTGTTGCCAGGAGTTCGTGCCTGGAGAGGGCTGTTTTGTTGTAGACCGCCCAGTCGATGAGTTCTTTTTTTTTGTTGTCGTGAGCAACGAGTGCAATGCGTTTTCTTGCACCCAGGATTCGCTTTTGTTCCATGTTGTTGTTTATCAGGGTGAAAGTAAATAAAAAACCGCATCCTTGCTGGATGCGGCCTCTAAACAGAAAGCACCAACTGCAATTATGATGCCTGAGCTTCCTTGATTTTTTCTCTGATTTTTATTTCAATTTCATTGGCCATTTCAGGATTGTCGATCAGGAGTTGTTTCACCCCATCACGGCCTTGTCCTAATTTGTCACCATTGTAACTGTACCAGCTACCGCTTTTGTTGACGATGCCCAACTCTACGCCCATGTCCAGGATTTCACCGGTTTTGGAAATACCCTCTCCATAGATGATGTCAAACTCTGCAGAACGGAAAGGTGGAGCCACCTTGTTCTTGACCACCTTCACTTTTACACGGTTTCCGATCGCTTCATCACCATCTTTGATCTGGGCAGCCCTGCGGATGTCGAGGCGCACCGAAGCGTAGAACTTGAGGGCATTACCACCGGTTGTGGTTTCGGGGTTGCCAAACATGACCCCGATTTTTTCACGGAGCTGGTTGATGAAAATACAAATGGTATTGGTTTTGCTGATGGTAGCAGTCAGCTTCCTGAGGGCTTGGCTCATCAAGCGCGCATGCAATCCCATTTTGCTGTCACCCATTTCACCTTCCAATTCACTTTTGGGAACAAGTGCAGCCACTGAGTCAATCACCACCACATCCAATGCTCCGGAAAGAATCAGCCTGTCGGCGATCTCCAAAGCCTGCTCTCCATAATCGGGTTGGGAAATCAGCAGGTTGTCAACGTCTACACCCAGTTTTTTTGCATAGACACTGTCAAACGCATGTTCTGCGTCGATAAACGCACACATTCCGCCTTTTTTCTGTGCTTCTGCAATCACATGGGTCGCAATGGTGGTCTTTCCTGAACTCTCAGGACCATAAATTTCAATGACCCTTCCTTTTGGCAGTCCGCCAATGCCCAGCGCACTGTCCAGACCAATTGACCCTGTTGAAATGGCTTCAAGTTGCGCCTCCCCTTTTTCATTCATCATCATCACACTTCCCTTTCCATAATCCTTCTCGATCTTGTCCAGCGTGAGTTTCAGCGCTTTTAGTTTTTCTGAATTTGACATAGCTTTTAAATTTTGAGAAAGTAAAGATAGGGGGATTTGAAATGACAAACTAATATTTTTAGCATTTTTTCCACTAAAAATATTAGTGTTTTTCTCTTTTTGGGATGGTGTTTTCAACAAAAAACCCTGCTATTTAGACAAATAGCAGGGTATACATGAGAAAACAAACAAGAAAGTCCGGCAAGCGACCGGTGACAAAAATCTTTATAAATATAATAATAATTTGTTGATACCCCCCCAAAATTATTTGCGGTTGAGAAGGTTATTTTTGGTCCATCAAATCAATTCACATGAGGAAATTCTTTGTCATCTTTTCTTGCGCAATCATCATGACACAGTCAATCCTGGCCCAGGTTCCCGAACCGGTAATCCTACCGAATGGCTGGTCACTTTCTCCTTATGGAAGAAATTTTCCTCTCGGCGATCTGCCGCTGAATATAGCACTCTCGGCTTCAGGAAAGAAAATGGCCGTTACCAATAACGGGCAGAGCCTGCACTCCATACAATTGATTGATCCTGCAACTGAACAGGTGCTTCATACCGTGGTTCTTCCAAAGGCCTGGTATGGACTGGCTTTTACCGAAGATGAAAAATTCCTCTATGTCTCAGGCGGGCACGATAACCGCATCAATAAATATGATGTTACCTCCAATAAGCTAGTGTTGGTAGACAGCATCCTCCTGGGCAAACCCTGGCCCAACCGCATTGGTCCTTCTGGCATTGCTGTTGATTCCCGCAACAAAAAGCTGTTTGTTGCCACAAGAGAAGACAGTGCACTCTATACAATAGACCTTGTTTCCAATAAACTGATCAGGAAAATTTCGATTGGTGCAGAGGGATATGGATGTATCCTGTCAAGGGACAGGAAGTTTGTCTATGTTTCTGTTTGGGGAGGAGACAAGCTCCTGAAAATCGATGCAATCACCAGTAAAATCACCGCCTCAACTGTTGTGGGAGATAATCCCAACGAGATCATCCTGTCAAAAAAAGGCGACAGGTTGTTTGTTGCCAATGCCAATGACAACTCTGTTTCGGTGATCAATACCGCAACCATGAAAGTGACCGAAACACTGAACGCCGCCCTGTATCCGGATGCCCCCAGTGGGTCGGCTTCCAATGGCCTGGCCTTGTCTACCGACGAAAAGCGTCTGTACATCGCCAATGCAGACAACAATTGCCTGGCGGTTTTTGATGTTGAAGTTCCTGGCTCTAGCCGCGCCATGGGCTTTGTGCCCGTTGGCTGGTATCCAACCAATGTGCGCATTGTCGGTAAGAAGGTTTTTGTGAGCAATGGAAAAGGTTTCACTTCCATGGCCAATCCCAATGGTCCGAACCCGGTCCAGAAAAGACAGCAGGTCATCTACCAGAAAGGCGATGCTGCCAAGCCCAAGGATGTACAATACATTGGTGGTCTTTTCAAGGGCACAATGAGCATTTTTGAGGAGCCCACGACCCAACAACTTGCCTCCCTGTCAAAAGCCGTCTATGCCAATACGCCTTATACAAAAGAGAAGGAAACCCTCGCCTCGGGAGAGCCAGGCAACCCGATTCCGATGAAGGTGGGCGATCCATCCCCCATCAAACATGTATTTTATATCGTGAAGGAAAACCGGACATTTGACCAGGTCTTGTCTGATGTGCCTGGTGGAAATGGCGATACCAGCCTCCTGCTTTTTGGCGAGAACATCACCCCTAACCAACATGCCCTTGCCAAGCAGTTTGTATTGCTCGATAATTTTTATGTGGATGGAGAAGTCAGTGCCGACGGGCACAACTGGAGCCTGGGAGCCTATGCAACAGACTACCTGGAAAAAACCTGGCCCACCAATTACGGAGGACGCGGCGGAGACTACAATGCTGAAGGCACCAAAGAAGCGGCCAACAACAAGGGCGGTTTTGTTTGGAACCTGGCACAACGGCATGGGGTCAGCTACAGAACCTATGGGGAATTTGCAGATGACTACAAGGCCAATATCCCGGTTCTGGAAGGACATTTCTGCCCCTATTTTACCAGCTGGGATGAGACCGTGCGCGATACCACAAGGTTCTACCAGTGGAGGCGGGAGTTTGACTCGTTGCTGGCCAAAAATGCTGTACCACAGTTGAACACCCTGCGTTTTATCAACGACCATACCGAAGGAACCAGCATTGGCAGACCAACCCCTTTTGCCCATGTGGCCGATAACGACCTGGCGGTTGGATTGTTTGTAGAATACCTCTCCAAATCGCCCATCTGGAAAGAAACAGCCATTTTTATTGTGGAGGATGATGCACAGAACGGTCCAGACCATGTAGATGCGCACCGCACCACGGCCTATGTAGCAGGTGGTTTTGTGAAAAGGAGTTTTGTGGACCATACGCCCTACAGCACTTCGTCGATGCTCCGGACCATGGAGTTGATTCTGGGCCTGCCCCCTATGTCTCAGTATGATGCAGCCGCCACGCCCATGTGGCGGAGCTTCAGCAAGACGCCTGATCTTTCTGTTTTTCATTCCCTGCCCGCCAGGGTGGATTTGAATGACAAGAATATGAAGGTCAACGCCCTTTCCAAAAAGAGCATGTCTTTTGACTTCAGCAAGGAAGACAGGGTCAACGACCTTGAGTTCAGTGAAGTGATCTGGAAGGCCATCAAGGGAGAAAACAGCACAATGCCAGCACCAAGAAGAAGCGCCTTCGTAAAGACCATTGAATCGGACGAAAAATAGAAAGCCTTGTAGTTGTGGATTATTATTGGAGAGGAATTGCTTCGGAGAAATTATATTTGCGTTTCAGTCTATACCAATTAAAATTCAAAAAGATGAAAAGCAAATTCTTTGTTCTCCCTCTGGTGATGGTTGTTACACTGTTTTCTTGTGTAAGCTCCAAAAAGTTTCAAGCACTTACAGGAAAATATGGTGACCTCAACAATCAATTGATTGCAGCACAAAAGGAAGCAAAGGCCTGCCGTGATGAAAAAGCCGAGGCAGAGCGCCAGCGTTCGATTGCTGACGCACAGCGCGAAGCGCAAATCGGGTCATTGAAAGACCAAATTGAATTCCTGAAGAAAAGCGGCAACCAGACGCTCAAGCAATTGGAAGACCTTTCAGTAATCTCTTCTTCTCAGGCAGAAAGCATCAAAAAATCATTGGACAATATCGGTTCCAAGGACGCTTATATTCAAACCATCCAGTCTGCAGCCGCAAGAAAGGATTCCATGAACATGGCCCTGGTGATGAACCTCAAAGGCGCAATTGGAGACCTGAACGATCAGGATGTAAACATCAAAGTAGACAAGGGCGTGGTATATGTTGATATTTCAGACAAGGTATTGTTCAAGACCGGAAGCTTTGACCTGAGCGACAGGGCCAAGACGGTCCTTGGAAAAGTGGCCCTGGTTTTGAAGAACCAGCCAGACATTGAATTCATGGTGGAAGGACATACCGACAATGTTGCCATGAAAGGAGACAAGGACTTGATGGACAACTGGGACCTCAGTGTGAAGCGCGCAACAACCATCGTTCGCTTGCTCCAAAAGCAGTATGGCATGAATCCTGCACAGATGGTTGCAGCAGGTCGTGCTGAATTCCGCCCAATTGCAGACAATTCAACTGAAGCGGGCCGCGCTGCCAACCGCAGGACACGCATTGTCATCCTGCCACAGTTGGATCAGTTCTTCAAGTTGCTGGAGAAGAAGTAGTTGAGGGATGAGGGGAAAGGGATGAGGGAAGTTGAGGAGGTTGAATTTACCAGCCGAAGGCTGGGGGGTGAAGAGGTTGAAGAAAATTTTTATCTCAAATAGAAAAGGGCTCATGCAGCAATGCTTGGGCCCTTTCTCCTTTATTGTGCAACCCCATTCCATAGATTTCAGTATTTTAGTTTCAAATCAATTCACATGCGTGTTCGTACAATCCTTTTTGCTGTTGTTTTTGCTGCTCAATCTTTTTGTCTTGCAGCTTTTGCTCAACAAGATCCTATTGTTGCTGCCATCATCAAAGAAGCAAGTGAAAATTCACAATTGAAAAGAATGAGTCATGAATTGATGGATGGTGTGGGGCCGCGTTTGGTTGGTTCTACCAAAATGGTGCAAGCCAGCGATTGGGCCATTGCACAGTACCAGCAATATGGGATTTCTGCGAAAAGAGAAAACTATGGCACCTGGAGAGGATGGGACCGTGGCATTACACATGTAGACATGATCAGTCCCTGGACCAAATCCTTGGAAGCAACACAACTGGCTTTTTCCCCTTCTACCAAAAAAGCCGTGAAGGGAGAAACCATTATTCTTGCAGATGTAGCCGATTCGATTGCTTTCCAACAATGGTTACCCAATGTAAAAGGAAAATTTGTGTTGATCGCCATGCCTCAACCCACAGGAAGACCAGATTATAATTGGAAAGAATTTGCTACCAAAGCTTCGATGGATAAAATGGTGCAGGAAAGAAAAGAGCTTACTGAAGCCTGGCGCAAACGCATCAGCAAAACAGGTTACAACAACCGCACGCTTGCTGCAGCGCTTGAAAAAGCAGGTGCAGCAGGCATTATAGGCAGCAACTGGAGCCAAGGTTTTGGCGTGAATAAAATTTTTGATGCCTACACCAAAAAGATTCCAACCATTGATGTGATGCTGGAAGATTATGGATTGTTGTACCGCCTGACTGAATCAGGTGCTGCACCAACAATCAGCGTGTTGGCCAAATCAAAGGAGCTTGGTGAAGTGCCCACTTTCAACACCATCGGAGAAATCAAGGGCACAAGTAAAGCAAATGAATACGTGATGTTGTCTGCACACTTCGACTCTTGGGATGGTGGAACAGGAGCAACAGACAATGGTACTGGCACAATGGTGATGATGGAAGCGATGCGCATACTTAAAAAAATATACCCCAACCCCAAGCGCACCATTTTAGTCGGACATTGGGGCAGTGAAGAACAAGGCTTAAATGGGTCTCGTGCATTTGTTGAAGATCATCCTGAAATAGTCAATAATCTTCAAGCCTTGTTCAACCAGGACAATGGAACCGGTAGAATTGTAAACCTCGGTGGTTCAGGTTATGCAAAATCCAAGGACTATTTAGGCAGATGGTTAAGCGCAGTCCCTGGAACATACAAAGACTCCATCAAAACCAGCTTCCCTGGAATGCCCGGTGGTGGCGGATCTGACCACGCATCCTTTGTAGCGGCAGGCGCTCCTGCATTTTCATTGGGTGCACTGAACTGGTCGTATTTCAATTATACCTGGCATACCAACCGTGACACTTACGATAAAATTGTATTTGATGACTTGCGCAACAATGCTATCGTAACAGCTATTCTTGTTTACATGGCATGCGAAGATCCAGAGCGCAGCTCAACTGAAAAAGCAAATAAAGCAGCATGGCCTACACCAGTTAAAGCAAAAAGGAAGGGTAATTAAATTAAACAATTCCTACAGCAGATTATTCATATTAATTGCCTCAACAACACATAAAAAATGAGCCGAATATTTATTTTATTCGGCTCATGAAATTTTAATTTTTTCCAACTTCTGGTTGGCAGAGGATTTCAATATTCCTCGATGCTACTTCAAAATCTTCGCAGCCTGCCTGGCCAACATTTTCCACTCGCCATTTTCTTTTCTGAAAACATAGAGCACGTTGAGGTGGGCTTCACCAGGCTTGCCCTTGTCCATTGTTTTGGCATCAAGCTGATGCCTGACAATGGCATTTTTTCCTGTTACATCAATGGTTTGTTTGCTGATGTCGATGGTCAAGAAATCAGATGTTCCGCTGGCAATCGCTTCAACGAATTCAGCCCTGTTTTCAACATGTCCGCCTGAATGGCCATAGCTGAGATGATCGGATGAAAGTTTTTCCAGTGCAGTGCGATCACCTGTTTCCATTGCCTTTACCAGTGCAGCTACAGCAGAAGCTACGGGTGCTTGTTTTTTGTTCTGGGCCTGTGTTGCAAAGCAAAAAGATGAGACAATAGCGAGCGACAAAATAATTTTTTTCATGATCTGTATTGTTATGGGTTAATGGTTTCGAATTCTCCGGTCAACTTGTTTTTCTTTACATTTTTGCCTTCAAAAATTTTCCCGTTCATCGCAATATAAACACCGTGAGGAAGGGTTTGCACAAAGGCCAGGGCACTGCCAAGATTGAACATTCCATCTGAACTGCCAAATTTATAGGGAACCATGGCGCCGGTAAGGACAATGGTTTTATCCTTCACTTTTTCTGCCAGCACTGAAGCTGTGATGGCCATGGTGTCGGTTCCATGGGTGATGAGGATGCGTTCTTCAGTAGCATGTATGCACTCATGTGAAATCTGCTCACGGTCTGCATCCGTCATGTCCAGGCTGTCGATCATCATCAATGTGGTGATGTCGAGTTTGAGTTTGGACCGACCAAGCCTAAGCATTTCATGGAGATGGGTATCCTTGAAAAAAAGCTCTCCATTGAGCTCGTTGTACTCCTTGTCAAATGTTCCTCCTGTGATAAAAATCCTGATCGGCATATTCATTGTTGGGAATGGAAAATTAGGCATTCTTGAGCAAAATAACCCTGACATGCAGGCATTCAAAAAATTGGTTAACTTTTCGCCCACAAAATCATTGATCGTGAAACAACTTTTCCTCGTTCTTCTTCTGTTGCCTTCAGTTTTGTTTGCCCAGCAAACCCCAGACCTCATCATCACCAATGGTCGCATTGTTGATGGAACGGGCAACAGCTGGTACCGGGCTGATGTCGGCGTGAAGGGAAACCTGATTATTGCCATTAAAAAGGGATTGGTTGCCCAATATCCCAGTGCAAAAACGATTGATGCCAAGAACATGGTTGTTTCGCCTGGGTTTATTGACGTGCATGCGCACATTGAAGGTGGCGTCTTTGAAAGGCCTACTGCTGATAATTATATTTATGATGGCGTTACTTCCGTTGTCACCGGAAACTGCGGAGGCGCTGCCGATGACATTGCCGTTTTTTTGAAAAAGATTGACAACACGACCACTTCCATCAATGTAGCCACACTGGCAGGCCACAATACCATCAGAAGATTGGGCATGGGGCTGGACAACCGCAAGGCGACCCCAGCAGAAATGAAAAAAATGGAAGACCTCATGTTGAAGGCCATGGAAGACGGGGCTGTCGGACTCTCCACCGGACTCATCTACCTGCCCGGCATGTATTCTCCAACCCAGGAAATTGTGGACCTGGCCAAGGTTGCAGCCTCAAAAGGAGGAGTCTATGCTACACACATGCGCTATGAGGGAACAAAGGTCGATGAGGCCATCAACGAAACCCTTACCATTGGCAGGGAAGCCAATATTCCGGTGCAGATATCCCATTTCAAGGTGACGGGGAAAAACAACTGGGGCCGATCCACCGAAACCCTGTCCATGGTGGAAGAAGCAAGAAAACAGGGATACGATGTCACCATCGACCAGTATCCATACACCGCCAGCAGCACCAACCTGGCTGTAACCGTTCCCGACTGGGCACTTGAAGGTGGACTGGATTCCCTGAGGGTAAGGCTGAAAATTCCCGAACAGCGGAAAAAAATAATCGATGGAATGGCCCAGGCATTGAAGGCGGCCAAGAGAAAAGACTATACCTATGCTGTTGTTGCCAATTTTGGTCCGGACAGCAGTTTCAACGGAAAAAACATCAGCCAGATCAACCAAGGTCTGGGCAAGAAAAAGAAATTCATCAACGAAGCCAACACCATTTTGGATATGCTGGCCAAGGCCAATGCCCAGATGATCTACCATACCATGAATGAAAAGGACCTTGCCCATTTCATGAAATATCCTTTCAACATGCCAGCTGCCGATGGTGGTGTCAGCAACGGAAAGGGAATGCCTCACCCAAGGGGATATGGAACCAATGCAAGGGTGTTGGCTAAATATGTAAGGGAAGAAAAGCTGATTGGCCTGGAAGAAGCTGTCAGGAGGATGACCTCACTTCCTGCCACCAAGTTCAACCTGAAAGACCGTGGCCTGATCATGGAAGGAAAGTTTGCTGACATCCTGATTTTTGATGAAAACACCATTCAAGACATGTCGGTCTACGAAAATCCGCACCAGTTCACCAAAGGGATCGAATATGTATTGGTAAACGGCAAGCTGGTCATCAACAATGGAAAACATACCGGAACCCGCAGCGGGATTGCCTTGAGGGGCAACCAATAAAAAAGGCCGTCCATCGCTGGACGACCCTTTTCTTTTTCAATAAACCCCTTTTATTTTACCAGGGTGATGGTACCAATTTTGGTATCCTCTCCCTTCTTGACCACTACATTGTTGATTGTTTGCTTGATGTAAGGAGCGATTCCTTCAATAGTTACTGTGTATGTTCCATCAGCCAAACCGCGCACTTTAAATTCTCCTTCTCTGCTTGGCAATGCTACAGCGTTGAAACCAGCTCCATCAGTTACGCGAACCACAGCCTTGGCATCCAGTGGAAGCACTTTTCCTTCAATTTCACCGAAGTTGGCATTACAGAAGGGGCGAAGCACTGGCTTGAGGTAAAACTTGCCATTTGATTCCACAATTGAGTTGGCAATATCGAAGTCAACCCAAACTTTCACATCATTCCTGTTTCCACGCTCCCTGTGCTTGTCAAACAATTTGATGTAAAGGAAGTTGGAGGTCTGGCTGTCCATGAGCAGGTCATAGGTAACGCCACCTTTCACAACAGAATTTTTTGTTCCGAGGGTGATGCGGATTTTCCTTACGGTACCGGCATCAATGTTGGCAGTTCCAAGTTGTGTTTCGATGCCGTTTCTGAGGCTGAGCACATCAATAACCTGGGGAGCATAATTCAAGTCAATCCACTCTCCGAAATCATCCTTTCTTTTCATGTGGTCATCCTTGTCATCATCCATGCTATTCCTGTTCTCATCGCGCTTGTGTTGTTCATCCTTGTCCACCTTCACTTCCACTTTTTGGATGTCAATGTTCACTGCATCAAAATCTCCAGGTCCGTCTGTCAGAAAAACCGCTACAGCACCACCACCATTGACACCTGATTTTGTACAAGCCGAGAAAACCAATACCATTGCAATGACTGCTGAGGCCAGGCCGAGAAAAAACTTGTTTGTCTTCATAATTATTGTTTTTTAGGTTTTAAAATCATGGGGTACCATCACCCGCACAGTATCATAGACCCAGGCGGTTTCCGAAGGTTTAAGCATCAAATCCCCTTAAACAAAATTTTAACATCTGAACACCGACCGTAAACCAAGAACCGAATTCATTAACTTGCAACCATGTTTAATTACCTGAATGAGCTGAACCCGCAACAGCGGGAGGCCGTGATGCATCTTGATGGTCCTTTGATGATAATTGCAGGTGCAGGGAGTGGGAAAACCAAGGTACTGACCACCCGTATTGCCCACCTGATGGCCAATGGTGTGGATTCATTCAAAATTCTCGCTTTGACCTTTACCAACAAGGCGGCGAAGGAAATGAAGGAAAGGGTTGAAAAGATATTGGTCAACAGGGAAGCCAGAAATTTATACATCGGAACCTTTCACTCCGTGTTTGCCAGAATCCTCAGAGGGGAAGCATCTCGCGTGGGTTATCCAACCAGTTTCACGATTTATGATACCGATGATGCCAAGAGTGTATTGAAAACGGTGATTAACGAATTGCACCTGGACGATAAGATTTACAAACCATCCACAGTTTACAACAGGATTTCTTCTGCCAAGAATGCATTGGTAACTGCAGAGGAATATGCAAAAGATTTTGGACTGCAGCAGGAAGATGCCCGCGCCAACCGCCCTGCCATCGCACAGATTTATACTGCTTATGCAAAACGCTGTTTCAAGAATGGTGCCATGGATTTTGATGATTTGCTCTTGCAATTCTATCTCATCCTGAAAAACCATCCTGATGCCCTGCACAAGTACCAGCACAAGTTCAGCCATATCATGATTGATGAGTACCAGGATACCAATCCTGCGCAGTATGAAATCATCAAGCTCCTGGGTGCCATGCACGAGAATGTCTGTGTGGTGGGAGATGATGCGCAATCCATCTATGCATTCCGTGGCGCCACCATTGAAAACATCCTCCTGTTCAGAAAGGATTATGATGATGTGAAGGTCATCAAGCTGGAACAAAACTACAGGAGCACCAAGCAGATCCTGAATGTGGCCAACCAGGTGATTGGCAACAACAAGGGACAGATACCAAAGGAGTTGTGGACGGAAAACAGTGAAGGCGACAAGATCAAATTGGTCAGGACCATGACCGATAATGATGAAGGAAAATTTGTGGCCGACGCCATACAGGAACAAAAACTCAGGAACCATTTTTTCAACAGGGATTTTGCGATTCTCTACAGGACCAACGCACAGAGCCGTGCAATGGAGGAATCACTGCGGAGGATGAACATCCCGTATACGATTTTTGGGGGCATCAGCTTTTACCAACGCAAAGAGGTAAAGGACTATGTTGCCTACCTCAGGATCATTGTCAACCCGAGAGACGAAGAGGCGCTCAAGCGCATCATCAACTATCCCGTCAGGGGCATTGGCAAAACATCGCTCGACAGGTTGATCCTTGTTGCCAACGAGCAATCCATCACCTTGTGGGATGTGCTCACACGTGCGGCATCTTTTGGTTTCAAGTCCGGAACCCTCGAGGCAATCGAGAATTTCGTGCTCATGATCAAGAGCTTTGCCAGCATGCTCAAGAACAGCAACGCCTATGACGTGGCTTTTCATGTGGGCAAACAAACGGGCCTGGTCAGGGAACTGTTCAACGACAAGAGCACCGAAGGTGTTCAGCGTTATGAAAACGTGCAGGAATTGCTGAACTCCATCAAGGAATGGGTGGACGACAAACAGAACCGTGCGCAGATTGATGAGGATGGGGTGATGCTGGATGAAACAATCAGGGATGAAGTGAGACCTGAAGAGGGTGAAGAGAAGACAGACCTGTTCAGCGGAGTTCCTGAAGTTGAGGCAAATGTTCCGGAGGATGCAGATGCAAAAAAACCACTGCGGGAAGATGTGTTGCTTTCTGCCTACCTGCAGCAGATCACCTTGCTGACCGATGCTGATGACAAGGACGAGCATGCAGATACCGTAAAGATGATGACCATCCATGCTGCAAAAGGACTGGAGTTCTCCTGTGTTTTTGCAGTGGGCCTGGAGGAGATGCTTTTTCCGAGTGCAATGAGCATCAATACACGCGAAGAACTGGAAGAGGAAAGAAGACTTTTTTATGTGGTGATTACACG
>JACCDW010288792.1_pt1 | contig 15186 bp, 20 predicted proteins | sample 7449781 | NCBI WGS metagenome assembly JACCDW01 (sample SAMN15323449, study PRJNA562643) | freshwater metagenome | isolation source: river surface water | place: USA:Blue River Watershed | collected 2017-08-18
AGTACGAGGACCTTTTTGGACTCAAGCAACGTGTTCAGGAGCTCCGTGCAATTCGCTCAGACGCATTTGACGCAATTGATAATTTGAAGCAGCAGCTCGAGCTTGCACAAAATCAGTTTGACAATATCAATCAATCACTTCGTAGCACCAATCAACAATTTGAGCTCAAGTTCCGCGAGCTCATGGCCAAGCATGGTATCAACGGCGGAAACATCTCGGTTGCTGATACACCTCCACACTATATCACAACCAATTAGAAACAAAGTTCAATAAAAAACCCCCTCAAAGAGGGGGTTTTTTATTATTAGACCATACTACAAATTTTATTAGTTATTGTGAATACGCATGTTGCAGCTGGAGAGTGCGAATTTAAAAAATGAATTGTATTAGCATACTCTTGAATGATAAAGTTTCTTTCAAGTTCTCCATTACGATTCAACAATACAGATCTAACGCCAAATTTATATTTTACCCATTGGTCCATAGTCAAATTTAAATTGAGAAGTTTTTCTGATTGCTTAATCATTGCTTGTGGACTCTTATTAAATAAATTATTTAAAAAATATAATTTATTTTTATTAAAGAAATCAAATCTTCTTTTCAAATCAGTTGGATCATTGCTAATGGTTTTGCTCACTATCACAGGGAAAGCGTCAGGGCCAAGCTTGATTGTATTCTTAAATGTTGGGGTGATATGTACACCTAAAAATGGTAATGTTTTATTTAGACCATTATATACCATTTCATTATAATTACATTTGAATTCATGGTATCTTCCCAATATCTCACAAACTGTGTAGTCTAAGCTTGAAGACATATCTCTATAAATATTATTAGCGTATATACCAGTCAGGTTTATTAATTTATGTTTATAAAAAATATATTTATTATCAACCCTTACGCTAGTATTACCCACAACTACTTCATCGCAGTTGAAAATAAAGTCAACTTTGTCTTTACATAATTCATAGAAGTGCTGTGTCATTTGAAGATAATCTACAAGTGCAACGTCTGGTAAAACCAAAAAATTTCCATCCATGTGGAAATTTAAATTATAATTTTCTGCGCGCTTTATAAGCTCAAATCTATTTTCTAAAGTAGTTAATATTTTTTTACCAGTAACTTTTATGTCCAGATTATTATCAACACAATAGCTTGCAACTAGATGTTTGCCTTCTAAGCAATAATCTAGTACATTGTATTCAGGTTTATAATAAATGCCTGAATGTACTACACCAGAATTCTTACTAGTTTGCACAAGTCCTGGATTTGGCATTTTGTCTACAACACAGATTTTATATTTAGTTTTCTTAGACAATTGGGCTGCAACAGAGCAGCCCAATATACCAGCGCCAAGGATTACAATGTCATACTCATTATTCAAGGCTGAAATCCTTCATTTCTCTAATCTGTTCTTGCAAAGTTCTTTCAATCAAATTATGCATTTTTACAGAATTTAATGTTCTGTCACAGGCTTTATTAGAAGTAGTGCTATTAACTGTCAAGCCCAATTCGTAAGTATCACTTACCATTTGAACCAGCTCAGCCTTTGTGACAGGCAAGGGGCTATATACATGCACTGTACCCTTCCAAAATTCGCCAGAAACAATCATTTTTTCAATGAATTTTGCCCACTCAAGACAAGTTACACCATTCCATTTGTGGTCAGTAAATCCATTGACCGTTTTACCACACGAGCTTTTAATCCATTCGACTAAAGATCTAGCTTGACCAACCTCTTCGCCAATGATAGACACACGAACATTTGTAGCATTAGGAGACTCACCGAGTGCTTTAGTCACTCCATAAATATCATGGACATCCATAGGATCATCTTCAGTGTACATACCTCTGTCGCCAGAGTAAATACAATCTGTAGTGGCGTGTACAACATTCACATTCAAAGGCTCGCAATAATCTGCAATCATGTATGGTACAGCTGAATTAATTTGAATACTTTCAAGCTCGCCAATTGTTGATATTTGGGATTTAATTATGCCCATGCAGTTAATAATAACATCACCTTGGACTAGATTGAAAGAATCTAAATATTCGTTAACCATAGCTTTGTTAGCATTGGCAAAATCAAAATCTTTGCGAGTAGTTGCAATAACATTAAATTTTGGAGATAAATACTTAGTAACATATCTACCCAGCATTCCAGCAGAACCTAAAACAATAATTTTCATCTGTAATCTTCCTCCCAAATATTCCACTTATCATATGGAAATCTAATATCATCATTCAATGAAGCGTTAATGTCTGATGTTGAAAAAAATAAAATAATTGTGTTTTCTTCAAGTGTTTTGAATCCATTCGCGTATCCAGCTGGAATGTAAAGAACTTTTGGAGACTGGGAGGATAAAACAAATTTATTTACTTCATTTGTTTCCATATTTGCCGCGCCTACCAGTGCTGAACCTGACGCGATATAAACATACTTAGCTTCATAATGGTGACCATGCCAAGCTCTGATAAAATCACGTTTGTGGTTTTGTACTTGATAAAATCTTTTTACATTCTGGAAATTAAAATCATTTACAAATCTTACACTTCCTCGGTCATCAACCGCAACTCCGCCTGGAATAATACCTAGACTATCTGACATTTAAAACCTCCAAGTTGTTTTTAAGGAATACACCATTGTGATAAACTTCAGCTTCAGGATTTTGTATTCTATTTTCTTTGAGCAACTTCGCTAAAACGGCAACTTCAGTTTCAACAGTCTTAACTGGTTTGTGATTGAAGTCTCTAATAGACTTAGCATTGTCAACTTTATAGTTTCTGAAATCCTGGAATGGAATATCATTCAATTCTAAAACAGTTCCTGGAATTAATTCTGCTACTCTACGTCCTAAATCAGCAAGGTGGACGTTTTCTTGGCCCAAGCAGTAAATGCCTGTGTGACCTGATCCACAAGCCTCTGTGATGTATTTGGCAACATCATAGACAGATATGATCGGGCGCCATTGTTCTCCACCAAAAATGCTGATCTTATGATTCTTAATAGCTCTTAGAGTAAGCACATTAACAACTAAGTCAAGCCTGATACGAGAATAAGAATCGCCTACACCGTAAACCGTTCCCAATCTAAATATAAGTCCGCCATAGTTCACAACTGAACTTTCAGCCTTGAGTTTTGTAGAGGCATATGCAGAGAGAGGGTTTGTTGATGATTCTTCATTCAAAAGCCCCTCTTGGGCTCCAAAAACAGAACAGGTTGAAATAAAAATTAATCTCTTTCCAGGTTCTAGACCATTAACAAAATTCTTTACAGCAAGGTGATTAATATTTTCCGTGTGCTCAAGATCAACTTGACAAGCTGCATCACCAACAAGAGCCGCAAGATAAACAATGATTTGAAAATCTTTAGCTACATCAAGAAGGTGAGAAGTGTTTCTAATATCACCAAAAACAAAATTACAAGGCTTTAAATAACGGGATTCATAGAGTAATCTGTCAAAAACTGTTACATCATAGCCATCTTCAGCTAGAAAGTCTACTGTTAAACCACCGATATAGCCTGCTCCGCCAACAACAAGTACTTTTTTCATAATTAATTTATACAAAAAACCTCTTTTTAGCCAGAGGGTTTTGTTTAGTTTGATATATAATTATCTGTCAAAACAGATGAAATTTTGTAAAATTTTATCTGTTTTCTTAAATATGAATTGCGTCTGTTTTACTTTGCTTTTTCCAATATTCTTCTAATTCTTGCTTGGGGTGTGTGGTATTTTTTAATAAATTCTTTTGAGCTTTTTCTAAGCTCTATCAAATCTTCAAAACTTGTATTATTTATTTTATCAAAAATTCTTTTGAGATCAGAATTGTCCCTCCAAAAGATTACATTAGGAGGTATTGGCATGCCATTAATTTGAAAATAGTTACGTTGTGAGCACAGTACAAAATTCCCAGTGGCAACGCCCTCCCAGAATCTAAAAGCATCTGTTCCCGCTCCACGATCGTGCACTATAGCCTTTGACGTTTCTAAAACATCCCAATAATCAGCAAATGGCGTTTGCTGACAGTTGCCAAAATTATCTGCTCCCCAGTACTGAACTTTACTTTCATTTAGCTTGCCATACTGTTGCAGTTCTTTATAAAATTTTTTAACAGTTGATGCCCTACAAGGATGTGTTAAACCCAATTGGCAGTTGATGAAATATTTAGTTTCCTTGATATTTTCTCTTTCAACTAATGCCCTTGGAGATAAGAATGGCATGTATAAGCCAGATTTCCAGGATAAAAATATATTTGTGTAAAATGTGAAATGCGGATTGGTATAGATTGGTACCGGTGGATTATTTTCATCAATAGCATGTATTTGTAAAACAACACAATTATTTTTATATTGTTTTTTCAATTCATAAAATCTAATTTGGTTTTGAACCCATCCTTGGCCAATGATTACGATATCAATTTCAACATTTGGATAATCTTTGATATGTTTGAGCTTTTGGGCAACTTGAATCCAATCATTTTTCCATGAAAATCTAATATTTGCCGCACGTTCTTCTATAGTTTTTGGATATCCGAATTCGCAGCCAGATATCGCAAAGTAAACATCATATTCATCTAGTAAACTTTCAAGACCCATGAAAAGCATATCATCAGTAAAATCATTTGATCCATGAGTTATATATAATAATTTTTTCATAGTTTATGATTGCAGCGTAAATTATCTTTTTTAGTCACAATTGTCATTCCTTCAGTATCCACTGGAATGGTCACAAAATTAATATCTAATGATGGAAATGATTTATTTAATTTATAGCAATCTCCACAAAAAGTAGGATCAAATAGATGTTCTTTTGCAGGATCCATATCATGCATAAGAATAACTCCATGCTTATTTAAAATTTTTAGAGCATTTGCAAGATCTTTTGCCACAGCGTCATGTGAGTGGTCGGCATCAATAAAAATTAAATCAAATGTTTTTGTATTTTGCTCGAAAAAACTGTCAGTTTTTCCTTCGAAGAAGTCAAAATTACTATCTTTAACAGAAACTCTAACGTCTACTCCCATACAATAACAATCAGGCAGTGAATCTTTTACCATTTGAATTGTAAAACATCTATCAAGTCCTAGCTCAAGATAACTGGAAACATTGAATGCTTTCGCTAACGAATTTACTACATTTCCAAACTGTGGGATCATTTTATTCTCCTAAAATGCGTAACTGCATGGGTGAGTGTGTGATACTGAAAAATCCAAACCTGGCGCCGTATCTTTATTATCCATAAGTAAAAGATTATTGAAATACTCTAAAGAAATATCTGTAGAGCTCATGTCCTTTAATTTGTCAAGTTCTGGCATTTGGTTAAAAATATGTATTTTGGAATATTTCTCATGAAATCCTAAATGCACAAATGCTTTTGTAAAGCCAACTTCAATTGTTGTTCCTTTGAAAAGCTCTTTAGCGCAATGAAAACACTCTTGAAAAATTTCTCTTTTGACAAACAGCACAGGAAAGTTAATGAAAAAATTATCAATTGATTCATTCTGCCTGAGCCAAATAAAATATTTTTCAAAAGGATAGTATGTTGAAGCATCAAGTACATTCTCTTTGAAACTAACGTATTTTTCTGGTGTAAATTTAATACCTCTGGCAGCCATTAAATCAATAATACCAACATTTGTATTAGCTTCTCTATTGATGAACTCTACAAGCTTAACTAAATCGGGCAATTCATTGATTCTGACATCATCTTCTGTATACAAAACCCATTCAGATTCAAGCAAATCAATTACTGTACCAAGATTATTGATCATTCCATTCAAGGCGTGTTGATCATAAATATAATTAAAATCATTTAAGAATTTTATTGTACCAGGGAACAGGCCTTGGCCATTTACCATATCAATACCAACAAATTTATTAACGAATTTCACTTTAGAAATATTTTGGTATGAATTTTTAATGAATAAAACTTGCTTTTGTGGCTGGCTTGTTGTAATAGAAATCAAATCTATATTCATTGTTCTATCACCTTTACATCTCTAAACCAATCACACATAAATAATTGTGAATCTTTCCATGGTTTATATTGTTTTTTATTTTCAAAAACTAGATTATAATTATAATTTTCTTCTGGTAACTTTTTGATACAAACTGGGTTTTCTTTTGTAGCATCGATATATTTTTTATCAAAAAAACTTTTAGATCCAATGCGTGACCAAGATGAACCACATTCGATATAACTTATTTCATAATTGTTATACATGGCAACGTCGTGTAAAATCATTCTTCTAAAAAAATCACAATCTTCATATTCGCCATTAATAAATCTTTCATCAAAAAAGCCAACTTTATCAATAAGGCACTTTTCGAATCCAAAGAATCCAAAGGCGTAAAGACCAACAAAGCCGTATCCTTCATCCAGCAGGCTGATCATTTTCTCAAAATTTGCTATCGTTGGGCGCGATTTATCATTGCAAATAATAATTTTATCTGTAGGACTCTGGACAATACAATCATTTATCAACTTCGAAAATGAAGGGTATCCTGTGCCATCAAACATGACACAATCTAGACCATATGAATTCAAAAGAGCTTGCGTGTCCCTTTGCATCATTGGTCTGCAAGAAGGAACGAAAATTGTATATTCCTTAATCTTATCTATGCTCATTTAAATACTCCATAACTTCATCAATTGATTCATGTAAGCCAATCTCGGCTTCGAAGCCTAATAAATTTTTGGCCTTAGTAACATCTGGAACTCTTTTTTGAACGTCGTATACAAATGGGTCGTCAGAAACATATCTGAATTCTTTCTCAGGATTTATTTTATTCCAAACTAATTCTGCCAACTCAAGAACTGAAGTTGGGGTTGCTATACTAATATTGAAATCTTCATTTGTAGCGTTTTCATTTTCAATGACATATCTTATGCCTCGTCCAATATCTCTACCATTGGTATAGCACCTAATTTGGTCACCAGAGCCAAGAATATGAACTGGGTCTTGTCCACTCTTGATCTTGTTGATGAGATCAGGCAAAACGTGTGATAGCATCAATTGGATGTTGCCAGATGTAACTTCAAATTCACCAAGGGCTTTTTCTTCACCAACGCCTACACAGTTGAAAGGTCTGACAATTGTATATGGAAGTTTATATTGTTCCCATGCACCTTTAGCAAAATATTCTGATGCAAGCTTCTGGAATCCATAAGTTGAACTTGGCGGAGGTGCGATATTGACCTCAGTTTCTGGAGTTGGATAAAGTTCAGTATTTTCAAATACCATAGAAGACGAAAGAACAATAATTCTTTTCAAACCATTGTTCATATTCCTAATTGCTGCATCAAATGTAGAAGCAAGTATTCTTTCATTAGTTGCCATCAAATCATATGCATATTTATGAAAATATGAAATTCCGCCAATCATGGCAGCACCAGCAACAATAAAATCTGGTGCGATTGAGTCAACTAAAGATTGAAAATCTGAATGTAAGATATTTAAATTATATAATTTGAACTTTGGATGAGAGTCATGTGGTCTTGCTAATTCGCCATATTTCTGATAATTATCTACTCCAATAACTTCATAACCATGACTCAATAGCTCATTGCAAATATAAGAACCGATAAAACCTTGACTGCCTGTGACTAAAACTTTATACATGAAAAAACCTCATGGTTATTATACAAATTATTAATTGGAAAAATGATTAATAACCATGAGGTTTGTAAATTATTTTCTCATACCATCAAAAACAGTGGTGATAAACTTATCATTTTCTTTATCAATAGTTTCAAAAAGAGCTAAATCTAAATTTAATTTTTTTACCAAAGCATCAAGCGCTTTTGTGTCTTTTGGCAAGCAAACTCCACCGTAGCCTCTGAATTTTTCATTCACATCCATATATATGTCTTTGGCTGTGCCACGCATGACAAATGTATCTTTAATCTTAGTGTAATCCGCGCCTAATCTTTTACAGATTTCATACATTTCATTAGCAAAAATAATTCTGAGAGCGTTGAATGTATTTGAATAATACTTAAGTAATTCACCTTCGGTTGGTGATAATTTAGCATATTGCTTTGGGTATTTCCCATGGCTTTCTAAAATTAAATCATAGGCTTCTGGGTTGTCAGTCCCCACTGCTAAAACTTCGTGATTTTCTGTAAAGTCTACAAAAGCACATCGCTCTCTAAGAAACTCAGGGACAAAGCAAATTTTATCATTCAAATACATTTCAATTAAGTTTTGGGTTGTTCCAGGCTCAACTGTTGATTTAATTGCAATAACGCCTTTAAAATTTTGTGATAAAAGTTCATCAACAACTTTCCTCACAATTGTAGTATCGCAGGCTCCATCTTCTTTGGATGGAGTAGGTACACAAATATAAATAATTTGTGATTTTAAAATGTCTGCCAGGTTTGACCCTTCAAACTTTGGATCATGAAAAGTAACATCATGCCCCAGTTTTTCAAACCCATACTTGCAAGCAGAACCAATGACCCCTAACCCCGCAATACCAATTTTCATTAAACTTCCTCGCTATGCTACAAAATTTGATCCTTGATTTGGATCTAAAGTTTTGATAAGAGCACATAATTCCATCATTCTTACAGGCTCGTCATTTAAAACTTCTAATAAATTATTTTTACAGTAACAGCACTTGAAAAAATATTGATTTAATTTCGAAGCAAACCAAAAAGAAGTTAGTGCTCTTTCGATTTGAAAAGGCTTGGGTGATTCATTTAAATGATAATTAATTGTATTTAAACATTTAATAAATAATTTTTGATTAATGAATAAAGATGGAAATTCAAAAAAGTAATCGTTTCTATGTTCTTCTTCTCTTATAAAAGCCATGTGTTTATCATCTAAAAAAATTCTATTAGAATTGCAGTTTAATAAATCACCAAATATTCTATCTTTGAGTTCGATGGCAGCCCCACCTAAATTAAGAGCGACATAGCCACATCGCCTATTGAAAGCTTTCATTTCAAGTAATTTGAGAATGTTTTTCTTATCTGGTAAATCTGCAGTAATATCATCTTCTTGATAAAAAATATATTTAGATGTTACCAAATTAGAAGCTTTGATTAAAGATTTAAGCCTAGACTTGTGAGCATCTCTGCTAATGATCCAGCCTTGTGATTCATATTTGTCTATCAACTCTTGGGGAAAGACAAAGCCATCAAACTCGTCTATAGATAAAATTTTTTCATCAAACCAATCGTTAGAGTTAAGAGAAGAAATACACTCATCAATGTAAGTGTATCTCTTTCCTGTTGTCAATACGATCGCTGTTATCGAGCTTTCGTAATCCATTAGGTGTAAACTCCTGCAGCTGCGTTGACTCTAGTCTCGGCTCCACCACTGTGGTAGCTAATTCCGTCCAAAGCTTTGACAATCTCAACACCACCAGCCTTACATCGATCAAAGAAATCGGTATCGCCTGTGATTTGATAAGCGTTCAGAGTCTGTAACATAGGACCAAATCTTTGCCACACATCAATAGGGACAATAAATGGCATGGCGTCAAATCTGTGGCCATAAGCCTTATCATCAACCGCTAAAACGCCGCTATTTGCGTCGACAAGAGAAGCACAGTAATTTTGGAAACCTGCGTAATTGAATTCTCCAAATTTAGTCACTCCAAAATTGATAGCTGTATGTAATGTAGGCAATGTACCAGGTTCAATCAGCTTACAATTGACAATTCTGTTTGGCTGAGCATGCTTATACATATTAGCAAGCCAGTCCTTATAGAATGCGTGATCTGTTGCAATTGGACATACATAATCCGCAAATTTATAGCCTTCAGCGTATCCCAAGTTCCAACCCTTATAAAGATTCCACAAGAAACCCTTACCTTCATCATAAATCATATCTACATGATGATATTCATTAACTTGAAGCCACTGATAAACTTCTTTACTTGTCTTCCAACAAATAAAAATTAATTTAACATCTTCGATAGGCATGCCCAAATTTTTTATTGCACTTTGTAGTGAAAACTGAGCCATGTCTAAGGATTTTCCCACTTGGCAATATAGTGCTATTTTATACTTTTTCATAATTTATTCGTCCTTCTCCCCTTCGACTATATGATAAACCAGACAATCAAAAGGAGTTACATGTTGTCTGCCAGTAAGTTCATAAAATTTCCTGAAAAACCACGCATCGCCAGATTCTAAGACAGGTCCATTTAAAGTACCGGCACCATCGCGATAAATATTACCCTCTGGATAAAGCCCTGCTTCAATAAATTGCTTTCTGTCGAATAAACATGGCATAAAGAGTCCGCCTGGTTTCAAAATCTTACTTTGAAAGCTCTTGACAAATTCTAACCATTTCTCTTCTTGGAATTCTTTTGGAGTACGTCCAAAATTTGCTTGATATCCATGCGTTCCACTTGGCATTTTACCAGATTCGATAAGTCTTGCGGCTGGTAAATAATTCATATTGTGCAAATTAACAAGTGGCTTCAACCAATCATCATGAAATGCGTCATCAGAATTAACAAAACAAATCAAATCTGCGTTTGAGGTTGTGGCACCATAGTTGTAAGCCCTATAAACTCTGTTTATATAATATTCATTTGGCTTAGGGTCGTTGTAAACTGTGTGTGGAATTGAAGAAGTTTTTAAAGCTTCTAGAACTTTAGGGGTTGCATCATTCGCAATGATTCTGGTGGTCACATTATAATTGTCAAAACTTTTACAATAAGTGTTCATTTGATATTCAATGAATTTCAAATATTCAACACTCTTGAAAATTAATGAAACAACTTCGATATTAATCATTAATCAAACCTTTCTTTTTATATGTTGATATGATTTATATTCAATTAAGTTTAGAACCATATCAATATTATACTTTCTTAATTTTCGTTTTTAAAAAGCGAATAATACACGATTAAGAACCGTATCTTTTGACCTCATTCAACACATCAGTATTTCCTGAACGAATGGCTTCATTCAGCTTGTTGTCAATTGCTGACTTTAATTTGCTACGAATTTGTACTAAATCAACATTTCTGATATTCAAATCTGCAAGTTTCTCGGTGTCTTCAGCAGTTCTATTCGATTTTTTTGCTAGAGATCCAGTTTCTTCCAATACCATATATAATTTAATATCAATTGTAATCAACTTGTCGATCAATTCAGAGAATGTTGTAATTTCAAAACTCATTTTGTTTCCTTATAATAACTAGGGTATTTCTCAATAAATTTATACAGACATTTTGGCCCATTGGTGCTAATATCTACAAGTCTTTTTGTAGCATAACTATCGGTTCGATCCCAAAGGTCAGTGATGTTATCTAAATTATTTTGAATCTTGTCAACATCACCAACTTCTTTAATGATAAGATGACTTTCAGCAATATTTTCAACCTTTTCTTTAATCTTTTCAGCACTACCCATGAACGAATAATGCCATCCACCATTCAATACTGGAATGGGCATATGAGATCTTGCATAATTTCTTAATTGCTGTGGATTCTCATAAGATCCATATGTTGCCATACAGGTGCCGTTCCAAAGTTGATTTTGTCTGCAATTTACAAAATAATAAAATAATTTTTGTTGAAAGACCACAAATTGATTATGGCCTAAATAAAGTTGAGCTGTATCTGGATTCCAAATTTCATCACAGTCAGAAACAAAAATCTTATCTCCTGGTTGTGCGACCCCTTCAAGCCCTCGTGAAATACAATTTCTCTGGAAATTTTCAGCCTTCCAAATATCATCCACTGAATAATCTGGCAGATCTTCAACCTTTACATAAATAACCTTATCAAGCCACTGGGCATATTGCTCTTTGCGCTCTTCAAAATTCCACGGCTTAGGCTTTCCTGTATGAGTCTTATTGGACTCAACAAGGACAAAATAATCTACATGGTCATATAATGCCATAAATCTAAGTTCAAGAATTTCATATTCATTAAAAAACTTAAAACAATCAAATATTTTCATAACTTCCCCACATTGGTATTTGTCTACTTTTTATTTTGTGCAATAATTGTCCGTTTTGGGTAAATAACTCAATAAACTTTGGATCACTAGTAATGTGACTAGAATAATGCCATTGATGAAACACAACTGGAGCATCCACATATTGAATTTTATAACCATTTATGGTGATTCTGTGAATAAACTCATCATCTTCAAAAGAAAATCCTTCTGCGAATCTTTCATCAAATCCACGCAATTCTTTTAAAGAACTTTTATGTATAGCAGAGCAGAAATGCAAACCCCTTCGATTATACACTGCATGATTATACCAACCAGAGTCACCTTCATTACCACCCCAGGGTGCATTTGTCAAATGATTAAATAAATCTGACTGAGATAAATTAGCTATATAATCAAATTCATTTTCAGTTTGTTCTTTATTCAATGCATATACAGGAAACAAAACATAATTTGATCTATTAGTGTTTGCCAAAGCTACAGATAAAACGTCTCCATGGTGATAACATTCAGGATTTTGAATTAAAATTATTTTATTTGAACAGTTTTCAAAAGCAATATTGTATGGTATGCAAGGGTTGTTCCAATACTTATCAGCTGGATCTATTCTTGTTAATTTAATTTCAGGATAAATTTCAAGAAGATCTTCAAGTCTTTGATCATCTTTACTAGCATCATCTACAATAACTACTTCATAATTTTTGACTGAAGATTTTCTAAAGGATTCTAAAGACCTAAGTAATAAATCTTTTCTATTCTTATAACCCATAGCGATTGAAATCATTTTAAAGCACCTTTTTTAAAATACTAATTATTTTATCGGATGTAGAATGGCCATCTGTCATCCAAGATGTATCAAAATTAAATCTTTTATTTTCAATCATATCAACTGAATATTCCCAATCTAAATTGACACTATTTACATTCAACCTAAATGAATTTCCAGTTGCTTCACTTTCGGGCCGCTCTGAGAAATCTCTAGGAACAATTACTGGAGTCTGAAGGAATGCAGGCTCTTCCTGTGCTGTACCTGAGTCTGATACCAAACACAAAGCATGATAAACTGATGTGATGTATACTTTATAAGGCATCAGAGGAATAACTTTAACATTACCCAAGTCTATATTGTACTCTTCTAATTTTGAAGCCAACCTAGGAAAATGTAATAAATTGACAGGTACTTTAAATTTACCACTTAACATATTCAAATAAGAAATAATATTTGTAAGTCTTTCTTTTGAGTTAAAGTTTTCTGGCCTGTGTACATCAGCTAAAATGTACGATTTGTCTTTAGGCTCATTCAAAAGATCATGAACGAATGGCTCAACAACTTCACAGATTGTATTGCCAACAACATGAATATTATCTTGGTTTAGGCCTTCCAGCATCAAATGATTCTTATAATTTTTATGATATACAAAATGATAATCACTTACAATATCACAAACTGTTCTATTGATTTCTTCAAACATTCGCCTGTCAAAACTACGCATTCCAGCTTCAATGTGAGCAATTTTATATCCCTCTTTCTTGAGCGGTACTGAAGCTAAAACTGAGTTTGAATCTCCCAAGAACATTATTAAATCAGGATTGAGTTTTTCATTTTCAATTAATTCAATAATACCAATTGAAAGATCGTTTACTTGCTGATAATGTTTTTTACCATGCGCTCCAATGCACAAATTGTAGTCTGGTTTTCTAATTTTTAAATCATTAAAGAATACATCTGAGAGCAATGCATCATAATGCTGGCCTGAATGCACAAGAATGTGATTAAAGTTTTCATCTAATTTTTTAAAAATTTCAGACATGCGAATGAAATCTGGCCGAATGCCAGAAATTGTTAAGATAGTTTTCATTTTTTTATTTTTTCTAATTAATTTAAAATTTATTTATTTTTTATTAACGCTTTGTTTTCCAACAATCTGCACATCTTTAGTTTGCATATCATCAGTTGAAATAGTATCTTCTACTATAAAGCTGTCAATATTGTCAACAAAAGACAGAAGATCCAAACATTCAGAACCTTCTGTCCCATTAACCTTAACGACAATTGTTTCGCCGTCTTCTCCAATTTCAACAATAACATCTACTGGTTTAGGCATTTTTTATATCTCCTAAATATATTTTTGACCCACGACTCTCACTTTGACAATCTTATTTCTATTCTGCATTTCTGAAGTTTCTGTAGAATTTACTGAGAAATATTGAGACTCTAAAGCTTTTTCAATAACACACTTTGCATAAGATTGCTTGATTCTAGCTGGTATGTTTAATTTGACATCATATTCTGAACAAACCATATCAAATTGTTCTGTTTCTGCATTCCATGTGAATCCCAAATCATTACTAGCCTTTGTAAACAGCTTATTGATTTGTTCTTTTGGAATTATAATTTCTGCTTGTTGCTCTCTTTCATCGTTCATGTAACCTCTTAAACTTTGTGCTGTTTCATGAACTTTAGGAGAAAAACCTAAATCTTCTAATGCTTTGATTAATAAATCTTGGTCTTTGATTGAGCATTTAACTAGCTTATATGCGGACATTCTTCGCTCCTTATTGGCACAATATCATATTGTGGTAAATAGTCAAAAATATATTTGTGACACTTTGGACAAATCCAAACATGAACAGAAACTTCTCTGGTATCTGGGTCATTCAGAAAAATATTATTATCAATCATAAAATCTCTAAAATTTATCAATGAATGACCACCTAAAGTTATATTACCTAATTCATCCTGATCGACATCTTCACTAAAACACACATCGCATCCGATAGGATGATATTGATCTGATTTTAACCAATAATAAATATTTTTATTTTTATCAAAATAACATTCTGACAAAATAGCAACTTTATTAATTTTGTCTTTTATTGTTTGTGTTAATTCTAGAGTATCACAATTCGTCATCTTGCTCTTTGAGATTCAAAGGATCATCATCTTCTGTATTATTGAATTCAATCCAATATTGAACCAATTCAAGACTTTGAGCAATCTTTTGAATTGTATGAAGTGCAATGCCTTCAAAGGCTGTCATTTGAGCAGAATAATTAAAACCTTCAACCACCAAATCTGTTTGATCTAATACTCTTTCAATATGATCAAGCATCTCTTCTGCGTTGAATGTGCGAACTTTTGCAAAGTTTTCTCGCTTAAGCCTGATGAGCTCTTCACTGATTTCCTCTGCTGTAACCTGCAATTTAGTTTTTTCCATAGTACCTCTATTATACAAAAAGGGGGCTGGATTAGCCC
>JACCDW012045051.1_pt1 | contig 15186 bp, 9 predicted proteins | sample 7449781 | NCBI WGS metagenome assembly JACCDW01 (sample SAMN15323449, study PRJNA562643) | freshwater metagenome | isolation source: river surface water | place: USA:Blue River Watershed | collected 2017-08-18
GCTCCTGCTCCTGCAGCCACGGCAACAACTCCTGCGCCTGTCGCAGCACCTGCTCCTGCACCCACGGCTTAATCCTCATTCTTTGTTTGTTTTTTGATTGCAGAAATTTTTTCTTTGGAAATCAAAATTCCTTCACGCGACTGAATAAATCCAGATAAAAGTTTTGGCGACATGTTCGGGTATTCACGAAGATATCGCACAACAAGTTGTTTTGTAGTGTCCTGCTGTGGAGGAGAGGGTGGTGGCGTATTGGTTGGACTAAATTCACGTGTCTCTCCCTTATCTGTCATTTGAACGGGTCCAATTTCAAATTCTCCTCGATGATGTGCATCGTGGCACGCCGTGCAGAGAACAATTAAATTTTTCAGGTTGTTTTGATGAGAGCCATCTGAAAACTTTCCTTCTGAGTCAGCATCTTTCCGAGGACGAATATGATGAACTTCTAATTCCGATTTGATTTTATGATGACAGCGCTCACATGTATGAACGGCAAGTGTAGGATTCCATTGGCTTTTCGTTGCTTCTGCAATCGTGGTTTCTCCCTCTAACGTTCGTCGAAAGGCAAAGGCGGCTTCCACAATTTCCATGGGAATGTGCATAGCTCTTGCCACTTCAATCCCATATTTTGTGGTTCCAGAACCAGGATGCAATGTTCTGTCATAAATAAGTCTATCTTGTTGAACATCATAATGGCACTTCAAATGCCAGACACCAATGCCCTCAAAGGTTGCCAGTTTCTCCAATCCATGCAAGTGGGTCGCAAAGACAAATCGTGTTTGTTTCTTGGTCAGATACTGAATTCCTGCGGCAACCAAACTCGTGGCACTCACGCTTTCGGTTCCACTGCACAATTCATCTCCAAGAACAAGACTTTGCGATTCCGCTTTTGAAAAAATATCACGCAATTCTGACATTTCCACTGCAAACGACGAGAGCCCAGCCCAAAGATTATCGTGGTTCAAAATACGTGTGAGAAGTGAGCGGAAAGGAACCAGCGAAAACTTGGTTGCTGGAACATAGCAGCCACATTGTGCCAGAAGTACAGCAATTCCAATAGCTTTCATCAAGGATGATTTTCCTGAGGCATTCATACCATACAGAAGCCATCCTTTATCATCCTTGGGGTCAAATCCAAGAGAGACATTGTGCTTGACATATTCGACACGCGTCTGCAGTGATTCCAAAAGAGGATGACGAAGCCCTTCCGCCTGAAATCCAGAAAATCCTTGAGCTTCTACAATTGTAGGACGAGTATACCCTCGCTCACGACAGACTTTTGCCAACGTATAATTGCAATCAATGCGACCCACCCAGTCTTCCAACACTTCCCATGTTTGTTCACACGCATTCATACACTGAAGACAAAGTCCTGGCAGTTCTTTTTGAATGGATTGCTGAAGTTTCAAACGTTTTTCTTCATAGGCATACGCAATTCGTGTGAGATGCGGGTATTCAATGTAGGATTTCACTGTATTTCGGATGTGGAGCTGAATGTTGTGAGGATTTCCATTGGCAGCCAATTTATTTTTGATAGGTTGTGCCAAGGATTTCTTAATAGTGGCTTGAAACAAAGAGCCTTCTCCTCCGCGAACTTCCAATGTTATGCCATCTTCTGGAAGTCCAACTTCTTGACAAATTTTTTGTACAGAGGCTTTGGCTTCCTGCAAAAGAGTCCGCAAGGAGGCTTCGACCTCCTTGGTTTCAGGGGCGACTGCATCACGGAAAAAACTAATGTCCTCTTCTTGATTGGCAAGACGAGCAGCTTTTTCCACATCAAAAATCCGATGAAACTCTTTGCGCATCTCTTGGAAATCAGGGAGCCAGGGTTCAAAACAGAATGGGCTACCTGCTCCACCAATCAAGGGAAAGAGAGATGCAATAGCGGTATACGATTGCTCAAGAGCAAGAATATCCAAGGCTTCACATGTATACGTACTGATTTTGCGATGAAGACGTGCAATGTCAAACATGAGGCGCAATTGAGTTTCAATTGTTTTTATAGTTTGAGGAGGCGTTTCTATCGAATAATCCAACTCTTTGAGTTTGCGCTCAATGTGTTTGGCGTTGGAAGAAGGTTGAAGGAGACGTGCTTTGAGAGCACGACGACCCAATGTTGTGAGAGTTTTTTGGAACAATGAAAAGACAGATTCTTCTGCATTCAGAGTTAAATAATTCAACTGTACCAAGGAATGATTTCCAAGATACAGTGCATCTTTGGGCGTCCAAACAGTATGAGACGAAATATTTTTGACTGCAGATGGAAAATGGTCTTCCGCGAACAATAAAATGCTCACAAGGCAGCGCTCTGTCTTTTGATGTTGAGAAAGATTGAGGTACTCACGCACAGAAACAAGTCCATGCTCTGAAAAGATTCGTTTGAGAATTTCTGCCCGAATGAAATCCGTCTCCAAGGTTCCCTGATGAGCTGCATCCGCATGGATGCGATGAACCAATCCAGAAGGAAGTTCAAACCGCATGCGAATGTATTGCTCTGTAGGCATTGTAAAGGCATCTCCGCGCCAAAAAAGAACAAGCTCTTTGGGTTTGTAGAGCTGAAAGAAATTCACAAGTTCATCGGATGTCCAAGAATCAGAAGACCCACTGGTTTGTCCTTCAAAGGAAAAAACATTGCCTGTTGTCAGGTCCAAGCTTACCGCAGCAAAGGAAGGAGGGCTGCGCTGAGATTCTTCTTCCAACCAAAGCCCAGCAAGATAAGGGGTTTCCATTCCTGCCGATTCAATGTGAGTTCCTGGAGAAAAAATACGCTCGACTGGACGCCCTGTGACTTTGCCTGCTGCATTTTTATCTTGTTGGGTGACCACAACTGTCCAGTTTTCGCGCGTCAACATGGTCACGAATTTTTGGAGAGATTGCTCTGGAAATCCAGCTGCATAACAATCTTCTCCATGAGGTCCATCTCCTTTCTTAATGGGGAGTTGAATCCCTAGAATTTCGACTGCTTCCTTGACATTCGTTTGCCCTTCTTGGGTTTCCTTATCCAGGATATCATACAGTTCGTAGAATTTACCGACCAACATAAGGAAACAAACTTTGTCTCCATATTTTGCTTTGTATTTTTTCCATTCTTGAATGTATTGTTGATACATCATCATATTCTTCGCTTAGGTAGAATTAGTGGCTCTCGTTTAAATCTCGCGCATGAAATTTTCTCCTTTTACAACTCCTTCCTTTGAAAGTGCATCAGCATATTGATTGAAATGGCGAAGAACATGGCGGGCACCTACAAAGGTAAAGTGTTTGAGGAGGTCTTGGACTTCGTTTTGTTTTTCCTGCATTTTGGGGTCGCGCACTTTCCATTCTTTTGTGGTTTGACTGATAACAAGAGCAGAATCTCCTTCAAGAAGAACTTCTTTGATGCCACGCTGTTGAGCGAACCGAAGACCTAAGAGCATTCCTTCATATTCTGCCTGATTGTTTGTCCAATGGCGATTGTAGACTCCTCCTTCACAGAAAGGAACCCATGTAGAGCCATTTTCGGTTTTAAAGAGTGCAGCTGCACCACATGCAGGTCCAGGATTGGGGTCAGCTGCTCCATCAAACTGAATAAGAACTGCATACTTTGTTTGCTCTGCAGGAATTCCTTTTATAATTTTGTAGTTGTTCGTATAGGTTATATGTTTTCGTTCTTGAAACGGATTGTAAACTCCCTCTGATGCTGTGGGGACAACTTCTGTTCCTTTGGGTTTTCCCCCTCCAAAAAAGGTTCGGATGTCCATTTGTCGTGGATGTGTGTTGGGAAACATACTACTTGTGGAAAGTCCAATTTTAGCAGCGAATATACCGCCGATAAAAGGCTCGTCGAAGAACATAGCCTGGGCTATCACGCCAGCGGAAATCACGTGTCCATCGACGAAAGCCTTTCTTTTCTTGAATTGCTCTGCGGAGGCTGTCCATGTCAATGTTGTATTTCTTGGCAATTCGTGCTCGTAACATAGAGACCCGCAAAAAAGCTCCATTGTATGATTTGTACGCTTGACTTTGAAGAATGCTTTTCCTTTGGACACGAAGAAGAGAGGCAAGTTGTTCACGAAGAGAATCCACTGAATGTTTGATTTCGTTTTTTTTCTCACCAGTATATTTCTGGAGAGTTTTTCGTTTGGAACTGCAGGCTTGTTTTGCTTTGATGTAGGCTTTTACATCCTTCTGCATGTCTTTATTTTCATCAAATCGTTTGCGAAGGCGTTCATAGTAAGTTAAACTCATATCTTCTGTTGGAACTTCTTGTTGCTCGGGTCCTTCAATCACTTCATTGTCTTGTTCTTCCTCTTCTTCCTCTTCCTCCTCCTCTTCCTCTTGGTCATCCACTGTTTCGAAGATACTGAATTCGCACATTTGGCATCGACGATTGTTCTCAGCAAGTGAATGACTCTCATTATTCAACAACTGAAAGAAACATACAGCATGTGCTCTGTGCCAGCAAGGAAATTCAATGATGGGGTCCAAGTCATGTTCAACCAAATGATCACAGAACTGACAAATATGAATAATTTCCATTCAACTACCTTTCTTTGTTTTCTGGATTTAGGCTTCTTTAACATCAATGCATGCCAGTAAAGCATTGTGGTCAGATTCAGGACTCAGTGGAAGAACTTTTTGATACTTTACTGAAACCGTCTTTCCAGAACCTTCCTTGTACAAGAATCGGTCGCAACGGCTGGGAATGCGATTCTTTTCTGCACATTCACTTTGTAAATTTTTGGCAATTATCTCTGCAGTTGCTGCATTGGAAGGAACCGCGGTCAATCGTTTCATTTCACAGGCAGAATTTACTTCGTTAAGTGGTTTGAATTTGCATGTGTAGCGACGTTGACTGGGGTCAGGAAACGGCAATTCACGCAATTGTTTGAATTTAGTCTGCAAAAGGGTAGTCAATTGGTTGACTCCTTGATAATCCATACGGAAATTCAAATCGCCACCAATAATCAATGTTGTCCTTGTATCCATATGAGGCTGGAGCTCTGCTAAAAGCAATCCCAAGGCTTTCTCGCGCAAAGCAAACCCCAAATTGGCAGATTTCTTCTTCATTGGCAAATGCATATTGGCAAACAAAAGAGAAGATTCGGCAAAGTTCAGTTTTGCCCAGACCATTCCCTTGGAAAAGCCATATTTGGGAAAACGAAGCGTGCTGGCAACTTTCTGGAATAAATACCCTGCATTGCTTTTTCCTTTGGGTTTCAAAATTTTACTCCCCATTTTGAGTCCAAGATGGTCAACTGCAGAAGAATCTCTGTGGAAAATGCGAAGGACAACATTTTGCTCTGTTTGTTTTTTCTTATTGAGACCCACCACAGCTACACGCGAATAGCCTTTCATAACCGATGCATCAAACATTGACATGGGTTGAACAGGACGGTAATCTTCTTGCGTCATCTCCACTACAAAATCGGGCTTGCAATCAAGAATGGTTGTATCTTGAATAGGAGGTGGAGAGGATTGACTGGCTAAATTCAAGGTTATCATAGAAATCTTTATAGTGGTTGGCTCATAGGCATTTGCATAGACTGCATTGGTAAAAAAAGAGGGACTTGGGACTCTCTCTACAACTTCCTCACCATTGATTGACACTACATTTACATTGCTCACATTGTTATATGTATTGCCAGACGAATTGTTTGTGCGTTTTCGGGTTGTGTTGTTCATCCTACTTTTTGGAAGATTAAAGTGCACGGTTCTTCAAGAGAAGATAATCCGCATACATCTGTCGTAAAATATCTTCAGGAGCCTTGGTTGTCTCCTTGATTAAATTTGCGGTCTTGAGGATTTCCTTGATTTTCTCAATGGGCATTTCTTTACTTTCTTTGCGAATCTTATGAGCGCGCGTCATCCGATTGCTGAGACTGGAAATCGACATGCGGATTTTCTTGGCAACCTTGCGCGTTTTTGTTCCAGCCGTCGCAACGGCTTTTGCAATGGATTGAAGAACTTTCTTTTTAGGACTTGCCAAAATGACCTTTGCCGTCTTTTTCTTCTTGGGAGCTAAAATCACCTTCACGTGTTTCGTAGCTGCACCCCCTTGAAGAACTGAAGCAGCAGTAGGTTTTAATCCAGAGGTTTCAATGGGTTTTACATTCGCCATCGTGCTATCCGGGGATCTTGTCGCATTCAGCTGGACAAGCGTTCCAGGACTGGTCCCTCCCTCTTGTTTCCTCTGTCTGCGAGTTTTGCTGCGCTGCTGCTGCTCACCCATTCCACCCATTTGAGGAGGAGCTGAACCTGGAATTCCCGTCGCTGCAGAGCCCGTGACAACAAATTTCTTAATATTTGGGTCTTCAGACATTCAATCTAAAAAGATTCAACAAAGTATTTCAGGTTATGCGGACAACAAAAATTGACAGTTTGCATTCCCCATCCCCTCAACAAGAAATGTTCCCATCCCATCGGCATATTCTGAATAGCTACTTTGCTCAATCCCAGGGCAAACAAATTATTAGCCATCAGATTGAATCGTTCAACCACTTCATGGATGTTGATATTCCAGAAATTGTGACAATGGTAAATCCCATTGTGGTTCGTGGAAGTCCTGAAATTCCATTGAGTGGACCACGCTCTGCATTAGCATCTGCTACTGGACTGTCAACAACAGCTGCGAATGCACTCATGAATCCCAAGACGGATGACTCAACAGGTGCTCCTCAACCTGTCTTTCTTGCCCCGCAAGTGAAACGTGAATATGAAGTCAGTCTGGAATTTCGCAATCCTACGCTTCGGAAACCCACCATCTTTGAGAACAATGGTGCAGTTCTGCCCATGATGCCCAATGATGCCCGTCAGCGCAATCTTACCTATGCGGCTCCTCTCTTTGTAGATGTGCATATCAGCATCAATATGATTGACAATACACGAGGTGGTGAAGTGACCACGCGCAAGCGTCTCTTTCCGAATGTCCATCTTGGAAAGGTACCAGTCATGGTGAATAGCAAGTACTGTCTTCTGTCAGACCAGCGCCATATCCATCCCAGCCAACTTGGTGAATGCTTTCATGACCTCGGTGGTTATTTCATCATTCAAGGTGGTGAGCGCGTTATTATCTCTCAAGAACGAATGAGTGAAAACCGTCCCTTTGTCTTCCGCAACAATCGCAATCCTGCCAAAGAGATTGAGGTTATTGAAGTTAAGAGTATTGGTCCTGACAATGACCAAGTTCCTAAAAACAATGCAGTCAAGATTGTCTATCACCCCAAGAACCAGCAAATTCATTTGCTGAAAGCCACCATGCCTCGTATCAAACAGGATATCCCCCTCTTCATTCTCTTCCGTGCTCTTGGCATTGAATCGGACAAGGATATTCGCGACCTCATCATCGGTCCTGATGAAGAGGATACGGAGTTTGATGGGATTCTCTTTGAAAGTCTTTCTGAAGTGGGAGCCATTTCCACCAAAGAAGAAGCGCAAACCTGGCTCAGCCAACACATCCAATCCTGGTCATCCAAATCTCAACGCCCTCTCAAAATCCAGGATATCCTCAACATTGAACTCTTCCCCCACATTGGACTCACTGAAGAGCATATGTACGCAAAGGCTTGTTTCTTGGGACATATGACGCGCAAAGTTCTCTGGGTCTCTTCTGCACGCATTCCCAAGGATGACCGTGATGCGTATCCTAACAAGCGCGTTGACCTTCCTGGTTTCCTTCTGGCAAATCTTTTCCGCACGTTCTTTGCCACGAAAATGGTCAAAGATATCCGCGCTAGTCTCAACAAGGAAATTCACAATGGAAGTTGGAAAGCCTCTGGCAACTTTGAAGAAATTCTCAATCCCAGCAACATCAACAAGGTTATCAAAAGCACAATTCTTGAAATTGGTCTCAAGACCAGTCTTGCCACAGGAAATTTTGGCAGCGCAAAGATTGGCGGTCCCACAAAAATCGGTGTGTCACAGGTGATGAATCGTCTGAATTTCATCTCAGGAATTTCCCACTTGCGTCGTATCTCAACACCCATTGAAAAAACAGGAAAACTCATTCCTCCACGTAAGCTGCACAATACGCAATGGGGGTATATCTGTCCTTCCGAAACTCCAGAAGGTCATAGTGTAGGTGTTGTCAAAAATATGAGCAGCAGCTCAATTGTCAGCATTTACAGCAATCCTGGAGTAGTGCGCGATTATGTCATGAGTCTTGGAAAAGTGCGAGGACTCAAGGAAACAACTGCTGCTGAAAAATTCATTGAAACACGGTTCTTCCTCAACGGAGCATGGATTGGAACTATCCCCGTGAAGGATACAGAATCGGTCTACCGTGAGTTGGTGAAAGCCAAGCGCTCTGCACAATTTCACATCCACACAGGGATTGTCTGGAAACGCCACCTTCGTGAAATCTGGGTGACCACGGAAGCTGGACGTATGCTTCGTCCTCTCTATGTTGCAGAAACTGTTCGTGAAATCCTGGAAGACAAAAGTGGAAAACTTTACACACAGCTCATGAAGCTTCAGCGCTGGGAAGATTTGCTTCTTTGGGAATCCCCGAAGGGCAACAATCTTCTGGAATATGTGGACCCTGGTGAAACAGAAGGATTCTACATTGCAATGAGTCAGGACAAAGTTCTCCAAGACCATTCCTATACCCACTGTGAACTTCACCCCTGCACAATTCTGGGAACACTCGCCAGCAATATCCCGTTCCCTGACCACAACCAATCTCCCCGTAATTCCTATCAATGTGCTATGGGGAAACAAGCCATGGGTATGTATGCCCTGAACTTCCAAGAGCGATTTGATGCATTGGCGCATTTGCTCTGCTATCCCCAAGTTCCGATGGTATCCTCCTACATGAGCAAATTCTATGGTGTCCAGGATATGCCATCTGGACAGAACATCATTGTAGCAATCATGACATACACAGGCTACAATCAGGAAGATTCTATTATGATCAACCGTGGGTCTTTGGAGCGCGGTCTGTTCCGCTCTGTGTTCTACCGCACCTACAAAGATGAAGAGCGGAAGAATCAAAGCAGCGGTGAAGAAGAGCGCTTTGACCGTCCTGATCCCGTCTATACCAAGCATCTCAAGAATGCGAATTATAGTAAGCTCGGCGACGATGGATTTGTACCTGAAAACCGCTTCGTCGGTAGCGATGATATTCTGATTGGAAAAGTAGTTCCTCTCCGTGTTCCTACGGGCATGGTCATCCCAACGGGAACGAAGAAATATCGTGATGTAAGCCGCACGATGCGCAACAACGAATTTGGCTATGTGGACCGCATCTTCAAGAACCGTAACGGTGAAGGGTATTCGTTTGCAAAAGTTCGCGTGCGTCAAGACCGTATTCCTGAGATTGGCGACAAGTTCAGCTCACGCCACGGGCAGAAAGGAACCTGTGGTATGATTCTCAATGCAGAAGATATGCCTCAGACGGCGAATGGGTTGATTCCTGACATTATCATCAACCCGCACTGCATTCCTTCCCGTATGACGATTGCTCAGCTCATGGAAACTCTCTTTGGCAAGGTGGGCTGCATGGTGGGTGCGCTGGGAGATGGAACTCCTTTCAACGATGTGACTCTTGATAAGCTTGAGGGCTATTTGCGCGATGAGCTTGGCATGGAGCCTCACGGCAATGAAGTTCTGTACAATGGCTTCACAGGTCGTCAGATGGCAACGAGTATCTTCATTGGTCCTTGCTATTATCAGCGACTCCGCCACTGCTCTGCAGACAAGCTTCACTCGCGTTCGTCAGGTCCTCTTGTTATGCTCACTCGTCAGCCTGCAGAAGGTCGTGCCCGTGAAGGTGGTCTCCGTTTTGGTGAGATGGAGCGTGATTGCGTTGCAGCGCATGGTATTACGGAATTTACCAAAGAGCGTTTCATGGAATGCTCCGATTTGTTCCGCTGCTTCTCCTGCCGCGATTGTGGTCTTCTTGCCATTGCCAATCAGAAAGAAGGCATCTGGTGCTGCAAAGGCTGTGGCAATACCACGAATTTCAGCGCAATTGAAATCCCCTATGCCTACAAACTCCTTCTCCAAGAATTGGAAACGATGAATATCAGCAGTCGCATCTTGACGAAAGGAAAGCTTCTAACATCTGGTGAAAAACTTCCTAAATTCTAAGATGGTAAGGGGGAAATAAAATTGATTTTTTTTGGGTGTGAGGACTAGGGCACACAATGACGGCAACTCGTACACAACCTATCCGCTACATTGCTCTCGATTTTGACAATTGTATATGCGAAATCAATAGCGCATTTAGAATTGTCTGGGACTATTTTGAAAGTTTAATTCTTCATCAAGAATTAAGTGAACATTGGCATGCTTTGCACACTCTCTGGGCAAATGAGCTTGATAAAGCTCTTTGTGATGGGAAGTTGAGGTTTCTCAACAATGATGTTATGATGCTCTTGAAACATGTCCACCACGGAGATTTGGAAGTCAAACCCAAGGTCTTTGTTTACACAAACAATACGAATGAAGAATTGGTGCGATTCTTAGGTGCAGTTATTGCAAAGAATATGCGCATGGAAATGCCTTGGGGGCACGCATTCTTTCCACAGGATCCCCGTCGTGCCCATGAATTTACACAATCCCTTGCTTCCGATGAACCAGGAAAGAGTTTTGCAGGAATGAAAGCGTGTATGCAAGACCCTGAAGACATGACGCCTGAAACTCTGATGTTCTTAGATGATTTGCTGCATCCGATTCGTCATACCATTGGAGAAAACTATATTCATATCAATCCTGCCTTTCATTGCAAAGATATTCTCCTCCCTTATTTGGAAACCTTTATCAAGGCACTCCAGAAATTGGAACCAGATATCAGTGTTGAGCATTTAGTAGAATTTCGCATTCACCTCCGAAATTACATGTATTCCAAGAGTACACATTTAGACTATTTCCCTTCACCACGCGATGCCTATCGTGAATGGAATCTTATGAATTGGGAAGATTTCCTTGCACTCTTTCATTCCTTTGGTGGCTATGTAAAGGATGAGGAGGAAGAAATCAAGCCCCAGGGGCTTTCCATTTACTACAAATGCCGTGATTTACTTACACAGACGCAGGGCGCTTCTGCTTCATAGTCTTCTTCTTAGCAGGAGACGCAGAGTGAGGTCGGAGAACTTCTTTTTTTCCTGTTTTCAGAACTTTCTTGACAGGCTTTCTGCGGAGTTTGCGTGTTTGAAGTGCCGTTGAAAAGGCTTTGTAGACTGTGGAGGCAGCATTGGAAAAGAGTCTGGATACAGGTGCAAACGACACATTGCGAGTGTTATCTCCTGTTGTGTTGCTTGGAAAGCGTAATTTTTTTACAGTCTGGCGCTTCTTGGGCTTTTCGGTTTGTCCAGCAAGCTTTTTGCGAAGATGAGGGGGAATATACGCAGGCATATCTACTCAGCTTCAGTATTTAATTTTATTCACAAGGATTCCCCGCAAAAAATTGACCCGCCCCACTGGTGGAAAAAAAAGCAAACTTTTGTCCCAATGCCTTTTAGTATGCAGGTTACAAAGCGTAATGGTGTCCGTGAGTCAGTCTCATTTGATAAAGTCTTGAGTCGTGTCCGCAAAGCATCCCGAGGTCTCGAAGTCAACCCCGATGCTCTTGCCCAACAGGTCCTTAGCCAAATCGTTGACGGTGTCAAAACCAGTGAGCTTGATGAGCTAACAGCTCAGCTCGCTGCCAGTCTTAGCACCCTTCACCCCGATTACGCCACTCTTGCCTCACGAATTGCTATCAGCAACCATCATAAAAATACACGTGCATCTTTCTCTGAAGTCGTTGAAACGCTCTCCAATCAGGTTATGCCTGCTACGGGAGAGAAGACATCTCTCTTGAATGATGAACTTCTTGAAATCGTTCGCAAACATGCTGACCGTATCAATGCAAAGATTGATGCTTCACGTGATTATCTCCTAGACTATTTCGGATTCAAAACTCTTGAAAAGTCCTATCTGCTCAAAGATACCTCCATGAAGATTGTGGAGCGCCCTCAGCATATGTGGATGCGCGTATCCCTAGCTCTCTGGGGTGACAACTTTGACCGTGCCTTCGAAACGTATGACTTCCTCTCTCAGAAGTTCTTCACGCACGCCACTCCTACCCTCTTCAATGCAGGAACTCCTCGTCAGCAACTCTCTTCCTGTTTCCTTCTTGCTATGCACAATGATAGTATTGCAGGAATTTATAAGACACTGGGTGATTGTGCCGCCATCAGCAAATATGCTGGGGGAATTGGTCTTCATGTCCACAACATTCGCGCACGTGGCTCTCTCATTCGCGGAACCAATGGTGTCAGCAATGGTCTCATTCCTATGCTTCGTGTATTTAACAATACCGCGCGCTATGTGGACCAAGGCGGCGGGAAACGGAATGGCTCCTTTGCCATTTATCTGGAACCTTGGCATGCAGATGTAGAAGATTTCCTCAAACTCAAGCTCAACACTGGTGCTGAAGAAGAACGTGCACGCGATCTCTTCTATGCACTTTGGATTTCAGACTTGTTTATGGAGCGTGTAGAAAACAATCAGCAATGGACTCTCTTCTGTCCTAATGAAGCGCCTGGGCTGGCGGATGTGTGGGGAGATGAATTCCGCACTCTCTATGAAAAGTATGAAGCAGAGGGACGTGGACGCAAGAAGGTGGATGCACAAAAACTCTGGTTCCAAATTCTTGATTCCCAAATGGAAACAGGAACGCCCTATCTTGTCTACAAGGATGCTGCCAATCGCAAATCCAATCAACAGAATCTTGGAACCATCAAGTCCAGCAATCTTTGCAGTGAAATCATTGAATATTCTTCCCCCGAAGAGACTGCCGTCTGCAATCTTGCATCTATTGCACTTCCCGCCTATGTGGATGAAAAGAGTGTTGATTGGACCAAACTTCGCAATGCCACCAAAGTTGCCACACGCAATCTCAACCGTGTGATTGATATCAACTATTACCCTACTCCTGAAACACGCAATAGCAATTTCCGTCATCGCCCTATTGGGTTGGGAGTAACGGGTCTCGCAGATGTCTTTGCTATGCTGGAACTCCCTTGGGAGAGCGATGAGGCTGCAAAAGTGAATCAGCTCATCTTTGAACACATGTATTTCGCCGCTGTGGAAGCCTCCTGTGAAGTTGCGATTGCAGAAGGTCCCTACTCCAGCTTCGATGGCTCCCCTGCATCGAAGGGTAAGCTTCAGCCTGACCTTTGGGGTGTAGTCCCCATGACGGAAACCTCTGGGGAACTGGATTGGAAGGGACTTCGTGAAAAGGTTATGAAGCATGGGCTTCGCAACTCGCTCTTGCTTGCTCCTATGCCCACTGCAAGCACCAGTCAAATCCTTGGCTACAATGAATGCTTTGAGCCGTTCACCAGCAATCTTTACACACGTCGTACCCTCGCAGGTGAATTCATCGTGGTCAACAAATACCTGCTCCGCATGCTCATGAAGGCTGGGATTTGGTCTGAAGGTCTCAAACAGGAAATTGTTGCACGCAATGGTAGTATTCAGGGAATTGCCAGTATTCCTGAATCCATTCAAGCCATCTTCAAGACCTCCTGGGAAATTAAGCAGCGAACGCTCATCGACCTAGCTGCTGCTCGCGGCGCTTTTGTCTGCCAGAGCCAGAGTTTGAACCTCTTCCTCTCCGATCCTACCTACAGCAAACTCACGAGTATGCATTTCTATGCATGGAAGAAGGGACTCAAAACGGGATGCTATTACCTTCGTACCAAAGCACCGGTGACTGCTCAGAAATTCACGATTGATCCTCGTCTTCTCAGTGCAGTCCAAGCTGGAAACTCTCATCTTCACAATGCGAATGCAGATGATGACGATGATGATTCCGTTGTAGTGAGTGAAGATGAATCTGAGGCAGAAGAGCAACAGCGCCCATCTGCTCCCATTCCCGAGGAAGAGCTTCGCGCAGCAGCTCGTCGTGCAATGCTTGAACGACTTGCTCGTGAATATGAAGAATCTGTTGAAAAGGCGAAGGAAGAAGGATGCCTGATGTGTTCAGGATAAACAGTAAAAATAGGTTCTCTCAACAGAAGAGATGTCATCGCCTGATGAGAGAAAAAAAATCCTTGAAGAAAAATTAAATGAAACTGAATCTGTTTTGCGGGCTGATAAACAGGAGATTCCCGATCGTATTTATTCAGCATTGGAAGGCATATCATCAACACTCTTAGCATGGAAACAACATGGAGGAAAATCTGGATGGTCCTCTACATTAGTAGATTCCAAAGGAAAATCTCTTTTTTCATCGGACGAAAGCAAAGAGATTGAACGTGCAGCTCAAGTTGCAGAGCCTTTTTTAGAAACGTTGTTCAATGATGCCATTGCTATGATCGGTGGTGCTTCGCTCTCAAACTTGAAGACAAGTGTCGATGGTCAGATGGTCAAAATGCCTGCGGTTGTGAATCCAGAAGATATCAGTATGGACAAGTTGTATTATGGATTACTACAGAAGTTGGATGATTATGACCGTCAATGGCGTGATATTGTCAATCAAATTGGAATTGTAAAAACATTTGAGTCTCAAGATGCAAAAGGAGTGATTACGATTCCATTTACACCACCGATCCCTGTTCCCTATCTGATTCCTGCACGAGCGAAATTCCCTATCATCAACACTGTTTTGGAAATGTTGCGGATTATGGTTAGCAATACAGTCTTTGATGCACCAAATTTTCGGATTCTTCTTTCCTTCACGATTGCTATTCTAGATTTATTGCGTGGTGAATGGAAGCACGCTTTGTTATCAGCGTTGGGCGCGTACAGTGTGACTGCGATGTGGATAGGCTTGGGTGGAAAAGTCTTACGTGATGCGTGGCTTCTTATATCACCTGACCTTCAACATCAACTGCAGAAAACATTGTATCAGGGCTCAAAATCCTTGTTTGCAGGGTTTTTTCTCTGGGGATTTTCAACCTTTTCTCCGGATGTCATTCGAATGTCAATTAATACGGCAACGGAGAAAATGAGAGAAACGATTGGAAAATTTAATGAACAGATTGCCAGTGTTGAATCCAAAGCGAAAGAAGTTGCAAATCCAGTTGGAATCGATGTGAGTTTTCAAAGAATCCCTGACTCCATGGTCCCATCGTTTGATGATATTCAAAACCTTCAAACCTTAGTGAAAGTTCCAGAAGTCTATTGCTCGACTGAATTTCAACAAATTCTCAAACCTCTTTTGCTCGTTCCTCCACTCCGACTCGCATTGGAATTATTCAATATTCCAACTGTTCAAGA
>JACCDW011677346.1_pt1 | contig 15183 bp, 9 predicted proteins | sample 7449781 | NCBI WGS metagenome assembly JACCDW01 (sample SAMN15323449, study PRJNA562643) | freshwater metagenome | isolation source: river surface water | place: USA:Blue River Watershed | collected 2017-08-18
ACGCCATTTTATGTAACATCTGTTGATTTATTCTTCAAACAAAAACCAACAACAGACGGTGAACTTCTACCATTTACGGTTGATATTGTTCCTGTTGTGAATGGATTGCCAAATGGCGGTCAGAAAATACTTGCCTCAAAAACTCTTGAAGCGCCGCAAATTGTTGTTTCAAGCGCACCATCAATCACAGGTGGAACATCAAATACTCGATTCACGTTTGCAGATCCAGTAAAACTAGATCCAAATACAGAATATGCAATTCAATTGCGAACAGAATCTCCAGATTATATTGTTTGGACAGCAAATTCTGGCGAAGAGTACACAGATGAATTAGGAAATAAGCGACGCGTCTCTGATGCACCATTTGTCAAAGACTTCTTCAAAGGACAAAATGCATCTCAGTGGAATCCAATTTTAAATGAGGATTTGATGTTCCGTTTAAATCGCGCAGTTTTTGCGACAACAGGAACAGTTTATCTACAACTAGAGCCATTAGATGATAAGGGCGTCTCTGTTCTCTCAACGAATACTGTGTTTGATGAGATTCAACTTACTGGAGCAGATCAAGTTTCTGGTCCAACATCAATCACTTATGAAGTTAAGACAAAACTCACTGACTTAACAGACCAAGCATATATCTCAGTTCTTCCAAACGAAAAATATAATTTTGGAAAAGACGCTTCAGTTTCTGTTGCTTCATCATCAAAGAGAAGACTCATTGAAAAGGGTAATACAAAGGCTGTCAACGTTAAGATTACTATGAGCACAACTGATACGGCTGTAACTCCAGTAATTAATCACGAAAGATTTGGTCTATTAACGTTTACAAATATTATCAATAACGGTGGAATTCAGAACACACTAATTACTATCACAGATGGCGGAACTGGATATACAAATACCAGTGCTTGCACGTTTGCGAATGTCGCTGTTACTATCACTGGAGGTGGAGGTGCTGGCGCTGTTGGTTATGCAGTTGGTAATGTAAGCCCTGCAGGTGGAAATACAATTAGTCATGTTATTATTACTAATCCTGGAAGTGGATATGTAACGACTCCGACAATTACGATTGCTGATCCATCTGTCACGACCGATAATACTACAGCAACTGCAGTCATCAACGGTGAAACAGACAGAGAAAGAGGAAATATGTTGTGTCGCTATCAAACTAGAGTTGTGACACTACCTGGATCCCTAGAAGCAGGAGATCTTGTTGTAAATCTGAAGGCAATCAAACCAAGCGGAACAGATGTTGAGGTTTACTATAAGGTTCTTTCTCAGGCTGATAGCAGTCCGTTTGAGACTAAAAACTGGCAGAGAATGACAAGAAAAGTTAATAGGATCTCCCCAGATCAGAAAACTCCTGTCGATCTAGAATACAGACATAGTTTCACAACAGGCACGATTCAGTATTTTGATGGAACGTCATCAATGCCAGTCGGTGGTAAGTTTAAATATTTTGCAATTAAACTACGTCTGACTGCATCTGATCCTAGCGTTCCACCATATGTGGACACACTTGTGGTACAGGCAGTTCCTGGCGGATAATCTATGGATGATTTAGAATTACAATATGGGAGAGATCCGCACGCAAAAGGTCTTTATTTGAAAGATATGAGACTAGCAACAAGATATGAAATGGAAATGTCTAGAGCAAACGCCGAAAAGGTAAGAGATCAAGAGATAAATACTTTAAAATCAGAACTCTCTGAGATCAAAGCAATGCTTGCTCAGATGTTGAACCGAGGACAAAATGGCTAACGCAAATATTAATCCTGTATCAGTTACAAGCACTTTTGACGAGTGGCGTGTCAATACAAACGATCTTATTAAAGATCGTAATATTCTTAGAAATTTCAATTATGTGAAAGACGAGGCAAATTTCACTGTTGCAAACGGTGAAGTTACCATCTCAAGATCAACTGGTGGTGTAGTTCTGACAACAGCTGGTTCTGGTGGTGCGTCTATCGGTGGTGATTTGAGCGTTGGTGTTGACGCAACAATCGGCGATGATCTTACAGTTGGCGACCAGCTGACAGTTACAGGGAATGCAATTTTACAATCTAACCTGTCTGTTTCTAAAAATACAACAATTAGTCAAAATTTAGTTGTTACTGGAACAGCAAACGTAACTAATAATTTTAAAGTTGGAGCTGACAAGTTTATCATCACAGCTTCTTCTGGTGATACTTTAACTGAAGGGGATTTAAACGTTAATGGTGGAGACATTGTCTCAACTGCCACAGCAAATCTTCTTAACACTTCGGCTACTGCAGTCAATTTTGGTCGTCTTGCAAATACAATTACTCTTGGAAATACTACTGGTAATGTTATTGTTCAAGGAGATCTGAACGTTGTTGGTGGAGATATTGTATCAACTGTAACTGCAAATGTTTTAAACACAGTCACAACAACTCTAAACATTGGCGGCGAAGCCACTACTGTTGAAATCGGTGCAGCTTCTGGCACAACCAATATCAATAACAATCTTGATGTTGACGGTGATGTGAATATCGATGGTGAAGACTTAACTGTCTCAACTTCTACGTTTAATCTTGCAAACACAACGGCAACAACCGTTAATTTCGCTGGAGCTGCTACTGCACTAAATCTTGGTGCTGCAAGCGGAACAACAGATGTTAAGAACAATCTAAATGTTACTGGTGATCTTGACATTGACGGTGGTGATCTAACAACATCAACCACAACAATGAATCTTGTAAATGCAACTGCAACAACTGTTAACTTTGCAGGAGCTGCCACAGCACTCAATATGGGTGCAGCGGCTGGAACAACAACAATTGCAGGTGACCTTACAGTTTCTGGTGGTGATATTACTTCAACTGCTACTGCAAATATCGCAAATACTTCTGCAACAGCTGTAAATTTGGGTGGCGGAGCGACAACAGTTCGAGTCGGCTCTACTTCTGGAACAACAGTCGCAAGAAATGATTTGACGGTAACAAATGATCTAACTGTTTCTGGTGGTGATATTACCTCAACTGCAGTTGCGAATCTTCTAAACACAGTAAGTACAACGATAAACTTCGGTGGTTCAGCAACTACAATTGAAATCGGTTCTGCCTCTGGCACAACAGATATTAATAACAATTTAAATGTCACTGGTGATTTAGAAATCGATGGCGGAGATCTAACAGTCTCAACCACAACGATGAACTTGGTGAATGCTACAGCCACAACGGTCAACTTTGCTGGCGCAGCAACTGCACTAAATCTTGGTGCTGCCAGTGGTACAACTGACGTTAAAAATAATCTAAACGTCACTGGAGACCTAGATGTAGATGGTGGAGATATTACTTCCACTGCAACAGCCAATGTTGTCAATGTAACATCAACAACTGTGAATTTCGCTGGTGCTGCTACAACATTGAATATGGGTGCATCAAGCGGAACCACTGACATTAAAAACAATCTAAATGTTACTGGCGATCTTGATGTTGATGGTGGTGACATTACCTCAACAGCAACTGCAAATATTGCAAACACATCAGCCACTGCGGTTAATCTTGGTGGTTCTGCGGCAACAGTTCGTCTTGGATCAACATCTGGTACAACCGTTGCAAGAAATGATTTGAGCGTAACTGCAAATGGAACTGTCAGCGGAGTATTAAGTGTAACTGGCAACACAAACATTTCATCAAATGTTAATATTACACAAAATGCTTATGTCACTGGAACAACAAATGCTGCTGGTGAATTAACCGCATCAAATATTAAGTTGAGCACCTCTACGACTCGCTGGATTCGTAATGGTGACGCAAACTTTGGTGATGTTACAATTAATGGAACACTGACAACAACTGCTCCTGCAATTTCTTCATCAGATAGAACAACACTCCGAGTTGGTGTTGCTGCTGGCGACGGACACTTTAGTGTTAATCGCGCTGCTGCTGCAACTGGTAATGCAACTCTACGTTGGTTTGAGTCTGGTGGTAAATGGCAAGCCAGCGCCAATGATGTGAATGCAGGTCTATGGTATGACCTTCTCACAACACAAGGTGAGCAGACAATTTCTGGAAATCTTGTCGTAAGTAAAGATGTGACAATCAGTGGAAATCTTCGAGTTGAGGGTGACTCAACAACGTTTAATGTTGCAAGTCTTGCAGTTGAAGATAATGAGATTATTCTCAATTCAAATCAGACTGGTATCCCTTCTCTAAATGCATCAATTACTGCAGAGCGCGGCTCTTCAACTGATACATTCGTTCGTTGGAATGAGGGCACTGACAAATGGGGTTGGTCAGATGATGGTTCATCATTCTACAATTTTGATTCTGCTCTAAATGCATATGCTGCTGCAAATACTGCAGGAAACACAACTTCTGTTTCTGCAAACACTGGCTCAACGCAACGTAATGTTGGGTTAAACTTTAGCAATACAGCAAACGTTGCTGTAGCAGTTTCCGCAGGAACAAGTGGAAACGCTAACGTAACATTTGATTTGAGATCAACAGGAGTTCAAGCAGGTACATACAACTTCTCAACAATTACTGTTGATGCATTTGGTCGTATCACCTCCGCATCCTCTGGAGCTCAAGGTTCTCAAGGTGCTACTGGTCCTCAAGGTGCTACTGGTCCACAAGGCGGCACTGGTCCACAAGGTCTTAATGGTCCTCAAGGTGCCAATGGTCCTCAAGGTGGAACTGGTCCACAGGGCGGCACTGGTCCACAAGGCGGAACAGGTCCACAAGGTTCTCAAGGTGCTAATGGTCCTCAAGGTGGAACTGGTCCACAGGGCGGCACTGGTCCTCAAGGCGGTACTGGTCCACAAGGTCTTAATGGTCCTCAAGGTGCCAATGGTCCACAGGGCGGCACTGGTCCACAAGGCGGAACAGGTCCACAAGGCGGAACAGGTCCACAAGGTTCTCAAGGTGCCAATGGTCCTCAAGGTGGAACTGGTCCACAAGGTGGAACAGGTCCAACAGGAAACCAAGGTGCCACTGGACCACAAGGAGCTCAAGGTCGACAAGGTTCTCAAGGTCCAACTGGAAATCAAGGTCCAACTGGAAATCAAGGCGGCACTGGTCCACAAGGTGTTACTGGTCCACAAGGTGCATCTGGTGCTCCAGGAACTCAAGCATCAAGCCTTCAAATCAATGTTTCTCTTGGAGTTGGAACAGCATCTTCTGGTGTACAAGGTGAGATTCGCGCAACAAATAATATCACTGCATACTATTCATCAGATAAGAGACTCAAGGAAAACATTCGCCGCATTCAAAATGCTCTTGAACTTATTAAAGCCATCGACGGTGTTCGTTATGATTGGACAGATGAGTACATCAAGGAGCATGGTGGTGAGGATGGATACTTTATTCGTAAACAAGATGTCGGCTTGATCGCTCAAGATCTACAGAGAGTCTTACCAGAAATTGTTGTTGAACGTCCAGACGGATATCTTGCTGTTAAGTACGAAAGAGTGGTTGCTTTATTGCTTGAAGCCCTCAAGGAACTTGATGCCAAGGTTGATTCATTAATCGCAACGAGAAAGTGAGATGCCAAATCCAAGTTCAGTATCAGCACAAAATATTAACACTGAATTGGGTGTGTCATCAACTGCAGCCGTCACATTAAATGATACTGCGGTTAGAAATCTTGCAAATAAATCAAGCGGTGCAGTCTCTTATGGCGATTGCAGATGGGGTATTAATATTCCTGGTGGCGACATTTCTGATATTGCAGGAACTACGTCTTACACCAAAACATATTCAACGGTAGCAAATATACAAATTATTACAACAACTACTGTTGGTCCTTTGGCTGAAGCTGGAATTATGGTCGCTGCGAATGGAGCAATACAGTATAGAACTGATACCTCAGAGGCTGGTGGACAGGTGGTAAAATCAGCCACATGGCTCACATCTGGAACAAACTCAGACTATAAAATTAGACTTCAAACAAATGGAGCAACACTCTCAGGCTCAAGTTCCGCAGGAGATACTGATCATGTTCTTTCTACTAATAGATATTTTGCAATCGATCTAAGTGTTTCAGGGGCATTAAATGGTAATATTATTCTTAAAGACTCCGCAGGAACTGAGTTATTTCGAAGACAAGTTGACCTGTACGTTTCTGGACCAATATAATAAAACGGAAATCTAAATGCCATATACAGAACTTACAATTAATCAGGGAGCAACATTCGAGTCTGATTTGGACCTCGTCGACGACGATGGTTCTGCGATTAATGTTGCTGGTTATGTATTTTCGGGTCAAATTCGAAAATCTTATTATTCTTTAAACCCAACCGCAAATCTAACCCTAAATATTGTAAATGCTGCGAATGGGAACGTAAATATAGTTCTCTCAGCTGCCACGACCGCAAATATAAAGGCTGGCAGATATGTCTATGACGTTAAAATGACGGATACTTCAAATACGGTTACACGTATTGTTGAAGGCGTAATTACTGTAACTCCGCAGGTTACTAAATAATGAAAGTAACAGTTTCAAACAAAAATAACGTCGGTAGAGTAACGTTTGGTAAGATTGCAAAAGTAGGCACGCTTGGGCTTGGGCAATTAAGTGATGTGGTAACTACTGGACAGCAAAATGGTGATGTGTTGGTGTATCAGGCGAATAATTCGACCTATGTCTTTAAACCAATTCCCAGTCTTGATGGGGGCACATATTAATGTCAACTTTAGTCCAGATTAAAAGATCTACCGCGAATAGCGCACCAGGTTCACTTCTAGAAGGTGAATTAGCGTATTCCTATGTAAGTAATACGCTCTTCATTGGCGATACAGCCAGTGGAGTGATGAATGTCGGTGGTAAATTATATACTGACCTTATCGATGGTGCGTCAGCTGCAAATGGAGCGAGCACTTTTGTTCGCCGTTATGCAAATGGATCGGCTCAATTCCAGCAACTTGATATTAATCTATCACCAACATCAAATAGTCATGTTGCAACAAAAGAATACGTTGACCAGCAAGTTAGTGGCACGGTATCTCTTAACAGTCTAACAGACGTAATTGTTGTTGGAGCAAATGCTGATCAGAATAATCGACTTCTAATTGGTCATGCTAACGGTCAATATATTACGACTGATGTTACAGGAAATGTAACGCTTTCAAATACTGGTGTCTTTATGATCGGTGCAGATCAAGTCACCAACGCAATGCTCGTCAATGATGCATTGACAGTTACTGCAGGTGCAGGTCTTGTTGGTGGTGGCAGTGTTGCTCTTGGATCAACAATTACTCTTGACGTAAATGCTGGCGATGGTATCAGTAACACTGGCGATGCGATTGCAGTTGATTCAACTGTTGTTCGCACCAGCGGAACTCAAACGATTAATGGCAACAAGACATTTGCCAACACCATTACATTTAATGAAGGCATCAATGTAACTGGTAATATTAATCTAAATGGTAACACGACATATATCAATGTTTCAACGTTGAATGTTAGCGACCCATTAATTTATCTTGCCGCAAATAACGACACAAGTGATACAGTTGATATTGGTTTCATGGGTGGAAAAAACACTGCTGGTGTTTATTCTCACACAGGTCTTGTTCGCGACGCTTCAACAGGAGTTTGGCATCTCTTCGATGGTCTTGCAGATGAAGGTCATGAAGGAAATGTTGTAGACTTTGCAAATACGACGTATGCATTACTTCGTGCAAATGTTGATGCGCAGTCAGCAAATATCGATGCACTCACAGTTGATACATCATTACTAGTAACTGGCGCAGCAACTGTAACAGGAGACTTGACAGTCTCTGGTGGTGACATTATTACCACGACAGCAACGACAAATGTTGTAAACACAACAGCAACAACAGTCAACTTTGCTGGTGCAGCAACAACGCTCAAGATTGGTGCTGCTGCAGGTACGACGACAATTGCTAATGATCTCGATGTTGAAGGTGGTGACCTAACTGGTCCAGCAACGTTTAATCTCTTAAATATCACAACTGATGTTATTAACTTCGGTGGTGTTGCAAATACCATCAACATCGGTCACGGTTTAAATGGTGGTACTGTTACTGTCAAGAGTAATCTTGTTGCTGCAGCAAATGCTACAGTTGGTAAAGACCTTATTGTTACTGAAAATTCTGAAGCAAATGTCTTTATTAGCAACAGAACTGCACTTTCTGCTCCAAATCTCTCACACTTTAATGGTGAGCGTCTACGTCTTTATGATTTTGACACGGTAGGACATCCAAATTATGCTATTGGTGTTGAACCAAATAATATTTGGATGGGTGTTGACGACAGTGCTAATACTGTAGGATTTAAGTGGTATGGGAATACTTCTCAAGCAATGCGCTTGAGCGGCAATGGTGTTCTCCAAGTTGCTAACTCAATCCTAACTGATGTAATTTCTGCAGGATCTTTAACACTTACAACTGCACTTGCTGTAGGTTCTGGTGGTACTGGTAAATCGTCATTAACTGCAAACGGTGTGATGTTTGCAAATACGACAACGAGTTTCAATTTTGCAACTGGTACAGAAGGTCAAGTTCTTCAAATTTCAAGCGGAGTGCCAACATTTGCAATGCTAGATGGTGGCTCCTTCTAATAGGAATAGATTATGAATGATCAACAATTTGTTAATGCGTATATTCGCATTTTAAATGATACATTGACAGATGCTTTCAGTAAAAATCTTGTTATGCAAGCGCAACTTGAGGTTGCAAAACAACACACTGCAAGAATCGCTGAACTTGAAAATAAAATTAAAGAATTGACTGATTTTTCTTCTGATAATAATGCACTTTTGTCGCAGTTGAGCAATTTAAAAACTCAACTTGAACATGCGAATAATCAAGCAAACGCTAAAAATGCTCATCTAGAGACATTTAAACGCGAATTGGTTGATGCAAGAACACAACTTAAAAATGTTGAAAGCGAGCACTTGAAGGTCGTCGATGCGCTAAATGCAGAAATTGAATTGCTAAAAACAGAAGTAGAGGAGCTAAAAACGAAAAAAAAGAAGAATATAAAAGCTCTAAATAATTCTACTTTAGAAAATTCAATTTTAATTAGCGACGATAGTACCTTTTAATGTCAACAACAATTCGATTAAAAAGTTCGGGTTCAACAGGTAACATACCATCCAATTCTGAATTGGCATTCGGTGAGGTTGCGCTCAACTACGCTGATGGTGTTCTTTATTTTAAGAATGCAAGCAATATCGTCACTCAAATTTCTGGTTCTGAAGCAAACACATTTGAAACTATTAATGCAAATGGTACTCTTATCATTGCAGATTCAAATGTTGATATTCTTACTTTAAGTTCTGGTAATGGAATTGACATCACAGGAAATGCAAGTAGCGATTCTCTTACAGTTGCTGTTCGATTTGACGACACTGTTACAAGCACATCTACAAACACAGCAGCAACTGCAAATTCAGTAAAAACTGCATATGACTGGGCTGAAGATGCTCATACAGAGGCTACATCAGCATTAGCAGAAGCCATTGATGCTTCAAATACTGTGCAAGTATTAAAGAATAGTAGTCTTGTTCTCTCTAGAGCAAATTTAAATTTCAAAGACACAGGCACAGTAAACGTTGCCGCAACTTCTGGAACAGGACAAGTAAATTTAGAGTTCACAGTTAATACAACTGGTTCTGGAATTGTAACAGCACAATCAACAGCCGAAGCCGCTTATGCAAAAGCCAATGCTCCAATTACGATCAAAGAAGTTTACGCAAGTAATAATGGCGTTGTAAACACTTTTGCAAATATTAGTACAATTCAATTTGATGCCGACTCTGGAATGGCAGTTGTTGATGAAGGTAACAACGCAGTCACTATTCAACTCAACAGCACATTTAAAACTTGGAACATTAATGGTGGTCCAGGATTAGTAGCGTTTGGTTTAGACACGGTCAATTTCCTTTCTGCAAATGGCATCACGCTCTCTGCAAATAATTTAAGTTCGCCAAAGACATTTAAAATTGACGCAACTGAACTTCCAAATGCATATGCTCAAGCAAATGCAGCATACGCCCAAGCAAATTTAGCAGCACTAGCTGGTGCAACTAATCAAATTCTCTATAGAAATTCGTCAAACGTCATCACAGGTTCAAGTGGTCTACAATATGATGGTGTGAGTATCAAAGTAAATGGTAATCTTGAATCTGTTTATCGAAATGGTGATGAAGGTGGTGAAATATTCCTTGCCAATGCTGTTACTAGCACTAACATTGCAAGTGGCATTACAATTGATGTTTTCCAGAATAAATTAAGATTCTTTGAGAATGGTGGCACAAATCGCGGTGCTTACATTGACATCAGTGCAACACCTGGAGGTGTTGGTAGAGATCTTCTTGCTGGTGGACCGCAAGGACCACAAGGTTCTCAAGGTTTTCAAGGCGCTACTGGACCACAAGGTTTTCAAGGTGCCACTGGTCCACAAGGACCACAAGGTGTGCAAGGCGTACAGGGGCATCAAGGATTTCAAGGTGCAACTGGTCCACAAGGACCACAAGGTGTGCAAGGTTCTGTCGGCGCTCAAGGACACCAAGGTGTACAAGGTGAAATTGGAGCACAAGGTGTTCAGGGATCACAAGGCGTTCAAGGTGCTACTGGACCACAAGGTTCTCAAGGCGCACAAGGTGAAATTGGTGCACAAGGTTATCAAGGCGTTCAAGGAGCAACTGGTCCACAGGGTCCACAGGGCGTTCAAGGTGTACAGGGGCATCAAGGATTCCAAGGTGCAACTGGACCTCAGGGATTCCAAGGCGTTCTAGGTGCTCAAGGGCACCAAGGTGTGCAAGGATCACAAGGTGTTCAAGGTGAGACTGGATCGTTTGGTGGTGCATCATTTGATTATGAATTTAGAGTTCAAACAGATGATCCTGCAACACTTGGAAATGGTATTTTACAATTTAATGCAAATCCGTTTAATACAGCAAACACACTTTATATTTCTTTCCAAGATAAAGATGCAGCAAACAACTTTAACTTTATGCAAACGATTGATGACTCAACGTCAACAATCAAAGGAAACTTTAAAGTTGCAAATACAGCAAATGTAAACGAATATGCATTCTTCAGTATCAATGGAACTCATATTCATGATGACGATCACTTTAATGTCCCAGTTGCATACACGAGCGGTTCTGTAACAAGTTTTGCAAACACAGCGAACATTGTTATTTCTTTGACAAGAACTGGTGATAAGGGAGACACTGGCGCGCAAGGTCCACAAGGTATTCAAGGTGCAACTGGATCCCAAGGATTTCAAGGTGTTGATGGTGCACAAGGTGCAATTGGGGCACAAGGTGTTCAAGGTTCACAAGGCGCTCAAGGTGCTACTGGACCTCAAGGATCACAGGGTCTTACAGGCGCTCAAGGTTCAGTTGGTGCTCAAGGCGCACAAGGTGATGTTGGTCCACAGGGTGCGCAAGGAACTGCTGGTGCACAAGGTGCCGCTGGTCCACAAGGTGCTCAAGGAGCGCAAGGCGCTCCAGGTGTAAATCCAGGCGGCACAACAAACTTTGTTGCCAAATTTACTGGTGCAACAACAATTGCAGATAGCCAAATTTTTGATGATGGAACGATCGTAAGAATCAACTCTGTGATGGGACTCACAAACACTGCTTCTAACGATGTTGTATCAACATCTAGAGGCACAACATTTGTGACATCAAGCACATCTCAAGTTTCTGTCGATTCTTTTGCTGCAGCATCATTCCGTTCTGCTAAATATTTTGCGCAGATGACGAGTGGTTCTGCATATCATGTAATTGAGTTGAATCTCGTACACGATGGTTCAACAGTTTATCTCACTCAATATGGTGAAAATAAAACTGGTGCAAGTCTTGGAACATTTGATTCTGATATAGATACAGGAAGCGTTAGACTATTGTGCACACCAACAAATGCAACAACAACAGTAAAATTACACAGAATTACAATTGCAGTCTAACAGCGCAAAGGGGAATGTGAACCTGAGCCATGGCAGATAATACTCCATTTACAGTCAAAAACGGTTTTCGAGTTGGCGCAGTCGATGTGATCGACTCTGCTGGCTCATGGACAGGTCCAGGAACAAACATCACTGGGTTCCAAGGAAACCAAGGATCAACTGGCGCACAAGGTAATCCTGGTGCTTCTGGAGATGCAGGAGCTCCAGGTGTTGGCGGTGCGGCAGGATTTCAAGGTGTTGCTGGTGCAACTGGACCTGCAGGTGCTCAAGGAAATCAAGGTTCACAAGGTGTGGCTGGCGTTCAAGGATTTCAAGGAAATTCTCCTGTTGGAGCACAAGGAAATCAAGGTGCAACTGGTGTTCCAGGAAATCAAGGACCAGCAGGAAATCCAGGAACTCCAGGTGTTCCAGGAGCTCAAGGTCGAACAGGATTTCAAGGCAATCAAGGACCAGTAGGTGCTCAAGGTGCACAAGGCAATCAAGGTGCGCAAGGAAATGTTGGTGCTCAAGGATTTCAAGGAAATCAAGGTGCTCCAGGAAATCAAGGTCCACAGGGCGCTCAAGGAAATGCTGGTCCTGCAGGATTTCAAGGACCAGCTGGTCCTGCTGGAAATCAAGGCGGTGCAGGTCCAACTGGTCGAAATGGATTCCAAGGAAGATCTGGATTTCAAGGAGTTCCAGGATTCCAAGGCAATCAAGGTGGCGTTGGATCAACAGGAAATGTCGGTAATCCTGGACCATCAGGCGTTCAAGGATTTACAGGATACACAGGATCAACACCATCATATTCTTATGTTTTAAGTGGTGGTGTGGTTCGTGATGGCACTGACATCAATTATTATTACAAAAGTAGTGGTACAAATGGCGGTTGGGATGGACAAGTTTATGCGTCCACTGGATATAGTTATACCACTGGAGCATTTGTTTCATTTAGAAGAAATGATAGTGCAAACTATGTGATGATGGGGTTGAACGATGACCCTTCTTCAGACGCAAGTTATTCATCAATTAGTTTTGCTTGGTATCCATATTACAGCGGTGGTGTGCAGATTTATGAGAATGGATCTTACATTGGCGAATTTTATGGTGCATATGATTCATCAACAAGATTTTTGATTACATACGATGCACCATATGTAAGATACTATATCAATGAAAGTTTATATCGTGAGGTAAATTGGGGATACGGCACTCTTTACCTTGACTCAAGTTTTTATTATGTAACAACTTCTGGATTTAGCCAGGTTGGCTATGGTCCATTATCAGGGTTTCCAGCAAGAGGACCACAGGGTCCAGCTGGTGCACAAGGAAATCAAGGTCCACAAGGATCAGGATCACCTGGTCCACCTGGACCAACAGGACCAACTGGAAATCCTGGACCAACTGGACCAACAGGAAATCCAGGACCATCTTCAAATCTTGATCCATTTTATACGGGAAATTTAGGAAATAATGGACCACAAGGTAATGCAGGTGGTGCTGGTGCACAAGGTCCACAAGGTCGTGTAGGAGCTCCAGGAGCAGCGCCTGCAGGTGCTCAAGGCTTCCAAGGCACAAATGGTGGTGGTTGGGGATCTCTTTCGTTTTATGCTAATCAAAAAGCTGGTTTTGGAGAAGCGCCATTCGGATCAGAAACAGGTGTTTTTAACACTGTTCCTGCAGGATCGTTTTACTCAACAGGTGCAGTGACACAAAACTATTCTGATGAGAGATTGAAGACAAATATTGCACCGATTGATAATGCTGTCACAAAAATTACTGCTCTTCGTGGAATTGAATATAATTGGAATGAACTTGGTAAAGAATTTGGTTGGCAATCAAAGGCACGCGAGGTCGGATTGATTGCGCAAGATGTCCAAAAAATTCTACCAGAGGCGGTCGAACCATTTATTAATGTAAATGGCACTGATTATTTCACACTTCATTACACTAAAATTATTCCACTTGCTGTTGAATCAATTAAAGAACAGCAACAACAGATTTTTAGAATCATAGATAAAATGAAGAATAAGAATCTATTCACTCAACCAATTGATAGTACAAAATTTAATTATAGAACTGAAATCTAATGGCATCGAACACACCATTTACAATTATAAACACATTGACAGTTGGAACTGCAGATACAATCGCAGCCAATGCTGTTTGGGTTGGTTCACAAGCAAACATTAAAGGACCACAAGGTGCTGTTGGTCGACAAGGAAATCAAGGAGTTGCAGGAACTCAAGGTCCACAAGGTCCACAAGGTGCACAAGGCGCTCAAGGCAATCAAGGAGCACAAGGAGCACAAGGAAATCAAGGTCCACAAGGTGGTGCTGGTCCTGCAGGTGTTCAAGGTGCGCAAGGGAATCAAGGTGCTGCTGGCGCAACTGGACCACAAGGTTTAGTTGGAGCAACAGGAAATCAAGGTAGTGCTGGTGTGCAGGGAGCTGTAGGTGCACAAGGTGTACAAGGTTCTCAAGGATTTCAAGGGAATCAAGGTGGTGTTGGAACAACAGGTTCTGCACCACAAGGTGCTACAGGAAATCAAGGACCAGCAGGATTTCAAGGACCACAAGGTGTTGGAGCACAAGGTCAAGTAGGATTTACAGGTAGAGCAGGAAATTCTCCACAAGGACCACAGGGTGCTGCAGGTGTACAAAGTCCAACAGGTTCTACTGGATTTCAAGGTGCTCAAGGAAATCAAGGAAATCAAGGTCCACAGGGTGTTCAAGGAAATCAGGGTGGAGTTGGACCATCAGGATATCAAGGACCAGTTGGAAGAACAGGTTTTCAGGGAATTCAAGGTCCAACTGGATCAACTGGTGGTGGTGGTCCTGCAGGTAATCCTGGCGCACAAGGTTTTACTGGACAAACAGGTCTTCCTCCAGATACAGTTCCTGTAGGTCCACCTGGACCACAAGGTTCAACTGGTGGTGGTGGACCATCAGGATTTCAAGGACCAGCAGGAAATCCAGGACCACAGGGACCACCTGGACCACCAGGATTTCAAGGAAATCCTGGCAATACTGGACCAGCAGGATTCCAAGGAAGACAGGGATTTCAAGGTAGTAATACTTCACCTGGTGGACAAGGTCCACAAGGCGTGCAAGGCGCAACAGGCACCCTTTTAGGAATTCAATCTGTATTTAATGTACAATTTGCTGTTGGTACACAAGATGTTGGAGGAACTGGAACTGTTCGCACAACAAGCACTATCACACAAAGCCTTTCTGATGAGCGTTTAAAAGGAAATGTAAATATTATTTCTGATGCTGATAAAAAACTATA
>JACCDW010383345.1_pt1 | contig 15172 bp, 9 predicted proteins | sample 7449781 | NCBI WGS metagenome assembly JACCDW01 (sample SAMN15323449, study PRJNA562643) | freshwater metagenome | isolation source: river surface water | place: USA:Blue River Watershed | collected 2017-08-18
ATTGAAAAAACTACAGGTAAACCTGCTAACACGTATCCTGATAAAGAAGTCAACATAGTTGTTTGGTCATTACCATCACCATCTATTACATTAATATCTATGTTTATAAGTGTCGGATTAGGTAATAAGTCAAAAGTACAGAATAGATTTCCAGCGAGCTCTGGACTCTCACTTACAGTCCAAACAGAGGTATTTCCTCTTCCACTAGAAACATTATTATCTACATACGCCTTATCAACTAAAGATCTATCAACAAAAGTTGCTGAATAGTCTGCGTAATAAACAAGTCCTTTTCCATTTTCCATAGAAATTAATGAACTACTACCTGAAATTGAAACTTGACCACCTGCACTTAATGTTATGTCTTCTTCAGCTAAAACCTGAATAGAGTCTACTGAATCTAAACTAATAAAATTAGAAACGACATCGTATACAGAACTTGTAAATACAATATTATCATATCCTGTAAATATTAAATCATTGTTGTTACCAGATAGTTGTAAAGTTGAATTTAAATCACCACCAATACTTACTGTAGATCCACTAGTTGTTAATCCATTTCCATAATTATTCTCTAAAAGGTTACCATTTACTAACAAATTACCTAATCCATCTGAATCCAACTGAACATCATTTCCTAAAACAACACCATTTAATAAAGACAAACTATTAGAAGTACTTACAGTTGTTCCACTAAAAGTAAATGGAGCATTTAATAAGTCATTATAACTTGTTAAATTTAAGGTATTATTTAGAAGTAATGAATTGGTTCCTGATGTTAATAAAACACCACCTTGTGATGTTAATCCACCAAGTAAAATACCATCAAAGACTACATAATTATTGTGAGACTTTATAGAAGCAGTTCCTAAATTAATTGTATTACCAGAAAGATATAAATCTCTCCAATTATAACCAGCTGTTGCTCCTATATCATAGGTACTTCCAGTTGCGGGAATTAAATGAGATGCAATATTTATAAATGAAGCTGTTACACTAGCAGTTGCTAAGTCTCCGGTTAATCCAGTAAGATTCAAGTACCAAGTACTAAATGTAAGACCAATACCAATTGACTCGCTAACAACAAAAGAAAAAGAACCTGTAGATTTATTATAATAATCAACAGTTCCTATCATATACGAAGTTGTACCATCATCATAATAATCATCCTCAACAATTAAGTTGGGTATTTCATTATAAACTATAACTTCTTGACCTGGAGTCCATCCTAGATTAATTTGTGTATCTAAACTAACTACATAACCAACTGCTGGTATCACTACAGTTGTTGATGATGTACCACTGTATCCAGGACCGGTAGCACCAGTTGGACCTAATTTATCTGCTGTTGCAATTTCATTTGCAACATAATTTTCAATTTCTTTATCTATGAATAAAGGAACATTCTCTCTTAAAATATCTAATCTTTCTTGAATTAATTTCAATGCTTCTCTAGACTCATTAGCACTAGAGAAAGCTATCATAATAAGTTTACCACCTTTTAGGTTAATTTTCAACAAATTATTATTTGATAGTACGTTAATAACCGAAAAGGGTTCGATTGAATATTTAACAATTCCACTATTATCTTTAATTAGAACATTTCTATCTGTTGAAGATAATGGCTTAAGAAACTTATCATAACTGTAACTCATTACTTTTTATTATTTTTATACTTGTACATTTAAATTTATTTTCGCATTTACATAGTTTAATGCAATATCTGAATAATCAAATGTTACAGTGTAAGAACCAGTACCAGTAATTGTAGAAACTGTACCCGATATATTACTTAGTATTAGATTATCAGATGAAAGAGTCATTAACCCATCTCTATTATCATTAGTGTAATCCACTAACACATTAATCAAATTCTGTTTTGTTATTACACCAGCAGTTCCATGAACTCCGATAGAAACAGTTGTTGAAAAAGTAATACCCATACTTGTGTCTACTGGAATTGAATTATTACCAACAACCGATATAGTTGCTCCAGAAATCACATCACCTACTTTATCAAAGAAATAAATCACTGGTGGTTGGCTATCAGCAACTGGATTTAGTAAGTCTATATCGACATTAGAATTTGATAAAACATAACTTAATAATGACTGAGCCTGAAGAGCATCATACTCTGTTAAAAACTGTAAAAATATAGTACCAAAACTAGAATCATCTATAATAATTACACTACCAGTTCTTTCTACTGATTGTATATTACTTAAAGTAAGATAGATTAAAGGTCTTACCGGGTTTGATTTATCATTAATAACGATAGATTGACCAACAACATAAGATTTTATATCTGTGTATTCTAATCCTGTAAAAGATGTTCCAGATTGATTAATGCTATCATTAAAGAATGAATATTGGTCATCAATGACACCAACCATAACATCTAAATTAACATCATATTTTGTATTCGGATTAGTTAAATAAAGTTGTTTTACTCTATTTGTTGTATTTCCTGTAAGTACCATCATTTGAGCAAAACTATAAACTTTAGTTAAGTCATCATAATAAGAATAATTTATGTAATTATCATCAGGAATTACAGACTTACTATTATAAGTTACTTTTATTGCTAAAAATGTAGCATTGTCACCAAGTCCTAAATGATTTAATAAGTAATTTACTTGACCAGCTTTAAGAATGATTCTACTTCTTAAAAGTTGTTTATATGGCATTCTTAATTCAGATACCGACAATCTATCAGCTGTTGTCGAGCCATTAATTGCTAAAAATTCACTATTAGATACTTTAATATATTGACTTTGTGCACCGAATATAGATTGTCCACCACAAATACTCATAAGTTAGATTATAATTTTATGTATATATTAAATTATAATCACACTAAATCTTCAACTTGAATATAATATCTCTCATCCAACACTGGAGAGTTAGACATTTTAGTAATTTTTATTTTTCTACCTTTATTTAAAGTAAAATAAGGTGAATTTGATAAAGTAGAAGCAGTTGAACTATGAATTACCAATGGTAATGAAGCAGATGATCCATAAGCCACTAAATCAGAATTTGAAGATATATCAAATACTACATATGAACTAGTAACACCAGCTACTGAATCAACAACATATTGTCCTGAAAAGTCAAATACTGAAGATGTTCCAACATAAAAGTTATTCAACATAAGAACGTCACCTGATTTGACAGAATTATTAAGTACATAATTATTACCAATGAAAGGAACTTCTAATTTATTTCCAACATTTAAGACTAAATTTTGATTTAAATCAATATCAAAGTTAAAATCCTTCCACATATATGCAGAGTTCTGTAATTGATTTTGTGTGTTATAGAAAACAGGTAAATCAATATTTCCTAACAATAAAACTTCTGTCATATTTGGTCCAGCAAAATCACTTCTCATATAAATATCTAATTTTTTATTTTGAGAAGAAAAATCTGATCCATCAATTATAAACTCAGCAGTTTGTCTTAAATCTAAGTCTCTATCAAAAAGGAAAGTTAATCTTTCATTATTTGGTAAAGTTAAATTTACTTCATCATTATTATGAATTCTAATCAAGAAATTTTTATTTGTAGGAACTGAGAAATTTATTGGAATAGCACCCTCAGTATCATACATATTACTTGTTAAATACGTATTCAATGAAACATACTGAGTATCAATATTTGAAAGTGATATAAGAGGTGGTGTTCCTGGTAACTGACTAACTTGTATCGATGGAGAACTCACAATCTGATTAGTTGAATACAATCTTAATAATGTTTCTAAATTAGTAATTTTAGCATTCAATACGTTAATATCAGTCTGTGTGTATAAAAGACTCTTAAGATTTTGAATTTCTGTTCTAACATAATCTTGCTCAGCAACTATTGTTAAGAAATTATCATTTGTAGATGCTAAACGTTTCATAGCCTCATTAAATAAGTTCATACTAAATAATGAGTTTATTGCTTGTGGATTATAAGTATCTACTACGTTTTCATTTATAATATTGAAATTCAAATTCAAACTAAACGCATAAGATGTACCATCTTGAGTTCCGTTTGTAACCAATTTCTTATAAACTGGAAATCTTAATCCAATCTCTTCATCGACTGGGTTGTTATTTGGATTATTTAAGAAAGAAATACCATATAAGTTAGTTCTACTAATACCATTTTGATCCTCAACTGTATAATACCAAAGTATAGCATTAAACTCAAAGTCAGTTGGTGGTTCACCATTTGTTTCTTGAGCGTTGAATTGGTCAAAATTAGTCACAAATTGCCTTGGTATGTTCATTTTAACATAGTGACTGATATTAAAATCTAAAGTAACACCATCAATAGTTGATCCATTCACACTTGGGTTATTAATATCACCCGAAACACCAAAGTAATCACCACTTCTTCTAAGAGAATCACCAGTTGATGTTTCATATGTATAATCTAAAGTATCAAATTGACCAAAGTAAGAACCAGGATAATTTTGAGGAGTTGATACAATAGGCGAATTGAATAATTCAGCACCCATAATTTCTGGTTGATACTGACCTGGTATAATTGGGAAAACTAAATTAGGCTGATAATTTACATCAGTCATAGTTCTAAATAGTATATCTGGTGTTTGTCCAGTGTGGTCTGGAATATGAGCATATACTTCTGTATATGAACGATTTGCTTCTTGAACATTACTTAAACCATTTACTTCACCGATATATTGTACTAATTTATTATAAACTAAAGTAGAATAACCTATAATTGCACCTGGACTTGGTATAGCTGACAAAGTTGTAAACATATTAAATACAACTCTTTGTCCTTGTGTAGCACCAGCCGGTAAAACTTCCATTACATTTAGATTAAGTCCATCTTGAGATGTATATCCATAAGTTGAAAATGCAGACTCAACACCTGTAAGTGTTAAATCACTAATATTAACCAAGTCACCAACTCTAAAATTGGTTTGACCTTGAAACTCTACTTCAACATATTGTTGAGCAGCGAAAGTTCCATTGGTTTGATAACAATTAATTATCCCATATGGTGTTACTTCTCTTTCTTTCCAAAGAAATTCTGGAAAATATTCATCATCATTTTGATTATTAGATTGAAACTCTGTTAATTGACTAAAGTATTCATCTTCAGGAATAGCTGGCTCAAAATCAATTAATCCTAATTTTTTACACCATTTCCAAAAAACTTTTTCTGTTATAGTTTCTAAGGCGTTAGTATTATAATAGTACTCAGAATTATTAAGTCTACTTTCTCTTACAACCACCTCTTGATTTGCAACATAGTTTCTTAATGATTCAATTATTTGTGTACCAAAGTCAGTTGCTGGTGTAGCAACTGGTGATTTGATGAATGAATTATCAAAGTCAAAATATACCGGTTTAGACATTGTACCGGATACAGTATTTTGTTTTGGAAAATTTAATAAAACGTACTTAGAAAAGTACATTTTATAATTATTGTTTTGATAAGCTGCTGATATATCTTCAGCTGCCCCTGGAAAAGCATAAAATGTTGTTCCGTTGGACTTTAGAGACTTATAGAGAGGTGTAGAAGCCATTTAACTATTTTTTTTTCTTAATCTATATATAATAATTCAGCACTTCCATTTTATAAAAACACTTTATTGTTTTTTAGATATAAATATCAATGTTATTACTATCTCACATATTTTATTCATTTAGTCTTTTGTTTTTTATAAACAACTTCAAAATAATGATGAAATTCAATAGGTACTATTACTTAAAAGAATGGTATATTAAATTTCAGAAAGTAACTGGTGAAAGACCAAAAAGTCAAGAATTTAGATCTGAAGAAGATTATAACAATTTTATGAGTAGAAATATTTTATCTTTTTTTGAGATAATGTGGACATTCATCGGAATATTCACAAATAATTGGTTTTTATTTCTTTTTATCTTAATAATTACAATTTCGATTTCTAATATGAAAATAGGTCTTACCGATAGAATTTTATCATTTTTTTATTTTTCAATAAAATCTTTAGTCTATCTACTATTATTTGTAAATGAATTTCACCTGAGAATGAATTTACTAGATGTTATTTGTTCATTATTTTAACGAACTCCTCAAATGCCTTTTCTGTTCCTTTTATAACATACTCATAAAGACCAAATGAGTTTTCACTATTAGGTGCCTTATCAAAAAACTTTATATCATTCAATACTTCGTCTATATCATTTCTCCATTTAAGATAAAAGTCATAGATATCAGAATCATTTATAAAACCATCAACTTTGACATCTTCTGGATTTTTAATAAAAGACTCAATAAACTGATTTACTTCACCTCCAGAGTTTTCAACAGTTTTCTCTATCATTGATTTGATTTCCTCTTGAACTTCTAAAAATTTAGATGAGTCAGAAGCATCTGTTTCCTTTTCAGACTGAACTTCAACAGTTTCGTCTGCTTCTTTAATAAATTGAGTATATTTTTTAATCATAACTTATATATTAAAAAAATATTTTAATTTACATCCAAGTTGCTTCAAAGACACCATTATACCAAATACCACCTTCCCAAAGTCCTTCTTTGTAGATTCCATTAGTCCAAACTCCTGATTTCCAATTACACTGTGAGAAAACACTAACAACTCTTAATTTTGTATCAACAGGAGCCTGAGAATTTGTAGTTATGTTTCTATTGACATAAACATTTGTGTACTTTAAATCAGTATCTTCAACTGTATATAATACAGTATATGATTGTGGAACTGAGTTATTTCCATAAGTGACTCCTAGAGATCCTGCTGAATTGTTATCAATAATTGTAATTTGGTCTCCAATATTAAACTTAAATATACCATTCACTACAAAATAATTTTCACTTGTAGTTGTAGATCCGGTTAATCCAATTACTTGAACATCTTCTAAAATACCACCGTGCCAAGTTCCAGATTTCCAATCAATATTATAAGCAATACCACCATAAAAGTCACCTTTTAACCACTGACCAGTATACCATATAGAATATTTGTGTATATCAGAAACATCTGGATTTCCATTAGAATCTAAATTTAATCTTGAGTAGAAAGAACCACCTAACCATTTGCCACCGTGCCAAGTTGCAGTTCTACTATTGAATGAATTTACACCAAATCTAGAAGGAGCATTTTTCTCTTCCCATTGACCGTTGTACCACATTCCATTCTCAAAGTCACCACCATACCATCTACCATCTAACCAGTAAGCCGGTTCAACATCTGTGTTGAAAATACCATTGTTCCAGTTTCCTAAAACCCAGATACCACCCATGAATAAACCATTATTCCAAGTACCATCATTCCAGATACCTCTATACCAAAGACCATTGTTCCAAGTACCACCATACCATCTACCATTGACCCAAGTACCACCATTCCAAGTTCCGTTAAACCATCTACCACCAAACCAAACAGAAGCTCCTAAGTCAAGAGATGTTTCATCTATATCTACTTGTAAATTTCTATCTTTAATTGTTTTTGCGTCCCAAATTCCATCATACCAGTCTCCAGATATCCAAGTACCAGAAACCCATCTACCACCAAACCATCTACCACATTCCCAGGTACCTTTATACCAAGTTACGAAACCATTAGGAGCAACAGCAATAGTTGCGCCTGATATTTCAGCTTCTAATAACCAAGGAGCTCTTTGTATCACATCTTCTAAACTAGTATTTTCAATAAGTCTAAATCTGTATTTGTTAAAGTCAACATTAATTAAACTAAATACATCACCTTTTAGTAAAGTATTTTCAATACTTAATTCAATAGATTGTTTTGCTCTACCATCTACTCCTAAGTCTATTAAATCAACTGGTGCAAAATTTAAGAATGGATCTCTTTTTTTATACCTTACAAAACCGATATCGTTACCAACAGAAACAGGATTCCCATAAGGTATGTTTAGATAGAAGTTATATTCATTTACAACAACTACAGCGTGATATCCAAAGTAATTTTGATTCAATTCTTGTGAAGATCCAGTACCTCCAGTAAATTCTAAGTTAACACCATCACCAGTTTTAAGACCGTGTTTTGATGAACAAAATATGAAAAGATTTCCTGAGTAATTTCCAGTATTTAGAATAGGAACTTCAAGGTCTCTTTCTAACTTTGTAAAGTTCATACTAAGTTCATTCTTGTAATCAATATAAACAAGTGAAGAAATGTTCTCAATTGTATCAACATCGGATAAAAGAACTTTTGCATAAGAATCTGTTGGTATCTTATAATTAAGTTCTTTTTCATAGTTGTTATAAGTAAATCCTTGAGATATTTCAGTATTTCTTAGATTCAATCTACCAATGTTATTTAACTCTTGTAAATCATAACTAATCTGATGTAACTTTCTTCTAGATATTATATCAACAAAGTAAAGAGGATCATTTAGATTGAAATTAAGTTTTTTATGAAATTCAACAACATAACCATTATTGGTAACATCTTGATATTTCTTCATAACTAACAATCTTTCGGTTGTAGATGAAGGAGTAGCAGTCGCATATATTGGACTATCATATAATCTAACATCTACAAAAGTATTAATTAAAATACTTTCCCACTCTCTTTTCAAGTCTTCACCGAATAATATTTTATTTCCGGTTGTACCAGAGAATGTTATACCATTATAATCAATGTAAGCTCCTGTACTTTGGAAGTTACCAACACCTTGTAAAGGTATTCCTCTATAATCCGGAAGAGAGTAATAAGTTTTATCAGCATAAAACGTTGGATTTGGATCACCTTTATCATTAATTGATTCTAAATAATCTAAAAGGTTATAAGTTGGTGTATATCCAAATTTTAAGAATCCAGATGTGTAAGACATTGTGAAGAAGTCTGTAGTAGTCTCAACATTTGTTGCTAAGTTGTAATAAGATGTTAAGTTGTTAAACCTAGCATTTAATTCAACATAACCAGAAGCTGTTTTATTTATCAACTCATATCCGATTCCAATAGGGTGTAATGAAAATCTATTTTGAAGTTCATCTAAATCATTATATCTGTTTAAGTTAGTAATAACAATATTGTTGGTAGTTGATAATTGTTTAGTTATATTACTATTGAAATCAACAAATGCGTAAACATACCTATCAGAAGAAATAGTTTCTATTCTATTAACAAGTAAATTTTTCTCAACTATTGAAGATTCTAATCTTATGACATCTCCTACCAAAACATCAAAATCAGATGGAACCTTGATTACTATTAAATAATCATAAAAGTAAATATCATATGATTGTAATGGTGCAGAAATAGCAGTCATACCAAATCCGTTATATCTACTATGTGTATCATCATATAACATTGTTGGTGCCAACTCTTTAATATTTGATAAAGAGATTGATACAGAACCAGCTGTAAAAGTAGAATAAGTACCGTGTGTAAAAATAGAAGAGTATTCTATCTTAGAGATGTCACTTAATGGGAAATTTGAGTAATATTCAAATGTTTTCTCTCTATCCTTTTTATACTCAAACCAGTTGACTTCAGATTGAGTCATAAAACTAGGAGCAGTTGCTCCATAAACTAAAGGATCTAACTTTATATAGAAAAGAGGATTATTTAAATCCACACTGAAAGTAACAGAATTTGGTAGTCTGTATGTACCAAAGTCATCAAAGAAGTTTAACTTTGATCCAGCATCATAATCTAAATAAACTAATTTAGATTTTAATCTATCCTCAAATCCAGGATCTATTAATTGAAAATTGAAAGTAGTACTAAATGTAGAAGATCTCAATAAAGAATTATTACCACAAATTACTAACTCATCTTCATAACTAAATATCTCATTCGGAAAATAAGATGATTCATATGTGGCATGTGTTGCAGAAAGTATAGTATTGGAGTAAGAAGTACCAACACCAATTTGAGAGAAACTACCTAAATTAAATGAAAATAATCCAGAATTACCACTAGATATATCAATTCCTGTAAAGTAAAAAGTATCTGAGTTTTGTTTTCTTGATATATTTAGAATATCATCATAATCTTTATCAAAGTCAAAATACACAAAATCAAAATTTGGTATTGAGTCATTTAAGTCATAAGCAATTATCTTACTATCATCAGTCGAAATAAATATTAATTCTTTATCATTTGATGTAGACTGTGTTGAATATGAAAATGTTAATCCCCAAGAGTTTACATTTGTATACAAAAGGTCATTTATATTATCAACTAATAGATACTCATCTTCTTCATCAATTATTCTAGATATTCTTCTTCTATAAGCAACCCAGCCAGTGATGTCTTTTTTCATTTCAATAAAAATACCAGCGTCACCACCAATATAAAATTGATTTGGCTTAACATAAACAACTTTATTAAAGTTAAATGTGTCAAAAGCTTCTACTCTAACTCTTTCCCAGTTAAAACCACCATCTTGTGTTACTAAAATAGTACCAAGGTCACCAACAACAGCTCCTCTTAAATCATCAAAAAAGGATACTGAATTTAAATCTGTAGTTATTATTTTTCTAGGACAAAGACAGTCAACTTCAATTCTATCAATTAAAAAATCATGTTTTCTCGCTCTTAACAAAACACCAGTATCACCACAAATCCAATAATGTTTTAATGTTTGTGAAATACCTCTTAAATTTACTTTATACTTATTATTAATAATATTAGAATATCCTTCTTGGTTATTTAATATAATACCAAACTCACCAACAGATATTGTTCTTTGAGGTATACTGTAAGTGATAGACTCAATTGAATAAGATTGAGTTGGATTTTTAATAACATCATAATAGTTTATCTCAAATAAGTTATTATAGTCAACTCTATTTCTAAGAATCCAATTTTTCTTTTCTGTAAAATAGATTGGTTCATCAAGTGATGTAGTTGGAAAATATCCACTTAGTAGTCTATTGAGATGGAATTGTTTTCCTCTATTCGATATACCATCTTTTACAACAACACTATATCTTTTACAGTTTTCATAATCATCTAAATCAGACTCTCTTACTAATATGCCGTTAGTGAATTTGTAAATACCATTTGTTTCGTTATAATAACTATACTCTATTGATGCACCAAAATTAGCAATTGTTGAATATGTACCAATAAAGAATGTATTTGGATCTACTGTATTTAATAGAGATGTGGTTGTGATTTGGTCTTTTATAAGTATTCGATGACCTTCTTTAAGTCTAACACCATCTATTACTAAGTTAGTATAAGTAGCTGTTAAATCATCTAAAGTAGCAACAGTAGCAACATCAACATAAACAAAGTTACTCAACTGGTCTTTTATTAAACGATTAGGTGTAAAAAGAGTCTTAAGAGTCATTCCATAGTCAGCTAAATACTTTTCATAATAATCAGAAAAGTTTACATTATTAATCTCAATTGGACTTCTACTTGGAATTAAGTAATTAGCATAATTAGAAGTTCCTAAACCAACATACCAGTTTCTTTCTTTATACTCACCAATAACATCATAAAGATTGTCTAATGAATTAACAGGTAGATAACTAGCACCACTTAAACATTTAGAGTAATATCTAGTAGCAGAAAGTTCCTGAGCTGTAAAATCAAAGTCATCTTGAGGTAGAACATCTTGGGTTGAGTACCATTTATTTAAATCACTGTTGTATTTCCACATATTATTTTATAACTTTTAATTTCCAAATAGCTGTTTTAACATCTATTAATACATCACTTTTAACAATTTTCACTTTTGATTTTTTAAGCACTTTTTTAATATCAATCACAAAATCATCATATTTATATATATCGTCTATATAATCAGCAATGTCAATCTCATAACTAATTGTTTCTGAAAAAATCAAATCATAAATCAAATCATCCTTATTCTTCACAATAAAAAATAATTTTTCATCATTATATATTAAATAGTAGATACTCTTATAACAAAGAAAAGAGAAAGAAAAGTATTGGATATATAAATTATAAAAAATAATCTATTTATGAGCAAACCTAAAAATGAAATTAAAACTCAAATCAATGAAGGTATTCAAGATTGGGAATATAAGAAAAACATTAGAAGGAAGAATTCCCTATCAAAAGAAGAATTTCAGAAGTGTAATGTTCATCTAACAGAAAAGCAAAATACCCTTTACAAAGGTATAAGAAATAATATTTTAACAGTTGTACACGGGCCAGCAGGAACATCAAAAACCTATACAACTTGTTACACAGCATTGGCTCTTCTCGCAGACAAAAAGATTGAAAAGATTATTATAACAAAACCAATACAAGAAAGTGGTGAAAACTTAGGATTTTTACCAGGAAGTATGGAAGACAAATTACATCCATATAAACAATCTTACTATACAACATTTTGTAAAATCATCGGTAAAGCGACGACGGATATGCTTTTTTCAACTGAAGAAATAATATTTGAACCATTGGCTTATATGAGAGGTTCAACATACGATAATTGTTTAATGTTATTAGATGAATGTCAAAATGCCTCTATCAAACAACTTATGCTTTGGATAACTCGTTTAGGAAAAGACTCTAAAGCAGTTATGATGGGTGATACATCACAATATGATGTTAGAAAAAAAGATTCAGGTTACAATGATTTCATCAAAATGGTTGATGGAATGAAAGACCTAAATCTTTTTGAGTTTACAAATGAAGATATTGTGAGAAATAAATTCCTAGTCGAAATTGCTAACCGATATGATAAATATCGTTCAGAACAAAAAGACTTTTAATTTTCATTTTCATCCCAAAACTCTTCTTCATCTGGTTCAGATTCTCTTTCAACCTGGCCATTACTTTGTACCAATTTGTAAGCATAATCATAGTAATCAGAGTTAGAAAATCTATTTCTACTAGGACTAAAATACTTAAATGTATCTAAATAAGGATAGTATGAAAATTCAGAATTCTCAAGTGTAACAAATAACTTTAATCTTGCTGGTTCACCATCGATATCAAAAAGAGTTTCTGATTTAGCACTTTGTTCCCATTTAGAAATATACCCATTTTCTTTAGCCCACATCTTAAATGTATCAACATCGTGGTCATAGATAGAATAAACTCTATCCATAAATTTAAATGTTTTGTCTGAATTATGTTCACAAACATTTTCCCATAACAAAGCTCTTGATCTAACAGTACCATCTTCAGCAAACATAACTACCATTTTGATACTATCATTTGAGGAATATAATTTGAGGAACTTATTACGATCTTTTTGTCTCATACAAGAATTCCAAAGAGAACCGTATTTATAACCATCAGGCTTAAAGTAATTTTCTTCAAGATAATATTTTTGAATATCAGAACCTTCAACAATTTTTAAATCTCCAATATTTGAATTAAAATAAGATTTAAATGAGTTTACAAACTTTTCAACTTCTGAATCGGAAATACCAAATTCAGAAAAAGCTGATTTACTCAAGAACTTTTTAATAAATCGACCAACTTTAATATTTACACGTCCAATTCCAGGAGAAAATGGGTCTTTCTGGTCTAAAACTTTATATTTTGATTTTGGCAAATACGATAAAGTATCAATTGAATTTGACTCTCGACAAATAAAATTGCCTTCTTCAGATATGACACCATTCATTCCGTGTAAAAGAATAGATGCGATTTTACGGTTGTGTGACCTTTCAATAAAGTTACACATTTCATGATCAAAAATAAGTCTGTTAAACATTTAATATATAGTTTTATGAAGTTTATTTACGAATTCAAATCTTTCTATAATGAAGGTGATATTATTCTCATTGAATATTGGTACAATGATATATTAACACCGGTCAAAATATTAGAAAAGTTATCATCTAAGTCATACAAAGTTAGTCACAACATTCCACAGTCAAAGATACAAAATGCACCTGATGAAGTAATCAAAACCACTGACATAATCGACAAATATCGATTATGAATCATATTTTTCCATAGCTTTCTCCATCAAGTAATCATAAAAGTATTTATCATACTGACTATTTGGATCAAGATACTGTTCAGCAACAACCATAAGTTCTTCTGGACTCATATCTTCACCAATAAATTTCTCAATTAACCAATCATATTCATCTTTTCTAGAATCTGTTTCTGGTAAATAAAAGTCATCATATTCAGTAATATCCTCAAGTCCGCCACCAAAGTCAAAAAAAGTTTTACTATTTCTTTTCTCACTTCTACGAGTTCTTTTTCTTTTCTTTTTATGTGAATAGTTGCCATAATCATAGACACTAGTGTCTGAATACCAATCATCGTGATAACCTCGACCATAACTCTTATATTCTGTTTTAGTAAAGTCTCTAACTGTTGGAAGATTTTCCCAATCTACTTTAACACAAGCCTCAGCCAAACTAATTAAGTGCTCAATATCTTGACTTTCTGAAGTAGTGTGTTCTTTATTATAACCAACTGAGATATTAGTACATTCTGAAATGACACCCATAAACTCAGCAGAGTCTGTGTAAACACCACCATCATCAGTTCGATAGTTCATACCTGATTTGTTGAATTCTTCGACAAGAGCTTCTGCGAATTTCTCAGAACAACATCTTTGTGAAGATTGGTGTGTAATAACAGAATTATTACCTCTTCTATCAAATGAAATAATTCTATCAAACTTACCCTTAAACAAACCATGTTCAGCTGCTAATCCAGAACCAATACATCCAACTTCTTCACCGTGGAAAAAATAATAATAACCAGGAACATTATTTTGAATCATCCACAACATAACAGTAACACCGGCTTTATCATCAGCTCCTAATGTTGTTTTACCATCTGTTGAAATTATATTTCCATTAATTTGATGAGTTACTGTAACAAACTCTTTAGAAACGGTATCAATGTGTGATGCAAAAATTGTTCTTGAATCACCTACTTTATAGTAATAGTTTCCCCACTCGTCTTTTTGTAGACCAGTAGGAAATAGTTTCCTCATTTGGGAAATGAAGTCATCTTCAAATCCAAAAGGAACTGTTTTGGAAGTTAATCTTAAAAAAGTCTCAAATACAAAATCTTCTGCTTTATTCACCCTATAGTATTTTTATGTTTACAAATATAAGGACTTTTTTGTAAAAAATCAAACAAAGAAGAAGTTATTTGATATATATGTTAGCTGTTCGCTAACTTATGTCGGGTATCAAAAGGATACCGTTGAGATTTAGAAATGAATCAAAGATATAGGATAAAAATAAAAATGAATAACTATGGCAAAACAAATTG
>JACCDW011587409.1_pt1 | contig 15171 bp, 8 predicted proteins | sample 7449781 | NCBI WGS metagenome assembly JACCDW01 (sample SAMN15323449, study PRJNA562643) | freshwater metagenome | isolation source: river surface water | place: USA:Blue River Watershed | collected 2017-08-18
ATACAGTTAATAATGATGGTAAAGTTGTTTCAGATAATAAACATACTTACGCAGGATATAAACCATTCTACAGAACAATAAATGCGTCACCTGTAGGACCAAACGAATTTAACGGAATATAAAATGGGGTTACCTAAAAAAATAAAAAAAGACATTAGTCTTATCCCTAAAAAAGAAGGATTGTCTCGTAGGATAGAAATGCTTGATATGATTAACGAGCATGGAACATATCTACCAAAATCTATATTACACGAAGATTTGGATAGAGGGTTTTTAGATTTTGTTAAAAATGATTTAGAGATTAGTACTGATGGTGTTAAAGTACCAATTATTGACATTATCATGACAACTCAAAACTGGTCAAATTACGCAAAAACTTGGTCATTTCAAAATTTAGATAAAAATCCTGAACCTCCTTTTGTGACAACAATTAGAAATCCTGAAGTTAAATACGGTTCATTACCATCATTAATGTGGACTATCCCAAATAGAAAACAATATTTTTATGCTGCAGTACCAACTTGGGATGGGGAAAGAAAAGGGTACGATGTTTATACAATACCACAACCAGTACCTGTTGATATTACATACTCAGTAAAAATAGTTTGTAATAGAATGAGAGAGTTAAATAAGTTTAATAAAAAAGTAATAGAAAAATTTTCATCTCGTCAAGCTTACACAAATGTTAAAGGTCATTACATTCCAATAGTTATGAATGAAATTTCTGATGAATCAGTAATGGACGTTGAAAAAAGAAGATATTATATCCAAAGTTACGGGTTTACATTAATGGGGTTTTTAATTGATGAAGATGAATTTGAAGTTAAACCTGCAATTAATAGAGTATTACAATTAATTGAAACAGATACAAAAAAAGTGAAATCTAAAAAAATTAAAAATGAAACCGCTCCATCTTCAAGTTTAACTTTAAATTTTGAAGGTGCGACCACAACGATTACACAAGAATTTAAATATACCGCCAACTTAACTGTTGAGTCTAAGGTTAATATTACAAATTATTATATATACATTAATGGTCTTTTTTATGGGTCCAATTCATCAACCATTCAAATTAATAATGGTGATACTTTACAAATTGATATACAAAAAGTCACCTCGGAATTGGATTCTAAAATGTCATTAGGTATTGAGTTAATTTAATTACTCTCCGTAAATATCATTTTTATTTGTACAATTTTTTTTAATTAACATTTCTATAAATTTATTTATTTTAAGACCGTGCTTATCGCAATGTTTTTTTAGTAAATCGTGATGATATTCCGATATTTTTAAATTTTTAAATTTCATAGGATAAAAAAGTAGAAAAAAATCATACCAAAATATAAATAGATTAAGATATGTAAAGTTTTTTGAAAAACCTGAAAGTATTTATAGAAAAATAAATTATAAAAAAACTTACATTAAATGGCTAAATCAAACACAGTTTTCGTTTCTCCAGGTGTGTATACATCTGAAAGAGATTTGAGTTTTGTGTCTCAAAATGTGGGTGTAACTACTTTAGGTATTGTTGGTGAAACTATTAAGGGGCCAGCATTTGAACCTATATTTGTCACTAACTACGACGAATTCCAACTTTACTTTGGAGGTACTTCACCTGAAAAATTCATAAACACTCAAATACCTAAGTATGAGGCGGCATATATTGCCAAATCTTACCTACAACAATCTAATCAACTTTTTGTAACTCGTGTATTAGGGTTATCGGGGTATGATGCTGGACCATCATGGTCTATCAGTACTGTTGCAAATGTTGATTGTGATACAATAATATTCACAGGGTCAACAAACTATTTACTTACATTTACAGGTACATCCGCATCAACATCGTCAATAACATTTGGTACGGTTCCGGCAGCTTTAAATCCGAATATTTTCTCATTACCATACACTACATTTAATGGTGGGACATCATCAATTTCTGATGATATGAAATCATTGGTATTGAATATTATGAGGTCACAAGCAACTTCTGCGTACACAGGTAGTATGTGGGGAACAATTCCGGCGAGTGCTTATACATCGTATTCATCAGTTTACTCAGCGATTACAAATGAATACGGAGTTACCAGTTTATCGGCAATTACGTGTGATTCAAAAAATGACCCATGGTTTTATTCTACATTTGGTTTAATGTATGGTGATTCATATTCAGGAATATCATTTAATGCATCGGTAACATCATTATCGGGTACTGCTTATGGAGATGCGGGTTCTTTTTCAGGATGTGTATCAGGTACTGTATTCTCATATTCAGGAACGGCATTTTCTGATTACAATGATATTGTTGTTGCAACTTTACGTTCTAGAGGTTTAGCTGATTACTCAAGTGATAACGGACCTGTTTATCAAGTTTCCGCAACAACTGCGTTGACTATGGTGTGTTCGGGTTCTTATTCAGGAGTAACTAAGAATCCTTTATCAACATTCTTATTATCAGGAAATACTATAGATAATACTAATTTCACATATGAAGTTAATTTATTAGAAACTAGTCCTAATTTCATTTCTAAAGTTCTTGGAGTATCTAATTTTAGTAAACCTAGAACAACGTTCCCTCTATTTGTTGAAGAAGCGTATACTACTTTAATTAATTACGCATACAATAAAGGATATATTAGAGGTCTGAATTGTGGTTTAGACACATCGGCTAAAGCGAGAGATTTGACTACAGATTCTTTAGGATGGTACCTTGAACAATATCAAAGTGCCGAGTCTCCATGGGTTGTGTCAGAATTGAGAGGTAATAAAATTTATGAATTATTTAAATTTTTCACTATTTCAGATGGTAATAATTCTAATACACAAGTTAAAATTACAGTTGCAAATATATCATTCACAAATGGTACTTTTGATGTAATTGTTAGAGATTTTTACGATACTGATAGTAACCCTGTTGTTGTTGAGAAATTCTCAAATTGTAGCATGGACCCTAACTTGAATAACTATGTTGCTAAGAAAATTGGTACCTCAGATGGTGAATACCAATTGAATTCTAAATATGTTATGATTGAAGTCAATGTTGATGCACCAATAGACGCGTTACCATGTGGATTTGAAGGATATATTAACAGAGAGTATCCTTCATCAAATTCGGCTTTCCCAGTATATAAGACAAAATATTATATTCCTGGCGAAACAATATATGACCCTCCTTTCGGTAATTCTGCAGGTGTCAATAATGACACTCAAAGTTCTGGAGACAACGTTAGAAGAAGTTACTTAGGTTTTTCAAGTCAATTTGGTATTGATGAATCTTTATTAATTTATAAAGGTAAACAAAATCCTGTAAGTGATTTCTGTGACGCGGTAACTGGTTCTGATTGGGCATATTTGTCAAGAGGATTCCATATGGATAGTGGAGCAACTGTTGTTACAATAGGACAATTAAATCCTAATTATAATGGTTTAACAACTTCAGGAAACCAAGCGTTTGATTGTGGTGTTGCGTCATTTAATACTGAACCGACTTCTGAAACTAATCCTTACTATAGATTATTCGCTCGTAAATTCACTTTAGCATTACAAGGTGGTTTTGACGGATGGGATATCTACACTGAAAGAAGAACTAATTCTGACAGATTTGTGTTAGGTAGAAGTGGATACTTGGCTGGAGCTTGTGTATCAACATCATATCCTTTAGCAACAGGTACAGGTATGTTTAAACAAATAACTGTAGGTGATAATAGTGTTGATTGGGCAAATACTGACTATTACGCATATTTGTTAGGTCAAAAAACCTTCTCAAACCCTGAAGCGGTTAATATTAACGTATTTGTTACTCCTGGTATTGATATTGATAATAATAGTAATTTAGTTGAGGCGTCTATTGATATGATTGAAAACGACAGAGCGGATTCAATCTATATTACGACAATCCCTGATTTTAATTTATTACAACCATCAACTTCAGTTGATAATTTATATTACCCACAAGAGGTTGTAGATATTTTAGAAACTGCGGGTATTGACTCAAACTATACCGCAACTTACTATCCTTGGGTGTTGACTCGTGATACAGTTAATAATACCCAAATTTACTTACCTGCAACTGCTGAAGTAACAAGAAACTTGGCATTAACTGATAACATTGCGTTCCCATGGTTCGCAGCTGCTGGTTACACAAGAGGATTAGTAAACGCAATCAAGGCTCGTAAAAAGTTAACTCAAGAAGATAGAGACACATTGTACAAGGGTAGAATTAATCCTATCGCAACATTCAATGATGTCGGAACAGTTATTTGGGGTAATAAAACACTTCAAATTAGAGAGTCAGCATTAGATAGAATTAACGTTAGAAGATTGTTGTTACAAGCACGTAAGTTGATTTCGGCAGTGGCTGTAAGATTATTGTTTGAACAAAACGACGCGGTAGTTAGACAACAATTCTTAGATGCGGTTAATCCAATCTTAGATTCTATTCGTAGAGACAGAGGTTTATATGACTTCAGAGTTACAGTTCAAAACACTCCTGAAGATTTAGATAGAAACCAAATGATAGGTAAGATTTACATCAAACCAACTAAAGCTCTTGAATTTATTGATATTGAGTTCTTAATTACTCCAACTGGAGCTTCTTTTGAGAACATCTAATATTAAACAATAATTATAAAAACCCCCTTATTGGGGGTTTTTTATTTTAAACAATATTTATATAATATGAAAAGAATTTTTGAAGGTTTCACAGAAGAGGGTACTCCTGATTTAAAATATTATGCATTTGATTGGGATGATAATATAATGTATATGCCAACTAAAATTATCTTAAAAGAAAAAAATGGTAAAGAGGTTGGTATGGGTACACATGATTTTGCAAAATACCGTACATTAATTGGAAAAGAAGAGTTTGAATATAATGGCAATACTATTGTAGGATTTTCAGATGACCCGTTTAGATATTTTGGAGAAAAAGGTGATGAAGAATTTTTGATTGGTTGTTTGATGGCGAAAAAAGGTCCTGCTTGGAGTGATTTTGTAGAAGCAATAAATGGTGGGTCAATTTTTTCAATAATTACTGCAAGAGGTCATCACCCAAATACATTAAAAAGAGCGGTAAAACAATTAATTGACGGTGAAATCGACGGTATTTCTAAACAAGAAATTGTTAAAAATTTAAAAAAATATAGAGATAAAGTTAAAGGACTCCCAACTGAAAAATTAGATGATAATACACTTATAAATTTATATTTAGAAATGTGTCAATTTTATCCTGTTACACATGGTGAAGGAAGTGCGACAAATCCTGAAGACGGTAAAGTTAAAGCTATGAGAAAATTTATATCATATGTTAGACAACAGGCGAAACTTTTACAAAAAGACGTAGAAATGATTGACGATGTATCTAATTCGTTTGTACCACAAATAGGTTTTTCAGATGATGATGAAAGAAATTTACAGGCTATGATTAATAAATTATCTGATGACGAAGAAAAATCTTTAAAAATGTATACTACTAAGACTGGTGAAAAAAAGAAGTTTCAAGGAAGCAATACTGAAGACTAGTACAAATATTTCTAAAAAAAAATAAAAGTAAATAGATTTTTCTTTTGTGATATATTTATAAGAGAATAAAACAGAAAAAAACAAAAAGAAACTATGGCTGATTTGCTGATGAAAATGCCGATTCCTTACGAACCGAAAAGGCAGAATAGATTTATATTAAGATTTGATTCTTCTTTAGGAATCAATGAATGGTTTGTAGAATCTACAAGTAGACCACACATCACAATCGGTGCTACGGAGATTCAATTCTTAAACACTTCTACATTCGTAGCTGGTAGATTTAACTGGCAGACAATTAACGTTACGTTCCGTGACCCAATTGGACCTTCAGCTGCTCAGGCTCTTATGGAGTGGGTTCGTTTACATGCTGAATCTGTAACAGGACGTATGGGTTACGCTGCGGGTTATAAGAAAAACATTGACTTAGAAATGTTAGACCCGACAGGTGTTGTTGTTGAAAAATGGTTGTTACAAGATACGTTCTTAACTGACGTTAACTTTAACCAGTTATCTTACTCACAAGATGGATTAGCAACTATCACGGCAACTTTAAGACCTGATAGATGTATCTTAGTTTACTAATATAAAAAAATATTTTTTAAAAACCTCACATATGTGGGGTTTTTTGTTTACTATGAAATAATGTTAGATTATTTTAATTAATAAAACACAAACAAATATGGACTCAAGAGAAGCCGGACAAATGAATTTTAATTTACCACACGATATAGTGACACTACCAAGTGGGGGTAAATTTTATAAAAATAAAAAGAAAAGTGTTAAAGTTGGATTTTTAACTGCTTCAGATGAAAATCATTTAGTTAATATTAAAAAAGCTGATTCACAATCTATCATAAATGCAATTGTTAGAAACAAACTTTATGAACCTGATATGAAACCAGAACAGATGTTAGATGGGGATATTGAAGCGGTTTTGGTATTTCTTAGAAACACTTCATTTGGTCCTAATTATAGTATACCTGCAATTGACCCTGCAACTGGAGAGTCATTTATTGCTAATATCGACCTATCTGAGTTAGATATTAAAAAAACTAAAGAAGAACCTGATGGTGAGGGTTTGTTTGTTACAACATTACCTAAAAGTAATGTATCCGTTAAATTAAAACTTTTAACGTTTGGTGAAGATTTAGAAATTGAAAGACAACTAGAAGGTTACCCACAAGGACTTACTCCACCAAGAATTACAAAAAGACTATTAGAACAGATTGTTGAATTAAATGGTACAAGAGATAAAGGTGAAATATCTAAGTCAATTGAAAAAATGCCAATTACTGACTCAAAATATATTCGTAATTTTTTGAGTGAAAACGAGCCAAGATACGATTTAACAAAAGAAGTTATCGCCCCGTCCGGAAAAAAGGTATCCTTGAGGATAGCCTTTGGGGTGGAGTTTTTTCGGCCTTTCTTCTGATTACTACGAAGTACAAATGAATGAGTTTCTTTTATTATCAATGAAACTCAATATGTCTTACGAAGATTTCTTACTTATACCCGTATTTCAAAGAAGGTATTTAATTAATAAATTAGTTGAAATGAATACTCCTAAGGAATAAAAATTTTTTTTTAGTTATTTATATGTATGGGATTTTTAGAAGATTTAGGTTCAGGTCTTAAAGATGTATTGGATGCATTTGTTGGCTCATTAGGAAGTTCTCTTAAAGAAAGTATAAGTACTGATGTTATATTAGACAACTTAGATAGAGTTGACGTAGGTATGACTCAGATTATAGGTGGGATGGGTGCTGGCCGAGAATTATCCCATTTAATAAAGTCAAATATTGCCGGTGCGTACACCAACGTCAAACTTTTAGGTGGTGATTTAGAAAACATTGTACAACAACAACAAAATCTAAATGACAGTACTGGTAGACAATTAATATTACAAAGAGAATATCACGACGATTTATTTGCGACAACTAAAGTAACTGAACAATCCGCTCACGAATTGATTACCGCATTTGATAATGCTGGTAAGTCAGTTTATGACATTAAAAATACAATGGAAGGTGTTGTAAATCAGTCAAGGTCATTAGGATTAAACGCAACCGAAGTATCATCACGAATGGTTGCTAATCTTGAAAAGATGAACATGTACGGATTTGAAAGAGGTGTTGAAGGTTTGAGTAGAATGGCTGCCAAATCCGCAATGTTTAAGCTTGACATGAGTTCAACATTTAATTTGGCGGATAAATTAATAAGTCCTGAACAAGCTGTTGAGTTTTCTGCAAGATTACAATCTTTAGGTATACAAAGTGAACTTATTGACCCATTTAGAGCTATGGATTTGGCGACGAATGATATGGAAGAGTTACAAAACCAAATGATTGAGTTAGGTAAGGGGATGACTTACTATAACGAACAAACAGGAAAAGTAGAAATATTCAAAGAAAAAAGAGGGGTTATTAAAGAGTTAGCAGCTGCGGCTGGAATGACTTCTACAGAATTTAGTCGAATGATAGTTCAGAGTGAAACTTTGAACAGGAAAATGGCTGAAATTAAAATGCCTAATTTAAATATTACTGAAGACCAAAAAACTATGATTGCTAATTTAGCTGCAATGAAGGACGGTCCACAAGGTAAAGGATATTATGTACAAATTGAAAAAGACGATGGTACAACTACGGAAAAACTTGTATCTTCACTAGACGACAAAGACATACAAAAATTAGCCGACCAAGTTGCGAATCCAAAAACTATGGAAGAATTGGCTCAAGACCAAGTAGATTTTTTGTCAAGAATGGCAAATAGTTTAGACGCCATTAAAAACGGACCAAGTATGGGTATTGCAGGTTCTAAATTAGGTGAAGGTGTGGTTGATTTAACAATTGCTGCAGACGCTTTAGTTTATAAACCTTTGGCTAAAGCAATGGATTCAGGTAAAATTGCGGATATCATTGATAAATCAGGTGACGATTTAAAAAAAATATATGAAAGTATAACTACTTCAGCGAGCGGATTTGATGGTACTCTTGCAGGATTTAAATCGTTACTAAACACAGGTCTTGATGGTATTACTGACGCAACACTTGATGCTGCACTTGAATTCCAAAACAATTTAAAACAAGTTAAAAGATTAGGTACTTTTGCAAATTATGGGGAGGTTTTAGATAAAGCGAATGTTAATGAATATAAAGTTGGTGAAGTTAATGACGGGTTTGTATATGGTCAGGGAAATAATAAACAGATAGTACAAACACATCCTGATGATAATGCGTTTTTTGCTCAAAGACAAGGTATGGTCGCAGCGATGGGAGGTATGGATATTCTTCAAAAAGTTAAAGAAACTATTATAAGTGCTAACGCACCTACAAACAATAATAACAATTATTTTGAACAATTCCAAAATATGGCGATGAACCAAAATAATACTAAAGAAGTTAACCATAAAATGGACCCTATAAAACATGAAGGTGAATTAAAATTTTCGATTGATATAAACGCACCTGCTGGAGTAGATACAAGGGCGTTAAATGAAATATTTAAAAATAATAGAGGTTTTATGGAAAATTTAGTTGTTCAATTTAATAAACAAATGGCTAACAATTATTTCACAAACGCACCTACTGATGTTAATAGAACTTATATTAATGCGGGATAAAATTTCTTTTCAATCTATTTATTAAAAAAATAGATATAAATGCCAGAAGTACCATTATCATATTTAAGTACTCAAACTTTAAGGGATTCATTACTGTCAAGAAACTTACAACCCTATGCGGTTCAAGGTAATTTTAATCCAAACGTACAAAATCAAACCCCTGAATACATTCAGTCAAACTCAAGTGTGGTTGATTCACCGTCAATAACAACAAATATTGACTCCCCAATGTATCAGTCAAGATTGTTAGGTGCGTTAAATGAATATGGACCTGTAAACACCCAAGATGGTGCCGAATTAATTAGTACTTTACAAACATACAATGTTACTCAAACTACAGATGACCAAGGTAACCCTGTTAGTGTAATTGGTAATTTTAATGAATATGATTTAAGTGACGAAAAATTACCATCAATAACTTCTGATTTTTATAGATTATCAGTTGGGGTTAATAAATTTAAAAGTACGGGAGATGGGTTATTATATTTTGTAACTACGGTTATTTTACCATCTTTAGGTCAACCTTACTATACCAATATTGTTGGAGGAGTTTCTTCATATTCTTTATATTCAATTTTAACTGAAGATAATCCTACAGGTAGTATTGGACCAATGTCTAATGATACCGTATTGGTTAAGATAGGTGCTCAAAAATTAAAAGATTATTTTACAGAAAGAATAAGTAGAGAAATTTCTGATTCTTCAAATCCAATTAATCAAGACGCGTTAAATAATCCTTTTGCGTTATTGACGGGTGTTGAACCATTGATTGACAGAGATTATCGAATAACAGTTGGACCATTAAGAATAATTTCGACCTTAGAACGAATTTCAGGTACATATTTTCCGGCATCAATAATACCTGGGAATTATTTAACTAACCCTGATAGTCAACAAGCTTTTTTTGGACAATTAGTAAATGCGTTTAATCAAACTGGACTTGGAAAAATTGCTGCAAAATTATTTAGAACAAATCAAGACACTCCTTCTGAGTTATTTTTAGAAAGTACAGGTGGTGCTCAAAAATCTTTTTTATTTAAAAATTTAGATTATAACACATACAAACCTTATTATAAAAGACCTATTTTAAGTAGAATATTAGATGCTATAAACCCTTTTGATAATGAGTCAAGTGTTGGATACTATTACGTTGGTTCTAAAGATGTAAATGTAAGTACCTTAACATCACCATCAGGGGAATTACCTGAAGATGCTCAAGGTAACGAATTATCCGCTATTGTTTACGGTCAAGATATTGTCTCTGAAACTTTTGAAGGTAAAAGAATATCAAGTATTAATTTTGGATTAAAGGGTAAATCAACCTATGACTCAACTGCAAATGTTGACGGAGGATTTTTATGGTCATCAACAAAATCACTAAAAGATGCCGGTAAAAGAGCGGGATTATCAGGAGGAACTAGAACTGAAGACCCTGAGTATAGAATTATTGAAAATGTTATACAGGGACACGCGTCTCAGAATTTATTAGTATCAACAAATTCTGATTTTGTTAGAGACAATAGTCTTTTAGTTAAGACACAACAATTAATTGATTCTGCGGATAAAGTTGAGGGTGAAAGAAGACTTAAACATGCGGGTAATGCTATGAACCAAATAAGTAAAGTATTTCACGATGGTTATAAAATTATGACAAAAGGTTCTCAAGTGATGACATATACAGATTCTAATATTAATCCAATTGGTATTGAATACTGTAGAGTTTTTACTAAAGATACACCATATTATACATTTAATGATTTACAGAAAACCACTTCAAGAATTGACGGTTCGGAAATTAATGGTAATATAAGAAAATCAACGTACTCAGTTTTAGATTCAACGTTTAATTTAAATATTGCACCATGGAGAGGTGATAGTGCAACGAATATAGTTAATCCAGGACGTGATAACGCTTATGTTAAAAAATATATGTTCTCAATTGAGAATTTGGCATGGGCGGGTTCAAAAAGAAAGGGATTTACTTATAATGATTTACCTGTGTGTGAAAGAGGTCCAAATGGGGGTAGAGTTATGTGGTTCCCACCATACGGATTAACTTTTACTGATTCATCTACTGCAAATTTCCATTCAAACAGTTTTTTAGGTAGACCCGAACCAATATACACTTATAAAGACACATCAAGAAGTGGAACTTTGACTTGGAAAATAATTGTTGACCATCCATCAATAACTAATCTTTTAGTTGATAAAGTATATAAAAGTTTAGACGATAAGGTGTTAAATAAAGTAATGGATTCATTTTTTTCAGGATGTAAAAAATATGATTTATACGATTTAGCAAGTAGTTATAACTTTTTCCCAATAGATTTCTTTTTTGAGGTACAGACTGTTTTAGAAGGAGGTGGTGTTGAAGTTCATGAAATAGAACGAATTGTACAAGAACAAATACCAACAGTTGTACCAAATCCTATTCCACCACCAGGACCCGCATTTGATAGTTCTAAATACGAAGGTAAATATGGTTTTTATTATGAAAATGATTATCCTGACCCTGAGACTACTCAAACAACAACTACAACTAATTATCAAAATTTATATGACACATATATACAACAAAAAGATTTATATCTTGGATATGCTAATGAAGACAAGAGAGAAGGTGTAGAAAAAATGTTTAGTGTTATTGAATGGAATTGGACTAAAGTTAAGGAAATGATGACTGAACTTTATCAGGATATGACTGATGGAAAAATTACACAATGTATCATATATCTTGACGGAACAACATCGGCTTCTGCAAGTGTGTCATATAATAAAAAATTGGCGGAAAGAAGGGTTAGTAATGTGAAAAATATGTTTAGTACTTTTTCATTTGATGGTACTAATACATTTGCTCAATTAATAAACGACAATAAATTGTTAATTGAAACAAAGGCTTTGGGAGAAGTTGCAACAGTTAATGTTGTAGGACCTGATTATAACTCTACGTTTGTTTGTAATGATGTTACGTTACAACAACCACCAACAGACAGTTGGTACTCTGCAAACGCTATGGGATGTAGAAGAGTAGGTATTAGAGAAATAAAAGTAACACCGGCTGAAAATGTACCCCAACCTGATAACGGAGAACAGGTTATTTTGGTACCGACAGAAATTCCTGTGACTGATAGAGTTGAGATAAAAATTCCTCAAACAAGTAGAACTACGCAAAAACCATATGATAAAATTGCAAAAAAATTCATAAGATATCTTTTGAGTGAATGTGATTATTTTGATATGATTAAAGGTAGTGACCCAATTTTTTATGACAGTTTTAGTCAAAAAATAAAACATTTCCATCCAGCGTTTCACTCAATGACACCTGAAGGATTAAATTCAAGATTAACTTTCTTAAATCAATGTGTTAGACCTGGTGACACAATACCAACATACGACTCTGACTCTAAAAGTTTTGTTCAAAATGACGCAATAAATACTTCTTTTGGTACTCCACCTGTTTTAGTATTAAGAATTGGTGACTTTTATAATACTAAAATTATTCCAAATAGTCTTAGTTTTACTTATGAAAATTTAGATATAAACCCTGAAGGTATTGGGGTTCAACCGATGATTGCCAATGTTACTTTAAATTTTAACATCATAGGTGGAATGGGACTTAAAGAACCTGTTGATAAATTACAAAATGCACTTTCATTTAATTTTTATGCTAATACTGAAATGTATGATGATAGGGCTGATGAAACTGAAAATACAGATGCTTTAGATGAGAGTATAATTGCGGCAATTTTTGAGAAAAAACCAATTAACCCAATTATTAATAATGGATTACCACAGACTAATGGAGGTACAACAATTGGTGAAATTCAAAGTAAATTTTATAGTAGTAGTGGAATAACTGGTACTACAAATTATAAAAAAATAATGAATACTTTGTTAGACCAAACTATTGGTTATTATGAAATTGTCTATAATAGTGTGAATAAAATGATTACTGATTATGGATTTGGCGCAACTCAAATTGCCACCAAATTTGCTAATTGTTATACTGGTGAAATAAGAAGATTTAGTAGTCCTCAAACAGTTGAAATAGTTGGTAAATACGTAGACTACCAACAAATATTTGATGAGTTGTCTGCAAATTTAGTTGATAATATTGACACTAACTATTTGGTTGTTAGTATGGATGATGCGGGATTTAAAAACTCAGATGTTCGTAAATTTAAAAACAATTTAAAATCTTTTATTGAAGAATGTAAAAATAATACTTTACAAGGGGTTAATGCAATTATTAATGATTTAACTTCTTATCAAGAAAATTATGTACAAACCTTTAGAAAATTAAATTATGTTGATTTATTAAATGACGGTTATTTATTACCTGATAACTCTACTGTTGTATATGATATTGATGGGTCGTCTAGCGATTTTATAAATCTAAGATTAAACTATGACCAAGTTGGTACTGATTTGACAGATTATTTAAATCAATATAAAAATACTTATGGTTTTTTAAATAATGATTATGACACATCAACTTTTGAAATATCTCCTGATTATTTTACTGATACAGATTTACAATTTCAAAAAATGGGTACAATATTTTGGAGTACTTATAAGGCAACATCAAATGTTGATGAGATAATTGACAAATTAACTGTTGGGATTAAAGATGTGACTAACCCTCAAAACCTTTACAATTTTGTTAAAGATGAGTTCTTTTATGTTATGGAACAATATGGAATTGGGCAAGAAGAAGTTTTAAGTGCCGTAGAAGGTTTAGGGGTTCTTTATACTGAAGATTATGATAAAGACTATTACACTCCATATAACAAAGATGTTGATGTTATAGTTGATTTTACTGAGACACTAACACCAACAACCCAACAATCAACCGAACTTCAGAATATATATAAAACAGTAAACTTAACTGAAGAGTTATTAACCTTTAATGATAAAATAAAATTTATATAACATGGCTCTTCAATATTACAATAGATATAAAGGTTTTTTAATTAATGGGACACAAAATATTGTACCTTTTGTTAGATTAACTTCTAAATCAACTGATAAAAGATACATTTACAGGTCAAGCAGAACAAGACTTGATAAAGTTTCTCAACAAATTTATGGGACACCTTATTTTGGTTGGTTAATATTACAAGCAAATCCTCAGTTTGGTGGTTTAGAAAATAATATACCTGATGGATATTCATTAAGGGTACCATTTCCTTTGGATTCAAGTTTATTAGATTATAAAAATCAGTTAGATAATTATTTTTTCTATTATGGCAGATAAACCAATCTACGTCGAATTCGATTACGAGAATATTTTTTTAGTTGACCCAAATTCTGTAACATCTGATGAAGGTGGAAGGGAAGATAGGTACGTTAAACAGGAGTCATTAATAATGTACGCCAATTTGGAATGTAAATTAAGTCCAAGAAGTAAATTAACTTATGGGGTTGCAAACGGACAAGTTGGGTCTGAAACTGTTACAATAGGTAAAATTAATTTTTTAAAACCAAATAATAAAGATTTTTTAGAAAACAATTATATAGGTGAACTTTTAGGTACAGATGAAAAAGTTAACGCGGCTAGAAGTAAAAATTATGCTCAACAATCAAGAGAATTTTTTAATTTTGATGACAACATAACCAATAATAACAGTATTGTTGATAATGGTTTTTTAGGTATAACAAATATACAAGTAAGAACTAATTCTGCGTTTGTACCTACAGTAACAATTACTTTGGTTGATGTTAGGGGTAGAGCTATGTTTGAGCAAGGTAACAATTCACCTTACGCTGCATTTTTCTCATTACCGTATCCAATATTTTATCTAACACTTAAAGGTTATTACGGTAAGGCAGTACAATATCCTTTATTATTACAAAAATTTAATTCATCGTATGACTCATCATCAGGTAATTTCATTGTATCTTTAACATTCATAACTTACAAGTATGGTCCGTTTGGTGACATAACCATGGGTGAAATAATGGCATTACCCCACATGTACACTACAAAATTTACTACAACAAGTCAAACAAACACCTCAAATTCAAGTGAT
>JACCDW010330573.1_pt1 | contig 15170 bp, 14 predicted proteins | sample 7449781 | NCBI WGS metagenome assembly JACCDW01 (sample SAMN15323449, study PRJNA562643) | freshwater metagenome | isolation source: river surface water | place: USA:Blue River Watershed | collected 2017-08-18
AGCCTGCGTGATTTGGTCTAATTGACGGGGGCGGACCCAGGCCTTAAAGTTGAATGTCGTGTCAGTATAGGATTCGGTATACAACATGCCCTCTATTCCTTGTTGCCCAGAGTGTAGATTTGCTTTGAAGTTGCAGGTCACCCCGAACATGCTCTTGCGTGTTTGCGATACCTGCGGATACAAGGTTGAAGATAAGACTGGTGGTCTGATTTTGGAGACACATGTTCAGAAGCGTTCAAGTGAGGGCTATAAGCTCTACTTGAATCCCTTTACGAAGTTTGACCCGACCCTTCCCCATATCAAAACAATTAAGTGCCCGAATGGGACTTGTAAGAGCAATACGGCAGGGGTTGAAAAGGATGTTATTTACATTAAGTTTGACCCCGAAGGGATGCGGTATTTGTATATTTGCACAGTTTGTGATGAACAGTGGCGCAGCCGTTCTTAAATCTTGAATAAGAATAGAGAATCATGTCTTCAGGGAGAACCACAACCTTTCGTAAAAATCGCCGCATGTACGGTGGTAAAACCTCCACGGCAAAGCCTGCGGCAAAGCCTGTGGTAACCACTCCCGCAAAGCCTGCGGTAACCACTCCCGCAAAGCCTGCGGTAACCACTCCCGCAAAGCCTGCGGCTACTCCCGCGAAGCCTGCTCCTGCTCCCGCGAAGCCTGCTCCTACTCCCGCGAAGCCTGCTCCTGCTCCCGCGAAGCCTGCTCCTGCTCCCGCGAAGCCTGCGCCTGCTCCTTCTGGCCCGCCCCGCCCCCCTGGTGCTGCGCCTGTTACAACAACTCCAACTGCTTCTACAGCATCTCGGCCTACAACTGGCCCCCCGAAGGTATCTGCTCCTGCTGGGGCTGCGACTGCGAAACCCCCTCCTGCTCCTACTTCAGGTGCTCCGAAACCTTCCACTCCTGCGCCTGCGGCTGGCCTTTCCAAGAATATCCAAACTTTTAATAAATCCACACTTAAGTCTACAGCGGCTGCTCCTGGTGCCACGAAGCCTGGAACCGCGCCTGCTCCTGGTGCCACGAAGCCTGGAACTGCGCCTGCTCCTGGCGCCCCGAAGCCTGGCACCGCGCCTGCTCCTGGCGCTCCCAGGCCTGGCGCCCCGAAGCCTGGAACTGCACCTGCTCCTGGTGCCCCGAAGCCTGGTGCTCCCGCTATGTCCGCAGCGGATAAGCAAAAGGCTGACCTCGCGGCTAAGAAGGCTGCTAACAATATTAAATACGCGCAGGTGAGAAAGGAGGCCGCAAATCGTGCTGCTGCTAAGGCTGGTGCTCCTGGTGCTTCTGCTGCTCCTGGCGCGGCCAAACCTGGAGCGGCTCCTGCTGCCAGTGCTCCTGCTGCTCCCAAGGCCTCTTTGGGTAGCAAGCTCAGCTCAGGACTCGGCACAGCCTCCGCTGGACTCGGTTCTGCTTTGAGTATGACTCAGCAGGGACTTGCGGTTGCTGGACAAGTTCAGTCTGCAGCAGCCTCTGCAAAGAACCTTGCTGCTGCTGCGAAATCAGGAAATATTGCGGGCGCAGTTGGTGCTCTTGGAAATGTAACTCAGAAAGCGCAGAATATTCAAGCTACAACAACGGGGGCGGCTGCGACGACTGCTGCTGCTGCAACTGGCGCTGCCACAACAAATGTAAGCGTCCAGCCTGGTGGGACAGCTGTTGTTGTGAATACTGCAGCAACTCCTGCCGCGGGCACTGGAGCCGCCGCCGTGGGCACTGGGGCCGCTGCCGCGGGCACTGGAGCCGCCGCCGCGGGCACTGGGGCCGCTGCTGCTGGCACTGGAGCCACGCCCCCTGGAGTTGGAGAGCCTGGATGGGAGCGTGGACAGGGCGCCTGGACTTGGAGATATGTTCAGCCTAGTGTTCGCACATGCCGCGCAAGCTATCCTGACGCTGCTCCTGGTGGCTCAAGTACCTGGGGACCTTGGAATTGCGACATGGTCGCAACGGGTGGTCGTCGTCGCCAGAATCCTCGTCACAGAACCCAGCGCAAGCAGCGTAAGCAGCAGCGCTCAACCACGCGTCGCAACTATTAAGAAAGCCACAACAGAAGCCAGAACCACTTGCTGTATCCATCCATTTCAAGTGGCGGTTTCACGAGCGACACGCGACCAGGAAATCCTAAGGCCATAGATGCCATTATACTCTGGTCTTTTCCACAAAAACGATTGGATGTTATGTAATTTTTCATCATAACATCGTATTGTTCAGACCACCAGCGCCACGTCTCTCCATCTGCGGCTTGAATTCCACCTCCCACGCGATTTACATGTTGAAAATTTGTGAGTGTCGTATCATTTTGTCCAAAGTCTGCCACCTGGAGGAGAGTCATCCGTCCCCGCACAAGTTTCTCAGACTTGGGGAAATCTTTCATCTGCTCAAGCCATTCAGGGAATCGCAGAATTCCAGAGTCGCACCAGACATAGAAATCTGCTCGGAATAAATCCATAGCTCGCAGAACAAACTCCTTTTTCTCATACCACATACAATAAAGTTCTGGCGTGTGAGACTCCTCGTGGTCCCTTGCCTTCTGCTGAATCCAGAAGTCTCCTCCCCATTTCTGGAGGGCGCGGAACTGGGGAAACGGGAGACCCACAAGAACCACGCGATTTTCTCTGGCGGCACACCATTTCTGGAAGATAGGAAGAAGGTCAGGCTCAGTGAAGAGAACAAGTGAAAAAGTAGTTTTAGTGAAAAAGGGTTCCATCCATTGAAAATACCGTTCAACGGAAAATTTCGATGGAATTCTGTAAAACGCTGAAACAACGCATACGCTCATCTATTCAGATTGAAGAAAAGGAGTTTAGACCTTTCGTGTCTTGCGTCTACGCTTTTTCCTACCGCCCTCCTGATTTGGATTCTGATTCTCGTAGAACATAAGAATGTTTCTCGCAGTTTCCAGGGCCTTTTCGTTAACCGCCTCTCCTCTGTTCCGCCGCGTCTCCAATTTCCGCATGGTTCCAAGCGCTTTCTGAAACTCATTTCTGGAAATAGGAATACCGCGCGCATTCGTCCGTGTAAGAGTGGGAGGTGGGGGAGGAGGAAACACCTTTTCAAATTCAACAAGCAGCGTAGAATCGTCGGGAACAGGGGTATTCCTTGATGAATAGCCATAACTCTTTCGTATATCTCTTAACTCACGTATAATGTCATCTGCTGTTTTCCTCATGGGTACTGCCATACCCCCTCTCAAATATTTTGTAAACATAGGCATATGATACAAATAGTATTCATGATTTCCTTCTAACCCAGCCTCTGTAAATGCTTTTTTGAAGCAGAAATCCACAAAGCCATATGATTTAGGGGCATAGGTATAGACTGGCACTTGAAAATAATTCTCGCCTATTGCGGATTTCACATCAGGGTGTAGGAGGTCATCAAAAAAATACAAGGACTTTGTAAATTCTTCAAAGGAGCCACGGGGCTTCCTACATTTCTTAGATTTACTAAATGCGTTATAAAGAGTGATTGCTCTTTTTTCTGCCCTTACAAGTCTATCGCCTTCAAACAATATCTCTTCTCCCCGAAATGGATGAAAGAGATGAATAGAATTACAAAATAAGCCAGGCGTTTCAGCGACTACTTCAATCAAACTTGCGGCAAAAAAAAGAGTTACCAGGCTCATGTTGTTTGAATAAATAACTACGTCATTCACAATTCCAGCTTGTTTAAGAATCCAGAGTCGTTTTGCCATATGAAGAATACTGGGTCGTATGAACCTGTGCTGCCCCGTTTTTTCATATTCTGCCATAAATGAAACAAATTTTTTCATTGCCACTATAAATTGTTCGCGAAGGTCCTCAGAAAGAGGAAGTCCTGGCCGAACCCTCTGTGAGCCATACCGACCCGACCATTTTCCTTCATACAGTCCCCAGGGTGACCCAAGATAGTCCAAATAGGGAGTTAGTTCACCAAAGGAACCGAGTGTTTCATCTAAATCAAACCCCACATACGCCATCTACTGTATGCCCTGGAAATATTTGGCGCGCACCAGCTCAGGCCGCTGAAGACCAGACGCATTGAAATGCGAACCGCTGTAGACACGGTGATATGTCAAAGCCAACGGGACATTGTAGAACTTGCGCCCCGCCAAGATATTTCTCACCCAGCAATCATAATCATAGGTGACGAATTCATCCGTAAAGAGCTGTCTGCCACCCTCTTTTCTAAAGAGCATAGAGCTATGAACCATTGGATTCATGCGTTGGAAGGCTCCAACATCCACAAATCCTGCGGGAATGTGGGGTCCTCCTTGCCATTCTCCAAAATAAGAGCACCACGTTCCGCAGAAGTCAATGTCAGGGAATTCACTGACGGATTTCATCTGACAATGGAGTTTCATCGGATGCCACTTATCATCCGCGTCCAGATGCGCAATCCACTCTCCTTGCGCCGCCTCAACAAGTGCTTCTATCGCAGCAGGAGCCCCACGAGCCTCTGGAAAATTCAGAACGCGGAATCGCGGGTCGGCCAGCATGTTTAGAATACTGAGAGCCTGCTGAAGCACCTCTCCTCCTGTGGCTCCATGTCCATTCACTCCTATCAGACACTCCCAGTCTTCATACACCTGCTCCCTTACCGACACAAGCGCCTCGGCCAAGAATTCAATTCCATTGTAAAGAGGTATGATTACTGTAATCATCTCTAGATTCACCTCTTTTCATATTTAAACCATGTGACTTATACATCTTCCAGAAATGACAACGATTATCTCGGCCTACTACAGACTTCCCAAGTCCAAACACTCCTATGAATCCTACAAGCAGTGGGTCACCACTTTTCTCAAATACGTCCAGGGTCAGCTCGTCTTTTTTACAACAGAAGAAGAGGAACCGTGGATTCAGGAGGCGCGTGGTGACCTGCCTCTCTGCGTGATTCCTATGCCATTTGAGAAATTTCCGTTCCAGACGGACGATTGGATAGACTTCTGGACGAAGACAATGGAGGAGCAGGATGAATTCAAGCATCTCCACTCTCCAGAGCAGTTTATCGTGTGGAACAGCAAAACTTGGATGGTTCTGAATGCGATTGCGCTGAATCCGTTCAAGACGGACAAATTTGTCTGGTGCGACGCAGGATGTTGGAGAGATGAGAGGATTGCGCGGGCTGTTGGGGCGTATTGGCCGAATCCAAATGCGCTGTGCGACGAGATGCTTTTTCTGGACATCCGCAACATTGAGTGGCAGAGGGAAGCGGTGCGAGCAGGAACTCCGTGGGACCAGATAAACACGCGGAACGCAAAGGAGAATTGTATTGGAGGCACAATTTTTGCGGGGGGAAAGGCAGCGTGGAAGCAATGGGCGGCGGCGTATTACAACACTCTGGAAGAATACAAGAAACGCGGATGGTTCGCAGGAGATGACCAGTCTGTGATGATGAGCACGGACCTCCGCCTCCAGCTCACAGAAAAAAACCCTCCCCGCCACATTCTGGCTCCGCCGAATGACGGCTATTACAAAGGAATAGGGGACCGCTGGTTCGCTTTCCAGGTCTACTTTGGCCTAAATGGTCAGCCAGTTGAGACTCCAGAGAATGTATCCTGAGCTTCTGAAGAAATGTCTTCTGGATTCCATTTATGGTTCGGAAGTTGTCGCGTGGGGCACAACACCTCAGGGTTCCAATGCCTCAGACTATGATATTCAGAATGGCACCTATTGGCCGAAGCGGGCTCACACGATGATTGGTATGAAGCGTCTGAATAATATTGAGCATGCTGTGCGCACGGTTCTTCAGGAGGGAGTGCCAGGAGATTTTATAGAGACGGGAGTCTGGCGTGGAGGGGCGACGATTTTCATGGCGGGTCTGAATAAGTGGTTCAATGCGGGGCGACGTGTCTACGTGGCTGATAGTTTTGAGGGACTTCCTCCTCCGAATGCGCAGAAGTGGCCACAGGACGAGGGAGACAATCACCACGAATACAAGTTTCTGGCCGTTTCGGAGGAACAGGTGAAGGACAATTTCAAGCGCTATGACCTTCTGGATGATTCCGTTGTGTTTATCAAGGGCTTCTTTGAGGAGTCTATTCCGAAGGCGAACATAAGCGGCCCCCTTGCGATTCTGCGTCTGGATGGAGATATGTATGGGTCCACGATGACGGTTCTGCGGGAGCTCTATGATAAAGTGAGTCCTGGCGGTTTTGTCATCATAGATGATTGGAACATTCTGAAGTGCCGCGCGGCTGTCACGGATTTTCTGGTGGAGCGCGGACTGAAGCCGCAGATTGAAACCATAGATGAATGCGGTGTTTTCTGGCGAAAATCCACATAGAAAGGATGCGGTGTTTTCTGGCGAAAATCCACATAGAAAGGATGCGGTGTTTTCTGGCGAAAGGCCTAAGCATCCAGCCGCTTAGACTTCCAGAATGTCAAGGCTTGAGATTGTTAAGAAAAGAATCTCAAATCTTCGTGGGAGCATGGTAGAGGTCGGTGTTCACGAGGGTGATTTTTCCAGATTTCTTCTTCGGAACACGCAGGGCACAACTCTGTATTGCGTTGACCCGTATCAGACGTTTGAGCACGGAATTTACAAGGACGCCATGAATGACAAATCGCAGATAGAGTTTGACCGCATGTTTAGGGAAGTTAGCACGTCTCTCTCGGGCGAATTCGGAAGCCGTGTGACGATGGTGCGGAAACTGAGCACAGAGGCTTTTTCCTTTTTTCCTGATAAGAGCCTTTCTTTTGTCTATATTGACGGAAATCACGGATTCAGTTATGTTCTCGCGGATATCGAGGCCTGGCTTCCGAAAATCCAGCCAGGTGGAATTCTCGCGGGCGACGATGTCTGTGATTTTGATGAGAGCAAGCGCGATGCGGATGGAAATGTGCGGATGGACTGGAGTCCTGGTTGCTATGGCTACTATGGAGTCTATAAAGCCCTGTGTGTCGCAAAGGAGAAGCTCGGGATTAATTTTGTCATAGAAGGAACTCAGTTCTTTATTCAGTGCTAATATGTGTAACCAGTGCTTCACAAAATCTCAGAATTTTACTGTCCAGATATCCCGCGCGAATTCCTTGCCAATTGCTCACATCGCGCAGATGGAAAAAGACAAAACGTCCTTCAGGGTCTGCGTAGATATCGGACCACCAATTGACACCCCAATTGTCTGCAATCGCGATATCGCAGAGACAAAAATTCAAAAGAGGGGCAGGCAGATACCTCTCCAAAAGAGGGAGCCATTGATTCCGTGGAATATGGAGGAACTGGTATTCCAGAAGTTCCAACGGTTTCACGGTGGCCTCATTCTGCTGCCAATAATAGAAGGTGGTGCCACCTGTATCCGCACGCACCCCTCCGTCAATACAGATATCCCAATGGAAATCCAGGAGTGCTGGGTGTGCGGAGGACCGCCAGATACAGCACCCAGGCCAGAAATAGCGAATATGCTCGCGCGTGTGTTTCACGGTGAGGATATTTTCTTCTCGCAGAACTTCGTCCAGGTCCAGGGGTGTTACGAGAAAAAAATCATTGTCCAGAGTTCCTACGTATCTGTGGCCCCCTCGTCTCATATTCTTCCAGCCATACATAAGCGTATCGGCGTGTCTTGTGCTGGGTTGGTCTCGCCCTGGTTCATGCGGGGGAGAGCGCAGATATTCATAGCCCTGTTCTACGCAGATGGCCTTGATTGTCTCGCTAACATCAAGCGTTTTGCTGTCATCCACCACACAATAGTCAAAGGATTGTTTCAGAAAGCGGCGGAGACAGGCGACTTGATAGACCATAAGTTCTGGATGGGCGCAGACACAGACAACGAATTTACACTCGGCGACCATTCTCTTTTCTCTACCACGCCCTATTTCTTTGAACCGGTTGAACCAGTTGAATCGGTATTTCTTGGGAATGTATAATTAATTTCCACTCCTAACTTCTTTGTAAAGAATTTATTCACAAGTTGCTCAAAAAGCTGACTGAATTCTTCAAACCCATCTGTAGAGGATTGTCTCGTAGATATAGTAGAAATAGAATTAGATTCTTGTTTTACTATAGCTTTATCCATTAATATATATATCCCATCTATTCTTTTTAGCCTCGCCCCTTTTGAACCACATCAGGATATTTCTGGTGGATGCGATTCAGGAGTGTCACGGGTTCCAGAAATGGATAGCGGAAGGATTCTTCCCCTGTGATGAGATAGAAAATCCTCTGTTCATCTGTTGTTTTGGCGAGACGAGAATAATCTTTTTTCTGTTGATGGAGCCATGTGTCTATCTCCCGTTGATTTGCCGCAGACATGCGCTGCCGAATAGAAGGAATAGCCCAAAACGATGTGAGAAGATGAAATAAGTCGCGCCCTTCCTTTGGGCATCGGTCTGTTGCGGAAAAGTTCTCAGGGCTCAGATTTATACGCGAGCGCTTTTTGTCGTTGCCGAGGCATGCGAACCCGTAGTCCAGAAGAACAACCTGGAATGGAGAAGACAGAGACCAGCGGCTCCCAGAAAGGTCAACTGAATAATGGCAGGGTCTCTCTCTTATATAAATATTGTTGGCTTTGAGGTCGCGATGGTCCATACAGATGTCTCTTTCCAAAATGCCGAGTAGGATAGACACCTGTGCGAGAATCTGAAAGAACACCAAGTCAGGATTTGCCGCGACGGCGAGAAGAGAATAGGGGAAATGCCCTTTCACATATTCCATGGAGAAACAGACTTCTTTTCTGTTTCGGACAAAAATATCATAGACTTCTGGAGTTGCAGATTCTATTCCGTAGCGCTTCAAGGTGTTCCAGGCGAGCCATTGAATAAGCGCCTCCTGGCCCAGATATGCTCCTTGTTTCGGAGTCTTTACAATTGCCGCAGAAGAGAGCCCTGTTTCCAGATTTTTCCGATTCACTCTATGGAGAAGACCATATCCTCCCTCAAAATTCAGTGTTGTGTAGGTAATGTGCGCAAACGCAAGGCCACTCGCATCTTTTAATTGACCGTTCATATGTTCTTGAGGAAAAAGAGAAACAGGAAGTTGAAGAGATACATCATTTTCAAAGGAAACGCTGGTATGAATATGTAGAGAATCTAAATTCATTCTACCCCTCTATGTAAAATGAAGAACATCTTGCGCACCCTTAAATGTGGTGATTTTCTTCTTTGCAAATTCAATCGCTCCCGTTTCAAACGGATGTTCAGGTTGCGCAATCTCACCATATCGCGCAGTAAAGGACGGCGGTGCTGAATTCAGAAGAGTTCCCATGCGTTTATCCATCCAGCGAATAGCAGTCTCAGGAAGAGAAGGAGAGGCTTCGTTTTTAAAGAGAGGAAGAGGAATGTAGCGCTCTTCCCAGGACCAGAAGGGTTGGGAGAGGGTGTCAGGATTTATCCGCACACGTTCCCTCCATCGTTCTGGAATCTCAGAAGGAGCAACTGGCCACCAGCCTTGAAAAATGGAGTAGGACATCCAATCCTGTTCGTAGTTCCGCTGATGGACGTGGAATGCTTCATGGAGAAGTGTCTCTTCAATATCCTGCGCGCCATAGCTTCCAGGAATACAGATGAGATTCTGGGGGCGTGTATGGGGAAAACCAGAATCTGCGGATGGATGAAGGAAGACGAGTTGGCAGGCCCGTGTGAGTTCGTATTTGGCCGCAAGGGAACGAATCGTGCTTTCCATGGGGTGAAAAAAGGGTATATAGGAGTGTTGAGAGCGAGCCAGGCGATTCAATTCACTGGCCTCGCAGAGAGTTCTGTATTTATCCATAGATTCTGCTTTCTTCAAAAGCTCTGTTGCGCTTGCCATTCTACTTAGGCATTGAGCTCAATTGTTTTGGCCTTCTTTTTCGCGGCGGGAGCAGCCTTTGCGGGCTTCGCTTCAGCCTTGGCTTCGGTCTTGGCGGCGGGCTTCGCTTCGGCCTTCGCAGCCTTCTTTGCCGCCGAATTCATTGCGGAAGTTAGAAGGTTATCCATCATGAATTTATCCATCGTCATCTGTTTCTTCGGAGCACTAGCAGAAGGAACAGCTACAGGCGCAGGGGCAGTCGCAGGCCGTCCACGCCGAGGAGCAACCACTGTCATCCCAAACTTCGCGGCCAACTGTTTGCGACTCTCTCGGTCACACGCATCCAGCGCTGCTTCAAAGAGAATCGCACTCGCGGCTGATTCCCGCATAGCCGCATCCACACCTCCCTTGTAGCCGGGCATCTGTTCCAAGCAAAGGGAGAAGAGTTGTGCGAGCGGATTCATCAGCTGATGCTCAATATAGTATTTCGCATCCAACTTCAGCCCCTTTTCCTTCACATAGCTCGGATGCTCAATGCGGTCGCCTTGGAGCTTACTCGCCTCCTGACCGACAGGAGCTGCGATATACACAAACGGAATGCGGTCACCAGACGCTGGCGCATTCCCAGGGTCACGCTCAGCGATGCGGTTCGCCAGCATCTTGTGCGCAGGCAGAGTCGGTGTCTTGTATTCGGCGCGGAGAGATTTGCTAATCGTCAGTTGATTCATGCTCATTCGCCCTTCCACAAGTTCCATTGTCTTTTCCTGGACAAACTTAACTGCGCCAGGGATATCACGCTCATTCAGCAGTGTGCGAATTGCGCCACCATAGATGGTCTTCACCAGTGGCGCATTATCTCGGCGCTTCGTTGCGATACCCATGCTTGTCTGCGAATAGTGCTCAGGGTCCTCTTCATATTTGTTGCCGACATAGCGCTTCTTACTAAAGATAATGAACGGATAGAACACCTTATCATACTCAAAGTCGTGTGGAGGCGCCAGATATTTCGTGACACGCTTGCCAGCCTCTTCGGTGAGTTCCATCGTGGCTTTGAGAGCTGCGAGTCCTTCCAGTCGTTTTCCAGTAGCGGCGTCTTTCGGATTGAAATTAATGAAGAGAGAATCCGTGTCTCCATACACAGTTTCCGCACTATACAGAGGACTCTTCGCCTCGGGCCCATAGAACCTCTCAATGACCCTCTTCGCAAACAGAATCTGCTTGCGACCATAGGCAGTCACTGACGCAGCCAGGTGCTGGAGGCGAATCTTGAATGTGGAGGAACCGAGCTGACCATAGAGTGAGTTCGCCGTGAGTTTGTAGGCGAGCTGTTCCGCATCCAAAAGGGCCTTTCGGAACGGGTCACTCTCCTTCTCCGCTTCCTTGCGCTTGCGCTTTCGGGCGGCGAGGAGTTTCTGGACGATGGTCGGCAGAGTTCCCTTCAAGTCGCCAGGCAACTTCGCATAGGCGCACTTGCGTCGGCCCACCACAATCTTCCGCGGGTGCTTCTTTGCGTCATCCTCAGGATGATTTCCCCAGATGTCAAAGTCAATCTCCGTGATGCCAACGCCAGGTGCCAGATATGCCTCACTGTCCTTGGAGCCGAAACTGAACCGCAAGAATTTACCATTGACATCACGGTCCTCCACCCAGAGAAGGCTGTCATGGCTGATATTCTCGGATTCAATGGTGCTCGGATATAGAGAGGCGAAATCCGCAACCCCCACGGGCGCATCAAAGTAGAAGCCAGGCTGGGGGTCCAGTACAATGGCGCCCTCATAGCTCTCTTCTGAAGCACCGCGGTTCGGATTCGCGAGTGTCTCAATCACCTGGCGGGATGCGAGGCACTCCTTGAAAATCAGACTCTCAATCTTGATTCCCTGACCGCGTGTAAAGATATAGGTAATTGGCACAGGGCACGTGTTTGCCATGGCCATTGCGTTGTTGAACACATCCAGTTTCTTATAGAGTTCATACGTCAGGTCGCAATCCTGAATACAGTAGGCAGCGACACGCGCGCGGTCAGCCGCCGACCCGCGGTCCAGTCGGAAGATATCAGCGGGGCTGACATCGTCCTTCACCATCGCCCACTTGACCGCATCTGCTGTTTCACGCGCGAGGTCGGCCGCATCGTCGCCGCTGGGGGCCTCCACAACGACAGCGACCCCCGCGCGAACTTCCAGAACCTTCAGTTTGTCCACCGCAACATCGCCAGTCTCGTCCAGAAGGACAACGTAGCGACCAGGAATCACATCCCCTGTTGTCTTTGTCCGCAGAATCCACTTTCCAGCCTCCACACTGACATCTACGCCGCTCAGCTTTCCGCTCATGAAATGTTGGCAAACGGAGTCCAGCTTGTAGGAGGGTAGATTGAAACTGCGCTTCACGTAGTGATACAAGTCAATCTGGACGCGACCGTGTGCGGTCCACGTGTAGAGATAGTTATCACCGAGTGCGGAACTACTCAACCGTTTCTCTTCCAGCTTCACTTCCTTTCCACAGTCGGCGAGTCGGCTGAGACTCTGGATAGAGTCGTTTGCGCTGATGCCGAGTTTCTCTGCGCGCTTCCAAAGATATTTCTCATCAAAACCAAAGATATTGTAGCCGATGAGGATATCAGGATTCCATTCCATCATCTTTTCTGCCCACGTTTCCAGCACACCCTTTTCTGTGGGGCTGCTATAGACAGTCGCACCAGGAATCTCATCGCAGGTTCCACGCACAAAGATATGCTTGCCTTCCACCTTTCCTCCGCGCACTAGAACAACACCGATTTGGATAATGGGGTCACCACGTTCTGCCACGGGGAAGTCGCCGCTTGCGGAATAACACTCAATATCCCAAATGGCAAGAAGGAAAGGCGCAGAGGGAACAGGAGGCGCAGTCACAGGATTTACTGTATCCCACTGACAAACCAGATGCCCCTCTTCATCTGGCTCGTCATCAATGCTGACCCATCCACATGGAGCGATGTCACGCATGTGGAAGAATCGGAGCATTGGGTCCAGATTAGAATCGTAGACGCGGAGAGGGTCTGAGTTTGCGGAAAGGCGAAACATAGGCTTGGATGTCTCGGGCTCCAGGAAGAGGCGCTTAATTGCGCGAAAGGCTGCGATACTGGTCACGCTGAGTTTCGCGAAGCAGAACTCGCGTCCACCGGTGTAGCCATAGAGTTTCTTCATGGAGGTCCATTCCAGGCCGACCAGAGATTCAGAGATACCCTTGGCCTTGAGGGCAGTCTTGAGCTTTGCCTTGAAGGTGCGCTTCGCTTCCGTATTTGGAACTTCCACATAGAAATACGGACGGAACCCATAGACATTTGCACGAACGGGTTTTCCTTCTGCTGTCGCACCAAAGAGATGAATGACCATACAAAGTTTCTCCATATTGTTGCTATGAATGGACTTTTTACGATTGACATTCACTTCATACTCTTCATCTGTCTCCACGGTGCCTTCACTTTCATAGGCGACGACGCGCACATTTTCAAGTTCAGCTACCTCCGCCTCATCCTGGGTCATTGCGTCAATGATATGAAAGAGCACCATGCTGTAGGTTGTGTGTGATATTTTCAACGAAAAAAGGGGTGCCAATTTTTACGGAGGCGTATTTATAAATTTTAGTGTAAGAATATGAAATGTCCACTTTTACTCCTGCCGCTGACTGGACATGCTACGCAGAAGCTCTGTCACACGCCGCTGGTGCTGCGTCTGATAGGGACTGGTCATCGTGACGGACCGCATAGGCAGAGGAGGTGTCTGCGGTGGAGAGGTAGGTGTAGGGGGTCGTGTCTCATGGTCCTCTGGGTCCTGAGACGCGGCACGATTCAAAGCATCAGGGTCCCACCCTGCGCCAGTTCCCGTATTACTCAGGCCGCGAGCAACCTGGCGACGAAGGCGCTGACGCGGTGGAGCGTGAATGGTAGTCGTCGCACCTCGGCCCAGTCCAACATAAGTCTCATGCTGGGAGAGCATGCTATTGAGTTCCTGGTCGGGACCACGATTGCGCTGGACAGCTGCCAGCGCATTCCGAATGGATGTTAGCTCCTCTACAAGCATGCCATGGACAGGGCGACCGCGGATGAGTTCATCATCAAGCCCCCGTGCGAAATATTCAATTTCTGCCTCAAGTTCTGTCCGCTGGTTCGGCCCCAGAGTTGCCCAACTGCGGATGGAGCGGAAGAGGGCGGCGCACTGATTCTGGAGGCGAGTCAGATAGATATCGGCATCGCGGTCCGCTAAGAACTGGCTGCTTCCTACGAAATGTGTGAAGGGTTCAAACGCGGGCACTCGCATTCCGCGGATGCGGATAGGGAATCCTTCCGTCAAATCAGCCGCAGGCACCTTTGCGAGCAGAATCTTATCTGACCCAGCATACAAGTCACCGAATCGCTGAATTTCCCAATTCTCGTGCCTCGTTGTAGTATAGAGGCCTTCAACCTCCGTTCCGCGTGGCCAGAGGATTTCAACGCCCTGAGCGGCGCAACTCATAAGTCCACCGAGAGTGTCACCGACTGCCACGGCAGTATCTTCCAGTGAGTTCACGATACAATAGGGTCCATTACAACTGCGACTGAAGGACTGGAGAAGTTCGGCGTTGTGATTGGTGCCGTAGGCTACACAGGAGAGGCTCAGGAGCGGATACGTCTCCAGAAGGGCATCCAGAGCCGTTTGAAGGTCACGAGGAGCATGAATTCCAGTATTTGCGTGGCCATCGGTGAGGAGGAGAAGTCCCGTTTTGAGTGTCTCATCGCGCATGATGGAGAAGACGGAGCTGAGGCCAGCCGCAAGATTCGTCATGCCATCCGTGTGAATTTGGTTGACACTCGTCTCAATCATGGAGCGATGAATAGAATCTGCTTGAACACGATTGAGGACAATGCGACTATCCGAGGCAAATGTCACAAGGCTAATGAAGTCGTCTGCGCTCAGAACATTCATGAGGAGACGAATACATTGCTTCACGTTTTCCAACTTATTATCTTCATTCATACTGTCGCTGGTGTCCAGCAAGAGGATGAAATGTGTCGGCACACGAGTGCTGGTTTGAGCAACTGAGATACGCAAAGCGCACGGAATCAATTCCTGAGGATTATTCTCAGAGATTGGTTGCGTATGAACGAGAGAGGTAGTAAGCATGCTCATGTTGAGTCTGGCGACTCCGAAGCGACTCGCAACTTTCAATTTTTACATGCGCTGGCGCCGTGTTTGCTTCCGCTTTTTCTGCGCCCCCCGTTGTTTCTTTGTCTGTCGCTTCGGAGTCGCCCCACCCCCTGTGAGAAAATTCTGAAGTGCGCGGAGGAGTCCACCTTTCCGCTCGGCCCTTGCCACAGCAACCCCACCTCCCCGCATATTTTTCTCAAGGGGCTTCGGGTCATTGCTGGCTTCAATATCCTCTACAAATTTCGGCGCAGAGAGAACTTTCTTCGGGTCTTTTGTGACCATTTCTTCCATAACTTCCAGAC
>JACCDW011190532.1_pt1 | contig 15170 bp, 14 predicted proteins | sample 7449781 | NCBI WGS metagenome assembly JACCDW01 (sample SAMN15323449, study PRJNA562643) | freshwater metagenome | isolation source: river surface water | place: USA:Blue River Watershed | collected 2017-08-18
AATGGTTGATTATGTCGTTCCATCTGGAGTGCGAATCGCAGATGCAGATCGAGTAAGACTTGGTGCATACCTATCAAGCGGCACCACAGTTATGCACGAAGGTTTTGTTAATTTCAATGCCGGAACACTCGGCACATCGATGGTGGAGGGCCGAATCTCGGCGGGAGTCGTAGTCGGTGATGGAAGCGATATTGGCGGAGGCGCATCAATCATGGGCACTTTATCTGGGGGCGGCAAAGAGATAATCTCTATTGGAGAGAGGTCATTGCTAGGCGCGAACTCAGGACTTGGAATCTCGCTTGGAAATAATTGTGTAGTTGAAGCTGGAACTTATGTAACTGCTGCTGCCAAAGTAACTTTGCCAGATGGACAGGTAGTAAAAGCTGCACAATTAAGTGGTGGCGATAATTTACTCTTTCGCCGTAACTCACAAACTGGTGCGCTAGAAGTCGTCGCTAAGAGTGGTTCTTGGGGCGGTCTAAACTCAATTCTGCATAAGAACTAATTGCAATTTAGTACGAGACAATCCGTAAATTATCCTGAAACTACCCGGAAACTATCCTGAAACTATCCTGAAAGTATTACTCGGTAAACCGGTTCTAGATCTAAAAGTTTCTAAGCGAAGTGAGACTTGCGTTCCATTTAAGCTGGTGGCATAAATGCGCTTGCCAATGATCTCCAATTTAGCTACATCTAAAAGCCCAAATGCCTTCGTAACTTGTGCCGTGGTTATTGTCCTTCGCCAAGACCAGTAATTTGGATTTGCTTTCGGATCTAAACTCACTGGATCTGCAACTGGTACCAAATAGTCAAAGGCAGTTCCAAAAGCATCCAAAGAGCTCTCGGTTTGGCCACCCGACGAAGAGGAATAATAAGCATTTATAGGTCTGCCTTGATAAGTGATAGCAAATCCAGTGAGCTCATCAAAACTAGTGGCATCTACTGCTGCTTTCCAAAGCGCACCAAATCGTGGTTCCGAAATCTTGCTTAGACCAACAAATAGTTGATCCTTTGTGTTTCCAAATAAATCACAATCACAGCTCAAGCGGTAGTTACCCACTCTAGATAGCGCATAAGTTCGGGCAGCAATTGCCTGCGCCTTTAGCGATTCAGTAGGCCACGAAGAAGATACTTCAGAAATTCCGTACAAATATTCATCCTTTAGGCGCACAGTATTTGTGACCTCAAAACCTTTACCGACCATCACTAGATTTATCCGACCAAATTGATATCTGGCAGATTTTCCTGCAGTAAAAGCCACAATCGCGGTGGGCCCCGGAAGGAATCGAGTTCCACTCCAATCAATAGTCACGAAATCTTGCGCCGGAATACGTGCAATCACAGATCTGATTCCAGAATTAGTTCTGGTGATTGTGGTTGTAATTCCTTCGGCGGAGTACCGGAAATTTGCGGTGCTTTGCTTATCTCTTAACTCAAACCCGTTGATTGAGATGTATCCAACATCTGATACCAATCTGATTGAAGCTGCAGTCAATTTAGTTCCGATATTTACACGTACATCGAACCAATCCGGGAATGGTTCGACCTCAACACCGGTGTAGTAATACTTCAAAATCTCTTCTGCGCTCTTACCTTCAAGCGCCATGGCTTTTGCACCAATCTGACTCAATCCAACGCCATGCCCAAAGCCATTTCCCTCAAAGGTGAATGTAGTTTCTGCCTTTGCAGGTGGCGCTAGAAAAAATGTAATTAAAGTTGCTACAACAAATAGCGCTTTATACGTCCTCATTGATAACTGCGCTCTTTCCGACCGCAAGGAAATCTTGATAGGCATCTACAACATCGTTTGGGTTACCTCTTTGAATCAATTTACCTTTATCAAGCCAAGCCACTTCATTGCAGATCTCTCGAATGGTTCCTAATGCATGGCTAACTAAAATCAATGCTCGGTTATCGCCACGAAGCTCTTTTAATTTATTGAGACTCTTCTCTTTGAATCTTGCATCTCCCGTGCTTAGCGCTTCATCCACAATCAAAATATCTGGTTTAACAGTTACCGCAACAGAGAAACCCAATCTGGCAAACATGCCAGAGGAATAAGTGCGCATAGGCGCATCAATCGCCTCTCCGAGTTCTGCGAAATCTGCGATCTCATCAAAATGTGAATCAATCTGTTTGCGTGAGAGTCCAGCGGCAAGACCGCCCAGCAAGACATTTTCGCGTCCGGTTAATTTTGGATTGAAACCGATACCAAGGGCTAAAAGTGTTGAGACTCTTCCGTAAACCTCAACGCGGCCAGTAGTTGGAGGCAGAATTCCACTAATTACTCTCATGAGGGTGGACTTTCCAGCGCCATTTGCACCGACGACTCCGAGGACACTGCCGTAATCAATATCGATATTGACACCATTTAGCGCGTTAACAATTCGAGTCTGTTTGCGACCTTTGCCCATGCTCTTCAAACGTGTTGGCAGAGACGCTTTCTTATCCAAAGTAGTTTTGTAAATTAAGCCTAGGTTCTGCACAGAGACCGCGAGATCACCTGGATTATGTTTTGCACCAATTAGATCAGACACGGACTGCGAACTCCCGTTCTCTGGTTAGAAATATGTAAGCACCAATAAATAAGGTTCCAAAGGCCCAAGTTGCAGCTACTGCAACATCCGACCAAATAAGAGTTTCGTTATGAACCATTACTCGCGACCATGAGTCCAAAATTGGGAAGAAGGGATTTATGTTTTTAATGAATGAGATGGACTCGTTCACGTTGGAAGCTTCATACAAAACTGGTGAAACATAAAGCAAGGTTCGATTCAAGTACGGTAAAAAGGTTGAAATATCTCTAAAGTAAACATTTGCAGCAGAGATCAAAATCGCAATTCCCAGACCAAACACCAAAGCAATCAAGATGATCAAAAATCCCCAGAGCATCTGCCAAGTAAATTCGATTCCTAATCCAAATTTAAGGGCTAGAAAGACTGGCAAAGTTGGTAAGAATTTAAAGAAGGCAACTACAGTGGTGGAAATTGGCAAAGCCATCCTTGGAAATGCAGTATTCAAGATCAACTTCTCACCTGAAGTCACTGATTTGGCACCACCATTCATGGCGTTACTAACTAAATAGAATAGGAAGAGGCTGCCAGTTAGATGTGCGTATCGAACTTTATCGGCATCTCCTGCAATGATCACGATTAGTAAAAAATAGACGCCTGATAATAGAAGTGGGTTAATAACTAGCCATAACTGCCCGAAAATCGAATCGTAGTGAGTTGCTCTTAATTCAGATCTGGAATATTCGTTTATGAAGGAGCGGCGAGCCCATAACGAGCGCCAATATCTAAGTAATGGCGGCAAGCTCGCTTTAAATGGGGTAAAAACCTCTGCTGGACGCTCCATGATAGGAAAGGTTACCTGACTGGCTAGCTAATTAAGCGCTTACTAGAAGTTAGAAAGCCAACTCCCCATGAGAAGTGCATAGTAAAGAGCACCCAAGGTAGAAAGAAGAGTTCTCTGGGTGATTTACCAATCGCAAATGCGGCCATCAATATAAATGCAAAGTAGATAGCTGCCGGCAGAATCAAGATCGAATTTATGAAACTACCAATCAAAGAGCAGATAACACCAAGTACGGTAAGCGGTGGCGCTAAATAGCGGTAATTGATAGTTCCTTTATGGGTTCTGGTCACCACTCTACGCCAGCGACCATATTCAAAATATTGCTTGGCAAGTGCGCCAAAACTTGCTCGTGGCCGATAAGTGACTTTTAACTTTGGATCAAAGTAGATCTTTCCACCCTGTTGTCTTAGGCGGAAATTTAACTCCCAATCTTGTGCTCTTGTGAAACGCTCATCAAAACCACCCGCAGCCAATAGCGCATCACGGCGAAATACACCTAAATACACAGTATCGACAAAGCCAGCTTCGCCCCCTGTATGAAATTTCGCGCTTCCAACTCCGAGTGGACTTCGCATTGCTCTGGCAACTGCCTTTTCAAATGGGTTTAAACCTTCGGCTGCCATCAAACCACCAACATTTACCGCACCCGTTTCTTTTAATAACTTGATTGCAGTTGAAATGTAATTTGGTTCTAGATTTGCATGTCCATCTACTCGGACGATTACTGGAAATTTCGAATTCTTAATTGCTAGATTTAACCCAGCAGCAGTTTTTCCTGTTGGATTATCGACTATTTTCAATCTTGAGTCATTGCTGGCTAATTTCTTGGCAATTTCTAAGGTTCGATCTTTCGAGGGGCCAATAGCAAGAATAATTTCGAGTTGACCTTTGAAATCCTGCTGAACAATTGCATTTACAGCGCTCTCCAAATGTCGCTCTTCATTGAGTACCGGCAGAATCACAGATACGGCCACTAAATCATCTGAATTCTCTAAATTTAAGTCGCCATTTGATTTGAGATTTGCGTTGGAATTCACTTGCTCCATAACGGGTAAACGCTATCGTCTAATGAAGCCTCTTGTAGGCTTTCGCTCGTGAAGTCGCCTAGAGCCATCAAAATCCTCACCTGGACATCTGTTGGAATTGTCCTGCTCTCAGGATTTGCATGGCTTGGATTAGGTCGAATCTCTGGAGCGATCAGCAGGGTTAGCGTTTTCAATAATTTAACTGATCGACCTGAACGCGCATCAAGTGCAGTAAATTATTTGGTAGTTGGTTCTGACACTAGAGAAGGACTAACTAAAGAAGAGTTGCGCCAATTAAGAGTAGGTTCAACTAAGACTGCAGCTGGCGCTAGATCTGACACCATGATGCTCGTCCACATCAGCAAATCAAGAGATAAAGCAGTGGTGATCTCATTGCCGCGAGATAGCCTCGTAACCGTTCCCGCACATATCGGTATGGATGGTAAAACTCAGATTTCAGAGCAGAAAGCGAAATTGAATGCGGCATTCGCATGGGGTGGCGCACCACTTCTAATTCAAACATTAGAGCAGCAGACGGGTTTACGAATCGACCATTATGTCGAAGTTAATTTCGTAGGATTTAAGAATGTCGTGGATGCACTAGGTGGCATCGAAGTCTGCACCAAGAAAGATATAGATGATCCTAAGAGCCACTTGGTTCTCGCAGCTGGGCGTCATACCTTAAATGGAATTGAATCGCTGAAATATGTCCGCACTCGAGATTTCGATGGCATGGGAGATTTAGGACGCATGCAAAGACAGCAGCAGTTTGTCGCTGCAGTATTTCGCAAAGCATCAAGCACGGGCGTTTTACTTAATCCATTTAAAGTTAAGAATTTGATTTCGGCAATTTTCTCTACTGTAAAGACTGATGAAACCTTGGACCAAGGTGACATCCTTACATTGGCCAAGCAAATAAAGAATCTAACGCCTGGCAAAATGCGTACATTGACGGTTCCACTTGGAGATACCAATGGCTACTACCCAGGGCTAGGTTCCGTGGTTGTATGGGATGAGAAGCTGGCACCTGAGTTGTTTGATCGGATGCGTAATGATCTTCCAATTGTAGATGAAGTTACTCCGACACCAAATGCATCAAAAAAGCCTTCTGCTAAACCATCGCCAAGCATTATTGATAAATTCAAAACTCGAACCGCAATTGAAAATCCCTGCGGAGAGTTAAAGTAGATTAGATTTATCCCATGTTAAAAATCTCGGTGATTGGCACTGGCTATCTTGGTGCCACACATGCAGCTTGCATGGCAGAGCTGGGTCTTGATGTAGTCGGAATCGATACCGATGAAAAGAAGATTGCAGCGCTCTCAGTCGGAGAGCTGCCATTTTACGAACCTGATCTACCTGAGTTATTACAGAAGCACATCAAGGGTGGAAAGTTAAAGTTCACCACAGATTTCAACGAAATCGCAGATTGCGATGTTCATTTCATCTGTGTGGGTACACCGCAGATGAAAGATGGTTTGGCCGCAGATTTAAGTTATGTGAAGAGCGCTTTTGCTGCAGTTGCAAAGGTAGCTAAACCGGGTTCGTTGTTAGTTGGAAAATCAACAGTTCCAGTCGGCACCGCACAAGCACTTGCAGCCACCTTGCCTACAAACTTAGAGCTCGCCTGGAACCCAGAATTTCTACGTGAGGGTTTTGCAGTCGAGGACACTTTGCGTCCAAATCGTTTAGTAATAGGTGTAACATCTGATCGCGCAGAAGAACTTTTGAAAGAAGTTTATGCACAGAATCTAAAAGAGAATACGCCTTGGGTTCGCGCTGATCTTCCAACTGCGGAATTGGTAAAAGTAGCAGCAAATTCATTCTTAGCCACCAAAATCTCATTTATTAATGCAATGGCTGAAGTATGCGAAGCTGCTGGTGGCGATGTGACAGTACTTGCCAAAGCCATCGGTTACGATCCAAGAATTGGTAATCGCTTCTTGCAGGCAGGAATTGGATTTGGTGGAGGATGTTTACCAAAAGATATCCGCGCATTTATGGCGCGCGCAGAAGAATTGGGCGCCTCCCCTGCCCTTGAATTCTTGCGCGAGATTGATTCAATTAATTTGCGAGCAAGACAACGAGTGATTGATTTGGTGCGTACCGAATTATCGGGCTCAAATAATATGGACCTTAAATCATTCAAGATCGCAGTTTTAGGTGCGGCATTTAAACCTGATAGCGATGATGTTCGTGATTCGCCAGCGCTCGATATTGCTGCGCAAATTCACGCTGCTGGCGCTGATGTGGTCGTGCATGATCCAAAGGCGATCGAGCCTGCAAAGAAGCGCTTTCCAAACCTTAAATTCGCCGAAACGATTGAGGATTGCGTACGAGGCGCTGATTTGATCCTCCACTTAACTGAGTGGAAGGTATATCGAGAGCTTGATCCAAATTCACTTAAACCACTTGTTAAACAGACCAAGATTTTGGATGGTCGAAATGCTCTTGATCGAGATAAGTGGCGCCAAGCTGGCTGGCAATTTCATGCGCTCGGCAGATCATAAGTTGTAGAGCGAAAATATGGCCGAGAATTTAGATTCTAATATTAATTCCAAAATCGATCAGGTATTGGCGATGAAAACTTGGGCCATCGTCGGGCTTGGTAATAACCCCGATCGCGCAGCGTATGGAGTCTCCAAACTTCTCCAAGATAAAGGTCACAAGATCGTCCCGGTTTATCCAAGGGCAGAGGTAGTTCATGGCGAGGTTGGATACAAAACTCTAAGTGAGATTCCATTTCAAGTGGATGTGGTTGATTGCTTCGTAAATTCAAAACTTGTCGGCTCCGTAGTTGATGAAGCGATTGCAATTGGCGCAAAAGCTATCTGGTTGCAACTTGATGTGATTGATGAGGCTGCGGTAGCTAGAGCGGAAGCTGCAGGATTGCTTGCGATCATGGATCGCTGCCCGGCTATCGAGTATCGAAAGCGCTAGAGTCTCTTAAAAACCAGTTCTCTGTGAGCGCTTAGCATTTAACGCAGCGCCTTTTGCCTTTGCTTCCTGATTTAGTTTCTGCATGGCGCTTTCAACTTTTGCAAGTAAATCTTTATCTGAAACTGCCAAAATCTTTGCAGCCAAGATCCCTGCATTTTTAGCGTTTCCAATTCCAACTGTGGCAACTGGAACACCGGCTGGCATCTGCACAATTGAGAGCAGGGAGTCCATCCCATCTAAATGCGCTAGCGGAACTGGTACGCCAATTACGGGTAACGCAGTCATCGATGCCACCATTCCGGGTAAATGAGCTGCACCACCAGCACCTGCAATTATTACTTTGTAACCATTTCCCGCAGCGCTCTTTGCAAAATCGGCCATCTCATCTGGCATGCGATGTGCGGAGATTACCTCTGCGGTGTATGAGATTCCGTATTCATCTAAAACTTCGGCTGCACTTTGTAATGTCGGCCAATCTGAATCTGAGCCCATAATGATTGCTACATCACTCATCTATCTCTCCGCTCAAATACGCAAGTGCGTGATCTACCTCTTGGCGCAATTCTAAGAGGTTCGTTCCAGTGATTGTCACATGCCCAAGCTTTCGACCAGGTCGAACTTCCTTTCGATAGTAATGAAATTTAAGCGCTGGCGTTCTCGCCATTAGATGTAGATATGGTCTATACATGTCGGACTTTGAACCGCCCAAGATATTTCCCATCACTGCCCACTTAGAAGTAAGAGTGGTATCTCCAAGCGGTAAATCTAAGACCGCCCTTAGGTGTTGTTCGAATTGGCTGGTGACAGAGCCTTCGATGGTCCAATGTCCTGAATTATGCGGACGAAGCGCTAATTCATTTATGAAAAGTTGATCGCCTTTGACGAACATCTCCACAGCCATGACGCCAACTAACTTGATCTCATCTGCGATTTGTAAAGCAAGGGCCTGCGCTCTCTCTGCTTGCGCTTCATTAAACTCTGGAACCGGGGTCACTGTTTCAATACAAATTCCATCACGTTGCACAGTTCGAGTTGGCGACCAAGTAGCAGCTTGACCATGTGCAGATCTTGCAACCATAACTGCAATCTCAAAATCAAATTCAATCAACTCCTCCAACAGCAAAGTTGGCACCACTTTTAATAGCTCTGCAAGTTCTAGTTTTGAATTGACCTTCCAAACTCCCCGTCCGTCGTAACCCCCTGAGACTGATTTAGCGATTGCTGGATAGCTCCAATCGATAGCCTCAGTTACAACCTGCCACTTTGGATTTGGAAGGTGCGCCAACTTCTCACGCATTAAGGCTTTATCTTGCGAGTATTGAAAAGAGTTTGAGTTTGGTTGAAATTTGATTCCTTCATTCTCTAAGGTGCGAATTATCGAGATGGGAATCAATTCATGCTCGAATGTAACTAGATCACAACTCTTCGCAAATTGCCGGACCACATCGAGATCGCGAAAGTCACCGATTACGTGAGGCGAGCTTTGTGCCGCAGAATCTTCCGATGAGTTAGCCAGGGTAATTAGATCAATTCCAAGCGCTGCTGCAGGTGCGAGCATCATCTGAGCCAACTGACCGGAGCCAATTACACCTACTCGAGGTGTTCTAGAGGATTTTGGTAATTGATTCACTGGCTCATCTTAAATGGACTATATCGGCGACCCTAATTTCGCGAGTCTTTAGCAGCAGCGATCCATCCTCTGATATCGCTATTGCGACATCTTCCAAGATTTCACTTCCAGGTAAAGTTACCGATACATGCTTGCCAAGAGTTTCACACAGATTTCGATACTCATTCTTCAAATCCGAAAAATCTTTAGCCGATACGGAATCAGAGCCAGAAAAAATAACGCCTAGTTGGCTTAAAATCTCAATCAGAAGCGCTTCTCTATTTACTTCTAAATACATAGAAAGTGAAGTTGCATTTTCGATTGGCAACTCTGCGGAAGATTGAAAGATATTAATTCCGATGCCGACGATGAATCCCGCCTCCCTTGATTCGCTTAGGATTCCACCTAACTTAAAATCGCCAATTATTAAATCATTTGGCCACTTAACTTTCACTAGATTGCGTTTGGCATATTTATTAATTGCTTGTGCAACTACCGATCCAGTCACCAACGGAATCCAAGTTTGATTTGCTCTCCAAAAATTTGAAGTTAAAGCGATTGAGAAGGTCAAACCATTTCTAGGTGGAACTTCAAATTTTCGATCTAATCTGCCACGACCAGAACTTTGATATTCCGCAACCAAAACTTTGCCTGGTGAGAAATTTGCAGCTAATTCACTCTGGGTTGATGTGGTTTCTTCGACAATAATTACTGACCAGTATTGAGAAACTTTAGAATTAATTGCTGCTGAATTTAGACCATCGATACCCACAGCAGGTACGGTAGGGCTATGAGCAAGAATCTGAAAACTACCGCGGGAAAGATTGAGGATTTACGCGCAAGGCTGGATGAAGCTGTGCACTCCGCCTCTGAAGCTGCCGTTACTAAGCAACATGCCAAAGGCAAACTGACCGCCCGGGAACGCATTGCGCTTCTACTTGATGACGGTTCTTTCCAAGAGATGGATGAATTCGCCCGCCATCGCTCTTACGCATTTGGCATGGAGAAATATCGTCCATATGGTGATGGAGTTGTAATTGGTTTCGGAACTATTGATGGCAGAAGCGTTGCGGTGTACTCACAAGATTTCACCATTTTTGGCGGCTCACTTGGCGAAGTAATGGCTGAGAAGATTCGCAAGATCATGGAATTTGCATTGAAGAATGGAATTCCGTTAATTGGAATTAATGATTCCGGAGGCGCTCGTATTCAGGAAGGTGTGCAAGCACTTGGCGGGTATGGCCATATCTTCAGATTAAATACTCGCGCATCTGGCGTGATTCCACAGATCACTTTGATTCTTGGTCCATGTGCTGGTGGCGCTGCATACTCTCCTGCGCTCACAGATTTCACAGTTATGGTCAACGAAAAGTCTTATATGTTCATAACCGGACCTGATGTAATCAAAACAGTTACCGGCGAAGAGGTCGGGATGGAAGAACTCGGTGGTGCTCACACTCATGCTTCCAAGACTGGTAATGCTCATTATTTAGCAGAGTCTGAAGAAGATGCTATTGATTACGTAAAGGCTTTGCTTTCATATTTACCTAGTAACAACATGGATGGTGCACCGCATTTACCAGCTACCGAAACTTTGGCGCGCAAAGCAACTGATAGCGCTCTAGATACTCTAATTCCAGATTCTCCTAATCAGCCTTATGACATGAAGACTGTGATTCATGCGATCTTAGATGAAGGTGAATTCTTAGAGATTCATGCAAACTTCGCGCCAAATATCATCGTTGGTTATGGTCGCATTGAAGGTGAAACTGTCGGAATTATCGCAAACCAACCGCAGCAATTAGCAGGAACTTTAGATATAGATTCCTCTGAGAAAGCTGCAAGGTTCTTGAGGTTCTGTGACTCCTTCAATATCCCTATCGTGACTTTGGTTGATGTGCCTGGCTTTTTACCCGGAACAGAGCAAGAGTGGGATGGCATCATCAGACGTGGCGCGAAATTACTTTACGCATATGCAGAAGCCACAGTTCCATTAGTTACCTTGGTAACTCGCAAAGCTTATGGTGGTGCTTATATCGTGATGGGTTCTAAACAAATTGGTGGCGACGTGGTCTTTGCTTGGCCAACCTCAGAGATTGCAGTTATGGGTGCCCAAGGCGCTGTAAATATCCTGTATCGAAAGGAACTTGCCGAGGCTAAAGATCCAGAAGCACTTAGAGCAAAACTAGTCGCCGAATACAACGAATCACTTGCTAATCCATATAACGCAGCTGAGCGTGGAATTGTCGATGCAGTCATCGAGCCAAATCAAAGTCGTGAATACATAACTAAAGTCCTAAGAACCTTGAAAACTAAGAGAGATTCCTTACCGCCCAAGAAACATGGAAATATCCCACTATGACACCTAAATTCACAATTATCAGTGGGGTTCCAAATGAAAGTGAATTGGAGATCCTCAAAGAGGTAGTCAAGCAACATAAGCGCGTTGAAAAAACTCCAACCATTAAGCGCAGCAACTGGGCCCAACCAATAATGCGAGCAGCAATGCCACAATCAATCAAATTTGGGGCAGGACGTAATTTTTAATGCGTTTAATACTGGCCTCGCAATCACCTTCGCGTAAGCGCTTGCTTGAAGGTGCGGGTTTAAACCCCGAAGTGATTGTTAGCAATGTTGATGAAGAGACTGAGCATTTCAATTCCATGTCGCCTAAAGATATGGTGATTGCTCTAGCCATCACCAAGGCGCACACCGTCAGAGAGTCAGTGAATGACAATGCTCTGATCATTGCTTGCGACTCAACTTTTGAGTTTGAAGGAGAATCCTTTGGAAAGCCAGCGACCGCCAAAATTGCAATTGAGAGAGCCAAACGCTTAAGTGGAAAGACCGGACTTTTACATACTGGTCACTGCATAATCGACACTAAGCAGGGGCGCGAATTGGCAGATCGCGTTACGACAGCGGTAACTTTTGAAGAGCTAGATGACGAGTTGATTGCAGATTACGTCGCAACTGGCGAGCCTCTAAAAGTTGCTGGTGGTTTTACCCTTGATGGATTTAGTTCCCCACTAATTCGAGCAATTGATGGTGATTACACTAATGTAGTAGGGGTTTCTATGACCTATCTTCGAAAGAGTTTTGCGCACTTAGGCTATTCATGGCCGGTAGTAAAGAAGTTTGGTGTCAAATGAAGAAAGTCCTAATTGCAAATCGTGGTGAGATTGCAGTTCGAATAATTCGAGCTTGCAAAGATCATGGACTGCAATCGGTGGCAGTTTATTCTGACGAAGATCGCAATTCTCTTCATGCCTCGATGGCTGATGCCGCTTTTTCACTGCGCGGTTTAACTGCAGCGCAGACTTACCTAAATATTGAGAAGTTAATAAAGGTTGCAAAAGAATCTGGCGCAGATGCAATTCATCCTGGTTACGGCTTTCTATCGGAGAACGCAGATTTTGCTGAGGCAGTTATTGATGCAGGTTTGATCTGGATCGGCCCCCCACCTGACGCCATTCGCGCACTTGGCGACAAAGTCTCAGCGCGAAAAATCGCCGCAAAAGTGGGTGCACCTTTGGTCGCGGGCACTAAGGATCCCGTCTCAACACATGACGAAGTTATCGAATTCGCCAAAGCACATGGCCTTCCTGTTGCCATAAAGGCAGCACATGGTGGCGGGGGTCGTGGATTAAAAGTTGCTCGCACCTTAGATGAGATCCCTGAGTTATATGCCTCAGCAGTGCGTGAAGCGATTGCAGGTTTTGGTCGTGGAGAATGTTTTGTCGAGCGCTATCTAGATAAACCAAGACACGTTGAGACCCAGGTTTTAGTTGATAAACATGGCAATGCGGTTGTGGTTTCAACCAGAGATTGCTCTCTGCAACGTCGACATCAAAAATTAGTTGAGGAAGCCCCTGCACCATTTTTAAGCGCTGAACAGAATGAGCAACTTTATCTCTCAAGTAAAGCGATTATGAAAGAAGCTGGCTACATCGGAGCCGGCACTTGTGAATTCTTAGTGGGGTCAGATGGCACCATCTCCTTCCTTGAGGTGAATACCCGTTTGCAGGTAGAACACCCAGTTTCTGAAGAGGTCACTGGTATTGATCTTGTTAGACAACAATTTCGAATTGCAGAGGGTGAAGCACTTGGCTTTAGTGATCCGATAATTAAAGGTCATTCCATTGAGTTTCGAATCAATGGCGAAGATCCAGGACGTAATTTCCTACCAGCCCCAGGTCAGATCACGGAGTGGCAGCTACCAACAGGCCCTGGGGTGCGTATAGATGCTGGTTTTAGAAAAGATGACTCAATTGGTGGAAATTTCGATTCGCTTCTTGCAAAACTAATCGTTACTGGCGCAACTCGTGAAGAGGCGATTGAAAGGTCTCGACGCGCATTACATGAATTTAAAATCGAAGGTCTAGCGACTGTGCTTCCTTTTCACCGAGCGATTTTGGAAGATCAGAATTTCACTAAGAACTTTAAGGTTTACACAAGTTATATCGAAAATGAATTTGTAAATGAGATCTCCGAATATCGTGCCAGTGCCCCTGTTGTACAAAGCCATGCAGCACCAGAGCACTTAATCACGGAGATCAATGGCCATAGATTTGAAGTTTTGGTGCACGCCCCAGAGCCAGTTCATAAAAGACATCGCGCTCGTAAAGGCGCATCAGGTGGCGCTGCAGGTGATGGCTTGTTAGCTCCAATGCAGGGCACAGTAGTCAAGATCTCAGTTAAAGATGGTGAAACAGTTGAGAAAGGTCAACTGCTCTTTGTGCTTGAAGCTATGAAGATGGAACAGCCTTTAACTGCACATAAATCTGGAAAAATCTCTGGAATCGTTGTTGAAATCGGTGAGACTGTCGCAAGCGGTACCACGCTGTGCGAAATTTTAGATTAGTAATAAAGTAGGTTTGTGAATCGAGCCGAGGTAGAAAATTGGATTGCAGACGATCCAGATCCCAAGACTGCTGCAAAACTTCAACAATTACTCGATCAAAATGAAACTGCAGAACTCGATAAGTTATTTAACGGCTTTTTAACTTTTGGAACAGCGGGCTTACGTGGGCCGATTGCCCCAGGCCCTTCGGGAATGAATCGTGCTGTAGTTGGTAGAACCGCTGCCGCAATCGCTGCATACATGAAAGCGCGAAACTTAACTTCTGTAGTTATAGGCAGAGATGCTAGATATGGTTCAGAGGATTTCACCAAAGAGAGCGCAGAGATCTTAAGTGGTGCTGGAATTCAGGTAAGCGTTCTACCTAGGCCCTTGCCTACCCCAGTCTTGGCATATGCGGTAAAGAAATTGGGTGCGCATGTCGGCATCATGGTAACTGCCAGCCACAACCCTCCGATGGATAACGGCTACAAGGTCTATCTAAATGCAGATGTAGATGGAATTAAATATCAAGGTTCCCAAATCATTACCCCTACTGACAAATTAATTTCGGCAGAGATCGACAAGATTACTTCGTTAAAAGCACAACCACGCAGCAATGTTTGGCGACAACTAGATGACGAAGTCTTTGAAAGTTATGTCGAGCGCACCGCGAAAATCGGCAAAAGCCCCGGAACCTTAAAGATTGTCTACACTGCAATGCACGGAGTCGGCACTGAGACTGCTCAATCTGTTTTCAAACGTGCTGGATTCCAACCTTTGATTCTCGTTGATGAGCAGTGCCAACCAGATCCCGACTTTCCAACAGTGGCCTTTCCAAACCCAGAGGAACCAGGTGCGATCGATTTGAGTTTGGCAAAAGCCAAAGCTGTCAATGCAGATTTGGTAATTGCCAACGATCCAGATGCTGATAGATGCGCCGCAGCAATAAATGATCCAAAGAGTGGTTGGCGAATGCTTCGAGGTGATGAGCTAGGAATCCTCCTTGGCGATTGGATTGCGCGTACAAATGATGGCAATTACGGAAACTCAATCGTCTCATCTTCAGGACTTAGCAAGATTGCTAAACATTACGGACGTTCGTTTCAAGAGACCCTAACGGGCTTTAAGTACCTGGCACAGATACCAAATATGGCCTTTGCTTATGAAGAGGCGATTGGTTACTGCGTAGATTCTAAGACCGTTTCAGATAAAGATGGCATCAGCGCGGCAATGGCGCTAGCGCAACTAGCAAGTGAATTGGCAGCCAATGGCCAAACAATCCATGATCGCTTACAAGAAATTTGGAAGATGATTGGGTTTCATGCAACCGAACAGATTTCAATACGCGTAGAGAACATCAAATTAGTGGGAGCAGTTTTAGAGAAGTTTCGCACCA
>JACCDW011413732.1_pt1 | contig 15170 bp, 7 predicted proteins | sample 7449781 | NCBI WGS metagenome assembly JACCDW01 (sample SAMN15323449, study PRJNA562643) | freshwater metagenome | isolation source: river surface water | place: USA:Blue River Watershed | collected 2017-08-18
CTGAACTTCCATTTGATGCTGTACTACGTAGACCTATTCCGGATACTGGATGGGGCGGAAAAGGCTGGAAAAACGTTGCTACAGACGGTATCAAACTTCCAGGCGAATATGATCCACAGCTAGGAGATAATGATAATCCATGGAACTTGTTTGATCCAACAACACCAGCAAGCGGCGGCTCTACTGGCGATGACGATGAAACACAAGTAAACAATGGCGGTACAACAGTTACAACTACTAGTGCTCCGGCTGGAGTAGGACCAGGGGCAGGCCGCGGCTTCCGCCCACAAGACGTGCCAACAGTTGACGACGTTCCAGTGGTCAATGGTCAAAATAACAATCCACCTGGACCTGTTATTCACGGCGGCGCACTTGAAGGATTACCTACACAGTGCGAAATTGACGCATCAAACATTCCTGTTCCTGAGATCAATACAGGTTTACCAAATGTTCCATGCTTCTTGAGAGACTCAGAAGAAGTACTAACGTTAGTAACAGAAAAAGATCCTAGCACTATTGTGTACAGAATAGTTGGTGATAATCCTTTCCGCTTATTCTTTGATTTCAGTGCTCCCGGTATACTTGCTAAGGGCATCAGCATTGAACAAGCAGAAGACGAAGCTTTTACTAAAGGTGTAAAACTTATAATTGATACAAGCTCAACAGGCACAGAGAAAAATGTCAATGACGGCGGCCAGATTGGCAAATATGGCATTGATCTAGTTCCTGGTTTTGGTAGAACGTTTGTACCAATTGTAGATGAATTGTGGTACACAAATACTGAACAAGTATATGCTAACCCTCTAGTAAAAGATGCTGCCACTGCGGCTCTAGCAACTGGCACAAACAGTAATCCAGTTGGTGTAAAAGGCTACGGATTCTTACAGCGTAGAATTGATTGCCGTCAAGGTGAATATGTACGTGTTACTGTTCACGACGGTACAGGCAATACTGCAAATGCTTACAGACTTGCTGTGGCATTTACTAAACTCTACGAAAGAAAAATTGAGCCACCTCCACCACCTGGATGCGAAAATGCTACTAGAGGCTCACGCCGTTATAAAGATGGCGCAATGATTGACAAATATGTGTTCAGCGATGCTAAGACTAAGAATAACAAGTTCTTAGGGCTCAGCTTTGGCGGCCTATTTGGTAAAAAATCTCCTGGTAAAGGCGACGGCTATTTTGGTAACGGGGCAAGTGGTCCGTTACGTAACCAAGGCGATAACATTTATTATCCCTATATGGCACACCCAACTTATAAGAATCAGTCTGGGTATTCTGGTAAAACAGCGGATCCAAACAGTTCTAATGCCAATGGCGGTATGCAAGAACAAACTCAAGCTACAACAATCAGTATTCAAAGCATGGAAGAATACTGTACATATGAGTTCAAAGGTTATTATAAACCAACAGCAACTGGTACCCATACATTTAAAACAACATCAGATGATGCATCTTGGGTATGGGTATCAGATGTTGACGATACAACACCATTGCTGGAAAAGTACAAGGCTGACGGCCATAGACCAAATGACAATAAGAACTATAACTGGACTAATGCCACAGTGGCTAATGGTGGTCTACATGGTGCTTCAAGTGCACAGGGTACTGTAACACTTCAAGCAGGAAAATACTACTTTATGCGTGGTATTTTTGGTAATAACAAAAAAATCGGCTCCTTTAACCTTGAAGTACAAGCACCGGGTTCAACTGGCTTTAGCCCAGTAGAATTCACAGGTAGACTGTGCCCCGGCGATCCAGGTTATGTAGATCCTACAGCTTCAACAACAGGTACAACAACCGGAAGTACAACAGGTACAACAACCACAGGTATAACAACAACCGGCGGCACTACAACTACAGGCACTAGTACCACTAGTGGCTCTGTAACAGGTAGTACTGTGACATTTGATTCGCCAATTTTTAATCCTGTAAGCACAGGTAACTATTTTAATCAAATTGGTTTGCCAGCTGGTTATACCGGAGTCACAGGTGCTACTACCGAAGGATTCTCAAGCGGGTTTATTTCGAGTACATCAAGTATTCCTGCAAGTCAATCATTGGTTACATCGTCGATGCTTGATACAACAGCTACACTAGCAGGAATTCAAACTTCCGGATTTACAAGTTCTGAAGGTAGTAGTGGTACACTATTCAGCAGACTTTCGCCAGACGCACAAAGCATTGTAACTGGCGGCGGTGGCGGCGGCAACTTCTTTGGCGGAGTTACTGATTTTATTGGCGATACATTTAGTGACATCGGCGGTGCAATTGGCAGCGGCCTAAAGACCATTGGCGAGTGGTTAGGTATTGTAAAGAAAAACTTTACAGGCTATTCGAGTCCATCTCTAACCGGTTACAACTTTATGCCAACAACTGCTAAGATTACACAATCTAATTTACGTGTAATATCTCCACAGCGTTATGGATATAACATTCCTTTACGCCCTGATAGATATGTCAATGCTACAAGTCAGCGTGTAACTGGTGGTTTCGTAGTACCGTTAGCCAAGAAGCTTGAAGTAGTTTCTAGAGTACCACGCCCATTGAACAGTGTTAATATTCAAAATGAGCCATGGTTCAAGAACATTGCTATGAGCGTTGATAAAACAATGCGTGGCGTTGTATATCAGCCAACTAGAATTTCTTCCACTTACTATCTACCAGATGGTACAACCAGTATTAGAAATGTAACTCAAACTGGTCCAATCAATGGAAGGAACGGTTATTCCGATTCAAATACACGTCGTGTAGTAGATCGTATTGGCGGAACATCATATAGCAACGAACAGATTGGTGGAACAGTTCCAGGCATCGCTGGGATAGATACGATTACTATCGAAGATCCACTAAACGGTGTTGATTTTATTCCGGGCGTTGGTGTGCCTCCCGGCGGAGGCGGAAATGGAGGCGGCGGAGGCGGCCCAGGTCCTAACTATGATAACTTAGGTCCATCAGTTCCTGTGCCTTGGGAATACCTACCAGTTGATACAGACACAATTGATTTCCCAACTGTTCCTACAATTAACATTACTCCATTGATGATGGATGACACTGGTGCTTATACTAAAGCAGGAAATCCTGCTACTGCACCAATTGCTAAACCAACACCTAGCATAACTATCAGCGATGAAGATTTGCTAGGAATTAGAGATAACTCGGAAATCTTAATCAACGATAAGAAAATTATTTTCCGCCCTGGTAAATCTATCAAAGATATTGCCGCACAGATTAACTGTGCAAACATGGGTGTAAAAGCATTAATTAACACAGCCACTAATCAGTTAAAGATTAATGCATGTACTGATAAAGGTTTTGCTATTAAAAACGGTTGTGCTGGCGGCAGATACAAGCAAGTAGCTGACTTCCACGTTGTTCGCGGATTTGAACAGCAAAGAAATACAGCTACAACTGTATCAGTTACTGACATGGCCATGATAGTTCCGCTATCAAACAGCTTGCAGGAAGATACCTATTCTAGATACGTTAAAAACCAATACGATGATCTTGTTAACTCAAATGACAATTTCACAGTTGGTGGCGATGGCGTATCAACTGGTGTAGTACTTCCAAGCGAGAATACCAGCAACACAACCACTACAGTTTATGCAACTGGTGGTAGTGGATATCGCATTGGTGATAGATTGCGACTAGTTGGTGGTACCCCAGTCGAAAGCACAATTGGTCCACTTACAACAATTTGTATCGATCATCCAGGTCAGGGTTATAACAACGTTGCTAACCTCAAAGTTATTGTTGGCGACGGCACCACACCTGGTATTGGTGCATCTGCTATTGTCACAGAACTCGACAGCAACGGTGGTGTAAAAACCATTCAGATGCTAAACTACGGTGTTGGCTATGATATCTCAGAACCACCATCAGTGAGCATTGTCGACTCTAGTGATGCTAACCAATCTTATATTACATTAGATGCAACAAACCCATCTGGTACATTTACTAGAAATACCATCATCATGGCTCAAATCTCACGTGAGCTACCAGGTGGTGTTATTGAACTTGATGAGAAGTTCTTTAGAGTTCAAGCAAACAGTGTCACAGTTGGTTCAAATGTTACATACAGCAATGCTACAGTAACATTTAATAATGCTGGATCTATTACAGTTGGTATCAGTAGTGTAGCATATGTTACACAGCCTGGTTATGTTACACTGCTATCATCTAACGCAAACGTTGCGGCACATAATAGATCATTCCTTGTAACAAGCGTTAACACAGCTAATAATACTTTTGTTATTTCAGATACTTATTTTGCAAATGCAAATGTGGTCGCAGGATTGGCAACAGTTTCTGTAACAGTCAAACAACCATTCAGCTCACGCGGTATGGTGCCTGTTGCAGATCCTAGATTGCGTAAGGTTCCTGCTACATTGTCTAGCAAGGTTGCGCTATCACCGGATTTTGTAAAATCACCCAACCCAGAAACACCTGTTAAAAATGCGTTTGTGGAAGGCTATTCAAGTATGGCTGGTCCTCTACGTGTTGCTAAGTTTGTTGTAACAGGTGTAAACGATGCTGGTGCAATTACAAGCCTTAAGATTATTGACAGAGGTTTATATAAGATATTCCCATCAGATCTAACAATGGGTATACCACTCGAGTATGACTTTGAATATCTAGGTAACAGTCCGTTGCCAGATAACATTTTAGGTTATGCTGATCCGATACGTGACAACATCATGTACGGACCTGGGCACCCTGTTTATACAGCATCACCATTCAATGGCGGCAAGCACCCTGACTGGTCTGGGTTCAAAGAATATAGATTTGATACAAAAACTCAAACTTTTGTTGAATACAAAGGAACACCAGGTGCGTACGATCCGTTAACATACGTTGAAATTGGTGGACAGCGTTTCAGCAAGCAATTTGCTGTTGATACAAATCCATTAAGCGTGGATTATGGTGAATATGTACAACCTCTTACATTAGGTGGCGGTACTGGTGCTCGTGTATTCGTAACTTCACAGGATGTACCAGACTGCTCAGAAAAGAGCACAGCACGCGAAGATCTAGGATTGCCCGAAATAGTATCGGAAGTAAATGTTCCCGACGCACTAGCAACAATGCTTAACAATGCATTAACTGGCGCTGGATATAAACCAGATGATATTCGTTTCGAAGTAGATCCATTGGGCCCAGGTATTGGTAGATTAAATCTTGTTGCACCAGGTTACCCAGGTGTCAATATTGATACAAACAATCCTGGCTTCTTAGATAAGTTGGGTATTCCTACTGGTGACTACAATACTGGTATGTTGTGTATTCAAGCAACTATAAGTACACCAAATCCGACTGCTGAAGAAATTGATACATTTGTAACAGACTTGTACAAGACTGGTAAATTTGGTGTACTAACACTAGAACAACAGGCTGAATTAATTGGCTCTGATGGAAAAGTTAATGCGCCACAAGTACTAAGTTTACTTTGCGTTAATACCATCGAAGAATGGGGATGGCCAGGAACACCAGGTAAAGTAGTACCTGGTACAAAGGTCAATAGTGGCAAACCACCTGAAGAAGATATCAAGACATATATTACTGATGATCTAGTTGATCCAGAGAATGGTATCCCTGGATCAATTGTTGAAGATACTTCTAATAATAGCAAGTTTGTTGATTTAACTGGCGCACTAGAAAATAATACAACAGATGTAATACCTAATGATGGTAGATTCAGCGAAGCTGGCACTGGAGATATTGGCAACTTACAGTTTACCGGTGAAGTATATCGTTACGATCTACAAAACATTTTTGGAGGTCCTGTATCAGTACAAGGTGTAACCAAGCAGTATAACAATACATATGTATTCCAGAGTCAACGTTTTGAAAACGAAACAAGACTGTTAAGTGCAACCACAGGAAATCTTGACCTCACAGATTTCCCTAAAGTATGGATCGACAACTACGATAACACAGGTTGGGCATTCTTTGATAATGCCACTACAACACCAGTACGTAGACAAGAACCAATGGTTGATATTGAGTACATCAGAAGCTCGCTGGTTTACGATCAAGATTCTGGTAACAAAGAATTTGATCTAAATGTTTGGGATCCGTTCAAGGGCGTATTGCCAGGATTCATGCGCAACGAAATACACTTTATTTCCGAAGTTGATCCTGTAAGTTATAACAATGCACGTACATCATTTGGACGCAACAACGTAGGTAAAGTTTGGTGGGATACCAGCACACTACGTTATATGTGGTATGAACAAGGCACTAACCGTGAACGTTGGTTAAACTGGGGTCGTACGTTCCCAGGAAGTACAATCACAGTATGTGAATGGGTTGAAAGCAGAGCACTTCCACAAAACTGGAGCGGTGACGGAACACCACGATGGGTCGACAGATATGTAACTGAACGTCGTTGGGATGACGCAGAGCAACAATATGTTCAGTACTTCTACTATTGGGTACAAAACCGTAGCAAGCTAGATGACCGCCTACAAAAGATGGGTAGAAACCTAGATGTGTTAACTGTTGCACGTTATATTGCTAATCCAACTGGTTACGGTATTAATTTGATTAACTTTGTCAGCGATGAAGCATTTGTTCTCAGCAACGTTGGTGCAAACTTACGCGAAGATGAAAGTGTAATTCAAATTAACCTAAGCAGAAATCTAAACCCAGACGGTGTTAAACATACTGCCTGGAAATTGATGCGCGAAGGCGACAATAATAGCTATGTGCCAGAACATTTAACTGATAAACTAATTGATAGCTTATGCGGTGAAAATGCTGTTGGACAATCTGTACCTGATACACTACTCAGCGAAGTTGAGCGTTATGGTATTGCATTCCGTCCACGTCAAACAATGTTTAAAGATGTTAAGGAAGCTCGTAGAGTATTACACAATGTTGTAAATGAGATGCTAGCAGATATTAAGCTAGAATCTAATTACAGCGGCTGGGATGCTGAATTGCCTTCTACAACGAAATACATTGAACGTGTTAACTGGTATGCAGTTGATCGCATTGATTTAGCAACCAACGAAAAGATTAGATACGATAACAGTTACAAACCAGTGTTTAACGTGTCAAGTGTAAGCCAATTGGAAATTTCTAAGAATGTACCTGATGGCACAGTTGCACAAGTTAACGATACAATTAACCAGAGACATCAGTTATGGATGTATGTTGCTGCCGATGATGCATATAAGTTAATTGCTATTAAAAATGAAACTGCAAGACTAGCTGATAATATATTTGTTGATGCTACTAACGCTACTATGTCCAATGAGCTAAGATTGTTCTTGAGAGCATTGGTTAACACAGTATTTGTTACAAACGAAAACTGGAACAAAATATTCTTTGAACTATTGAAGTATGCGTATGTTGAGCAGAAACAACTAAGCTGGGCTTTCAAGACTTCTTATATCTATATTGAAAAGGAAGAAGAAGATCTGATTCCTATTGTTGGATTCAAGCCAGATAACTTTGATAAAGTTATTGACTACATGAACGAAGTTAAGCCATATACAGCTAAGATTCGTGAATACAAAGATGGTAAGCGTACACCAATTGAGTACATTGGCCAAAATAGTATCACTGACTTTGATAAACCGCCGTATGCAGATTCATCTGCTGGTGTTATCAGAATACTAGATGATTTTGATGCGGATGATGCAACAATATTAGCCAACGATCCTCGTTACACTGATTATTACAGCATAACAAACAAGAGCGACTCGCCATTTAGAAACACTACTACTACACTAGTGTTTGACAGAACTAACTGGCAAATTACTCAGTTTGGATTCGATGCTAATACAACAACATACAATCAGAGTATTGCGTGGAACATGGCTAACATTAATAGCATGTCAAACACAGATGTATCTAGCAACTCTACAATGAGAGCGATCGATAGATTGTTCAAGTTTGATCCAGATGTTATAACATCATTTGAAACAGAAGTCAATGCTTATTATAGCAATACATCTGCTAGTGGCAATGCAAACATCGTTGCCAACTCAAATGCAATTTATAACATGCTTGAAGCTGGTGCGCTAAACACAACATTGTATCTACTCAAAGAAAAAGTGGGTGGCGGATTCCGCGGCGATACACTTGATGCAAATGTGTTTACAAAGTTCGTAGAGGGATTTGACGCAACATCGGATTATCTAACAAACTTTGGTTACGATACTGATCCATGGGATACAGTAGGATTTGATCAAAATATTGAGATAGTTAATTACGAAGGCATCTTCAATGAAGCAACACAAGGTAATATCACACTACGTAGAAATGATCAAACATATGAAGGTTTTGATGGTGCTACATTTAAGCGTATTCTTTACGGAGAAGAACGCCCAGAAGAATTAGCATTGTTTGATCCTTTAGAAACATTGATCATGCACGTAACTACAGTGATTTATCCGTTGGGTAACAGCAATGCTACTATTGCCGCTACACCTATTAATGGTACAGCAAGCAATGTTGAATACATGGTACATCAAAACTTGTTTGGTTCAACTGAATATCTACGTATTCTAGAAGATAACAGAACCACACTTGCTGCCAACGTATACAGTTATTCAACAGAAATTACTGTAACAGATTCTAGCGTATTACTAGATCCAAAGCCAGAATCACCAGGTGTTATCTGGATTGGTAGCGAGCGTGTGCTATATGCAAGAAAAGTAGGAAACACATTGAGCTTATTAACTCGCGGTGCAAGCGGTACAACTATTCAAGATTGGCTGGTAACAGACGATCAAGGCAATAGTGTAGACGTGCATGTCTGGAGCGGTGTTGAGTCTGAAACATTTGCTCAGCTAGAGCCTACAGCTAATGTATGGCTAGATGCAGGTGCTTTAAGCATCACAGACAATGCAAATGCCAACGTTGGTAATGTGTCAAGTATCATGAAGTTCTTGCATAACTTGTAAATTAAATAGAGTTTTAAAAAAGTGATAAATAAACATATTATGTCAATAGAAGACCAAAAAAGTGAGAAATGTATGGAAGCGGATCGCGAACTAGACTCAAAGCCAAATGATCATGCTGGACTCAGTATGAGCGGACATATCTTAATTCGCGACAAAGATACAGGTGAAGAGCTTATTAATAAGCGTAATGCTATTCACTATGGCAACATGGCTAACCTTGTTGCTAACGCATTAAATAATGCATCAGGTGCGTACATACATTTTATGGCTTTTGGCAATGGTGCAACCAGTGTTGATACTAGTGGTCGTGTTATTTACAAAACACCACGTGTTAGTGAAGCGTACGAAAGCGGCGCAAATCTTTACAGTAGAACATACTATAAAGCAGTTTCGGCTAGTACAACCACAGATAAAATTGAAATCATCCCCGGTCCAAGTTATACAGATATTAAAGTAACTTGTACGCTAGGATATGCGGAACCAGCTGATCAGGATCTTTTTGATAGCAGTACTACCAACGAAGGCGATTATGTTTTTGATGAACTAGCATTGTTTAGTTATCCTAGTGATCCCACAGCTGAAGAACCTATTAACAGTAGCACTATGTTGACTCACGTGATTTTTCACCCCGTGCAAAAATCACAAAACAGAATCATTGAAATAATTTATACTGTTAGGGTACAGTTAAGTTAATTTGGGGAAAAATAAATTATGCCATATTCAGTAACAAATTCGGATGGTAGTTTAACGGTATCGGTAGCAGACGGTACAGTTGATACCACTACGTTTTCTTTAGCCTTAGTGGGAAGAAACGTATCAAACTACGGCGAATATTTTGTTCGCAATAGTATTCGCCACTTAGAAAATTTTGCCGGCACTACAGCACCAAGTCCTAGTACAAAATTAGAAGGACAACTTTGGTATGATAAAGCTGAAGAATTATTAAAAGTTTGGGACGGTGCTCGTTGGAAAAGATCAACTAGTATTGTTGTTAGTGCAACTGCACCATCAACTAGCTTAACAGCAGGTACAGCCTACTTTAATACAATTAATGATAAACTGTACGTACATGATGGTTCAACATTTAAACCTGCAGGCTACGCTGGTGAAATAACAAATTCATATAGTGCTACAACCAATATTGGTTCCCCAAACAATTACGGTACAAAGCTACGTAACATTTTCCTCAAAGACAGCGCAGGTGTGGACCGCGCAGTTTTAGCCCTAACATATGTTAACGATTCTGCTAATGGTTCAGTTAACCAAGGTACAACAACTACTGTAACCGGTAAAGAAACTATCATGGCCATTTTCAGTGACCATGCTCAGTTTATTGCACAAAACGCTTCAAGTGCATCAGAAAGCGAAACCATCAACTATTACAATGAGTTGACTGCAAGCGGTGGTATTGGTGCTACAATTTATCCAGGCTTGAATCTACGTAGCGAATACGATACAACGTCGTTGGCGCTTACCGATCGTGCATATCGTGCAGATGCTGCCTATGTGTTGAATACAGGTACGTTTGGTTCTGATAGTGCTAATATTTCAGCTAACGATGTAATTCATACCGGGCGTGGTTATGTTCCTGCATCAAGCAACTCTTATAACTTAGGTAGTGCTACATATAAATTTGCTGACTTGCATACTGGCACAGTTTATTTAGGTAATGGTACAAGTGGAACACTTGCAACCGCAGGAACTGTATCTATTGGTAATGCAACAAACTATGTTAACCATGTTTATGCAAACAACATTACTGTAGCTGATGTAATTAACTTTAGCACAGCTGACTTGGGTACAGCACTCAGTCCAATATTAAATGGATTCTTTGCTAACGTCACTGCTACTACTGGTGTAACAGTTGGTAGCGGTGCTACAAACTATACTCTACCAATCAGCAGAGGTACAAACGGTCAAGCACTAGTGCTTGATGGTTCTGGCGTTGCTTCTTGGCAAACACTAGCAGGTGACATTGAAAGCGTTACAGCCGGTAACGGTTTAGTTGGCGGCGGCTCCAGTGGTGCAGTTACACTCAATATTGGTGCAGGTGTTGGTATAACAGTTAACGCAGACGACATTGCTCTAGCATCAAACGTAGCAGGCGCTGGTTTAACTTTTACAACAGGTGTACTAGCAGTTGGCGCCGGAAATGGTATAACAGTTAACGCAGACGACATTGCTCTAGCATCAAGTGTTGCAGGTAACGGTTTAACTTACACAACAGGTGTACTAGCAATTAACTTATCTGATTCTAACGTTTTTGCTTCTACAAACACTGCTAGCAGAGCAGTAGTACGTGATGCAAGTGGTAACTTTGCTGCCAACGTTGTTACAGCAACAGCAACAACTGCACGTTATGCTGACTTGGCAGAAAAGTACTTAGCAGATGCCGAATATGAAATTGGCACTGTTATGGTTGTTGGTGGTGAAAAAGAAGTAACTGCTTCAACGGCTTTTGGCCAACGTGCTATTGGTGTTGTATCTGGTGCACCAGCTTACATGATGAATAGCGAATTAGAAGGCGGAACTTACGTTGCGCTAAAAGGGCGAGTACCAGTTAAAGTTTCTGGTGTAGTCAACAAAGGTGATAGATTGATAGCCTCAACAAACGGTCGCGCATCAGCAGGCGTTCCACATTCTAGTGATGTATTTGCTATAGCACTAGAATCAAAAGCAGAAGCTGGCGATGGTGTAGTTGAAGCGGTGATTCTATAATAAATATTATCAAATAATTTAGGAGATTTACATGGCTTCAGGCGCATCAATTACATTAACAGGCGGCACTACAATGACGCAGGTTGTGGCTGGAACCGACACTGTTCAGATAGCAGATTTTAACAATGCAAGAACAAACGTTAATAATTTGCTAGCTACAGCACAGGATGTCACACTAGGTACATATACTGCATCTAGTACATACGGATATACACAAGGTGGCACAGCACTTACAGCAGCCAGCGTAGGCGGGCTTGTATATGCTGATAACGCAACCGGCGGCTTTAAACGTTTACAGGACGAAGTACAAGCATTGTGTGCATTCTTAGGACAAACAGTTCGATCAGGTGTTGGTACTGACGTAACCACAACAGATACTATCACAGCATCTACTTGGAACAATTTGATGTTAAACATCAAAGATTGCTGGGACAACCGATTCAGTCCTGCAAGCACAACAACATCAACTGATGCTAGTGCTACAAGAACAACAACATGGTATACCACTTTAACCGAAGAAACAACATTTACATGGGGTTCTGAAGGCGCCGCTCGTGCTTTCTTTAATGGCGGCGGAAAAATTGGATTTAGTTCAAGTAGAGCAGGCGGTAGTGCAACTACTCAAAATACTGATTGGACCAACTTGTTAACTGCCATGGGTGACGTATTTGTTAACTATGACAACACAGTTTCTAGCGGTGCAACAGGTACAAGTGCAGGCTTAGGTTTTTATGAACTAACTACATCATATCAGCAATTGTATATCAAATACGGTTCAGGCTCATACGCTTCTAACTACTTTAAACTAGAAGGTAAAGTTGACAGTACAACAAACCCAACAGTAGTAACATTAAAAGCTACATGGTACGATCCACACGCTGCCGGCAGCGGCACAGGTCCTGATGGTATTCCAGGTACAGGTGACGATAGTTATAACAACGACTACATTGACGGTACATTAACTCTAAACGCTCGCCGCGTACAACCAAATGCTAACGGTTCAGGGTTCAGCTTTAGTGCACCAACTGTATCAGCCGGTGCTATTAGCGGTTCATAATAACTAACTCTTAATCAACCAAAAAGCCAGTTACTTCGGTAACTGGCTTTTTTACTATATAAGTATAAACGTGAAGGACATAAAGGAGAATTAATTCATGAAGATGTTCACAACTATCGCAGTAGCTACTGCACTTTTTGGTCTAGCCGCCTGTTCAAAGAATGAGCCAGCACCAGCACCAACAACCCCAGTTGAAAACGCAGCCGCACCAGCACCAGCTGATAATGCAACTGCACCAGCACCAGCACCAGCTGATGTAGCCGGTGGTAAGCCAGCTGAAGGCGTAGCTACACAGCCTAAGTAATATGGCAGACTTTTGAGTCTGTTTTCTAAAGTGTCGAACAAAAGCCAGTTACTTCGGTAGCTGGCTTTTTTAATTTGTAAATATTGGTATGAGCGCACGTTTAACACAGGCATTAGAATTTGCTAATTATAGGGTAACCCTAAATAATCAGCAGGCAGCACTACGAGCTAAAACACAAAGTCTACTTAGCTATAGCATCAACGGTGGTACATTTACCATTGATATGCAACTTATTAATTTTACTAAATTACTAATCAACGAAGGGCAAACACAATCTGTATTGCTTGACATCTATCAAAATCCTATACTGGTAGATCTAGAACCGTTTTACAAAGAAATAATCAGCAGGTACTTTGAAGTAACCAACGATTACTATGCTGAATATGAAAAATTGCGTAAAGCACGAAAAGTACATAAGGTTTTGAATCTCAATGAAGAAGGAAAATAACCGTGGCGTTATTATGTTTGCACATAACAATGCTGAAATTGATTACTTTCGTCTTGCAGTAGTTAATAGCCTATTAATTAAAAAACATCTAGGCATTGAAAACATTACTGTAGTAACTGATCCTCACAGTTTATCTTACTGTGAAAAGACACTGGGCCGCGAATTAATTGATCGTGCTATCAACAATATTGTTATAGTAGAAAAAGATAAGCACTTCAAAACAGCAAATACTAGAGTATATAAAGATACTAGTCATAGTGCTAAATCATTGAGTTTTTATAATGTCAATCGTTGTGATGCATATGACCTAAGTCCGTATGACGAAACCCTATTATTAGATGTTGACTATTTGATACTGAGTGATACACTGAATCAGTGTTGGGGTCATAAAAATGAATTAATGATGAATTGGCAATACCAGGATATCATGTACGAGCGCAAAGACCCTACTTTACAACGACTCAATCCTTTTGGTATTACAATGTATTGGGCAACTGTGGTATACTTTACTAAAACAGCATATGCAGAAAGTTTCTTTAATTGTGTCAAGCATGTGCGTGACAATCCACAGTATTACAAAGATTTATACAAATGGAATGGGACACTATATCGTAACGACTATAGTTTTAGTATAGCGGCACATATGATGGGCGGCTTTGTAGATAAAGGTATACCGCAATTACCTACAACACTATACAAAACATTTGATACAGATGATATCCATAGTGCGCCATCAGACAACAGTTTAATTATGTATTTAGAAAAGCCTCGTAGCCCTGGAGACTTTATACTCACTAAGTGGAGTGGAGTAGATTTACATGTTATGAACAAATGGGCCATTAATCGAATAAGTGAAGATATGTTAAGCCATGCCAAAAGAAAATAAAAAGTTTGCATGGTTACCTACAAGAGTCACCAGTGGTGAGCGAGTATGGTTGCGACATTATTATGAACATTTGATTGATTATGATCCCAGTACTGGCAAACCTCCCATATATGGTGGATGCTTTGTGTGGACCGAGTTGGAAGAAGAAAGAATTGTAAGATTACTTAAAGGCAATAGAAATTATGTTAGAAACAATTTGTGATACACTAGTAGAAGCTTATAGACGCAACTGGATTACCAGCAGAGATGGTAACGTAAGTATTCGCCACCACGACCGCAACCACTTTTATATTACACCCAGCGGTGTACGCAAGCAGACACTACAGCCCGATCAGTTCAAGAAGATCAGAATACTAAACGTACCACATGTACCTACCCCTATGTTTGTTAAACCAGTAGAAACATCGACTTGGCAAGAAGAGTTTTATACTGACATTAGTGCTAATTTACAGCCCAGCGGAGAGATTCCGTTGCACTTCGGACTGCAAAAGGAAATGGGTCAGCACAGTAATGATGTACGTGTAGTAATGCACTTGCACCCTACCTATTGCGTAGCAGCCATGCATGCTGGAATCGAACTTAGCGAATTGGTAAAGGACTTTCCTGAACTAGGACGTTATACTCGTGTAGCACCCAATGTGCCTGACGTTCCACCTATCAGCGAAGAACTTGCTGTAAAATGTCATGAGAACTTGCAACTAGATGACCGCGGTAATGTTGCCTATGACATTGTGGGCATCAAAGGACACGGTGTTGTCAGTATTGATACTAGTCCGTGGCGTGCCATGGAACACATTGAACGATTAGAACATATCTGTAAGATTGTATTATCTAGC
>JACCDW010120285.1_pt1 | contig 15164 bp, 16 predicted proteins | sample 7449781 | NCBI WGS metagenome assembly JACCDW01 (sample SAMN15323449, study PRJNA562643) | freshwater metagenome | isolation source: river surface water | place: USA:Blue River Watershed | collected 2017-08-18
CGCATTGTGCTGAACCAGCACCCCGAAAAGCGCATCGAAAAACGCACGATCACCGAGAAAGCAGGAGTCTGATATGAGCTGGAGTCAAGACCAAATGGCCGCGCGTGCGGCCCACGAACTGGAAGACGGTTTTTATGTGAACCTGGGCATCGGCATCCCCACGCTGGTGGCCAACTTTGTGCCTGCCGACAAAGAAGTCTGGCTGCAAAGTGAAAACGGCATGCTGGGCATTGGCCCCTTCCCGAACGAAGACGAAGTCGATGCCGACCTGATCAACGCGGGCAAGCAAACGGTGACGACCATTAAGGGCTCGTCCATCTTTGGCAGCGAGCAGTCGTTTGCCATGATCCGTGGCGGCAAGATCAACCTGTCCATCTTGGGCGCCATGCAGGTGAGCGAAAAGGGCGATCTGGCCAACTGGATGATTCCCGGCAAGATGGTTAAGGGCATGGGCGGTGCGATGGACCTGGTCGCTGGCGTCAAGCGCGTGATCATCTTGATGGAACACGTGGCCAAGAAGAAGGACGGCACTGAAGACCTGAAGATATTGCCCAGCTGCACATTGCCTTTGACGGGGGTGGGCGTGGTCGACCGCATCATCACCGATTTGGCTGTGATGGACGTGACCGACGCGGGTCTCAAAGTGGTCGAACTGGCTCCGGGCGTGACGCCTGAATTGCTGCAAAGCAAGACGGGTGTGACGCTGATCTTTTAACCGTTGCTTGGCAAAATTCAATAAAAAGCCGCAGCCCTCTGCGGCTTTTTTGTTTTTTTTTGATTTAATTGAATATTTGTGAGTTAAAAAATAATAATTGTATGAAGTTTGTGGGTTTCCCTGTATTCAAGTTTGGAAAAATATAATACAAAATAACGGTTTTAATTTTTTATCTTTGGCATGTCGAATTCAACCACCGATCGGGTGCACGGCGAACTGTTGCGTGAGTGGCGCGAATCTCAAAAAATCGATGTTTCCACTCTGGCAGGTCATGCCAATTTGTCCGTGGCACAGATACGGCAATTGGAGTCGGGGGGATCATCCCTTTTTTATACCGCCGCCATCAAAGAGAGCGCTGCAAGAAAAGTCGCGAGCTTGTTGGGCATGGACCCCGTTGCGGTGATCCGTCCCGGGGCTGATGCAGTCACTCATCCAGAGCACTCCGTGGTGGATGAACTGATCGAGTTGTCCCGGAAAAAGTCGCCATCGGGGCGTTCCTCAGCGGTTTTCTCGTTTTCTCCTCGTTGGATCGCGCTCTTGGGTTTCTCGTTGGTCTTGCTGGGCTCAGCGGATTGGTTTCAAAAAAACTGGCAAAACAAAGACGCGCAAAATTTTTGGCATCAAGCTGTGGCCATGCCCTCTGATCCTCCAGCTACGTCCATGCCGTCTGCTGCGTCCTCAAGCGAATCAGGCATGGAGTCTGCTGCGCTGCTATCCACGGCCAAGCCTGCAGCCGCCGTCGCAGAGTGGGTCACGCCTGAGCCTCGGGTAGCCCCGGCTTCAGAACCTACTCTCGCTGCCGTGGGGCAAGCCAAACCTGCGGAAACTGTGTTGTGCCAACAAGGGTCTGCGGACCCTGTACTCACGCCGGCCCAACCCAGCAAAGCCGGTGACATGGTTTATCTGGTGGCTCAAAAAGAAGGTGCTGTCTGCGTCGTGGATGGCGCTGGACTGCGAACGGTTTTGTCACTGAAGGCGAACGAGGCCAAAAGCATTTATGGTCCACCGCCTTGGCGTGTGCATTTTGAACAAGCCGAACAAGCGCAACTTTATTTTCAAGGTGTGCGTGTTCGCCTTCCCGATGCCAAAACCACGGCCGTCGTGCTGCAGGAAGGCACGCGTAGCAGCCCTTGAGGGCGAGCGGGTCTTGCAGCCGCCTGTCTCAGAGGCCCAATTGCGAACGCAGCGCCTGCACTTCTTGGCGAAGACGTTCATTTTCGGCAGTCAAATCCTGCACGCGTTGCTGCCAGTTCATGGGGTCATGAACGGTGTCTTCTTGCGATGATGGATGGTCTTCCTTGACGGGTTTTCGCAGTTCTTCGCGCACGCGCTTGGCCGCCAGCTTGAGTTCCACCTTGCCACCCTGTGCGGCAGTTTTTTGCTCTTCGGCAGAGAGGCTGGCAACCGCCGCGGCAGCATTGAGTGAAATGGCTCCAGCTTTGACCGCTGCGACCAACTCCGGGGCGGCTTGTTTCTGAATTTTTTCGATGTGCAGCACTTGGCTGCTGCTCAATCGCGCGGCCTTCGCAATGTCGGAACGGCTTTTGAGTGGGTTGACCATCTGATCAACCGTGGCCTTTGCTGGGGACCCCGTAGCTTGTGCTGCCGCAGCCGAGTCGGTTGCTGCACTGGCTTGCGCGCGTTGTTCCGCCAAAATTTCACGCTTACGCAAGGCCAGCACCCCACGCTGAAAGTCCGATACGCTGCGCCGACCCAGATGTTGGTCGATCATCCACAGGTGTACATCTTCCATCGACTGAAAGCGTGTGTTTTGTACGGTCTGAAAAGGCAGGCCATGCTTTTGGCAAATGCCATAGCGGTTGTGGCCGTCCACGAGCGTGTCGCCCCACAGGACCAGCGCATCGCGGCAGCCTTCTGCCAGGATGCTGCGCTCTAACGCTGCGTGCTCATCGGGGGTCAAGGGGTCGATGTAGGCTTTGAGTTCTTCGTTGACGGTGATGTTCATGTGGCCTAGTGGGCAGTGTTTGGATTATTGGGTCAGTGGCGTATATCGGTGGCATTTGATTAGGTGGTCGTTGACCATGCCGCTGGCCTGCATGAAGGCATAGCAAATGGTCGAGCCTACGAATTTGAAACCGGCTTTTTTGAGGGCCTGACTCATGGCGTCTGATTCGGCAGTTTGGGCAGGCACTTCGCTCATGCTGCGTCGCTGGTTTTGCAGGGGCGTGCCGTCTACAAATTGCCAGACAAACGCGCTAAAGCTTTGGCCACTGGCTTGCAGTGCCAGGTAGGCTTTTGCATTGCCGATGGTGGCGGCCACCTTCAGTCGATTGCGCACGATCCCGGGGTTGGCCAACAGTTCGGCCACTTGACGTTCGTCGTAGCGGGCGATTTTTTCGGGGTCGAACTGGTCAAAAGCGGCACGGTAATTTTCGCGCTTTTTGAGCACTGTGGACCATGACAGGCCGGCTTGTGCGCCTTCGAGGTTGATCAACTCGAACAGGGCACGGTCGTCCCGAAGGGGGACGCCCCATTCGGTGTCGTGGTACTCGCGGTAAAGGTCAAAGCCTTCGCACCAAGGGCAGCGTTGCATGCCAGGACTTTCAGCAAAAAAGCAAGGCCAGCAAGGCCGCGTCGTCGATCAGGTTGAGTGAGGCAAAACCGGCCATGCGCCAAGTGAGCATCGTCAGTTGTTCCAGCCAAGGTGTATTCATGGCGTGAATTGTCTCAAACTCGTTGGGTCATGGCGTTGATTTGCGCAGACAGGTCGCGCACCGCTTGGGTCAGGGCCAGCAATTCCTGCTCTTTCAGCAGGTCGATTTTTTCATGCAACAGCTCGATCTCCAGCTCGGCTTTGACGTTGATTTCGTAATCGTTTTGCGCGTGTTTACGGTCCAGTTCGGATTGTCGATTTTGGCTCATCATGATGGCTGGGGCCGTGTAGGCGGCCTGAAAGGACAGCAGCAGGTTGAGCAAGATGAAGGGGTAGGGGTCCCAGGCGCCTGGGCCGGTCAACGCGTTGCCTGTGATCCAGAGTGCAATGGCGGTGCTCTGGAAAATGATGAATCTCCATGAACCGATGGTGGCGGCGACTTTGTCCGCCAGACGCTGCCCACGTGTGGGGCGTGTTGGATCGGCTGGCTCTGCTTGCGTGAGTGCATGCGGGCTGATCTTTTGCCGATGCGCGCGACGGTGAGCTCTCAGGATGGCGAGTTGGCGGGCCTCTTCGGCTGAAATCGCGGGGGTTGTGGGCAGGTGGGAATGGATCGTCATAGAAACCTCGTGTTGGCGCCAGCATAGGTCATCGGCGTTGGGGCTCATGTGCGCTGTGTCAAATGCGTCACTTCGCAGTACGGGCCTGCTTTAGGATGAGGGATATCGAAAGGCTTTTGATGTCCGCCACCTTATCCCCTTCTTTCCAGCGCTTGGCTTGGTCCAATTTGCTGGCGCAGTCGGCAGAGCAATTGAGCCTTGCAGCGGTGCCGATCGTGGCGGTGCTGTTGCTCCATGCCGGGCCGGGTGAGATCGGTTTACTGGCATCTATCCAATCGTTGCCATTTTTGTTGCTGGCCATGCCATTGGGCTTGTTGGCGGACCGCACTTCACGCACCCGCTTGATGGCTTTGGCCGAGTCGCTGCGTGCGATGGCGTTGTTGCTTTTGCTGGCGCTGATCATCATGGGGCACGTCTCCATTGTCGCGCTGGCCATCATCGGTTTCATGGCGGCGGTTGGGACGGTGGCGTTCAGTGTGGCGGCACCCTCGCTGGTCCCCGCGCTGGTGCCGGTAGAGGGTTTGGCGCAAGCCAATGGCCGACTGGAGTTGGCCCGCAGCGCAGCGTTTGCCGCAGGCCCGGCCTTGGCTGGGGCCTTGATTGCCTGGACAGGCGCGTCGGCGGCCTTTGTGCTGTCGGGCATGTTGTCGGTGACGGCAGTGCTGTGTCTGCGCGGCATTGCCGAGCCTGCTCGGGTGCCGATGCCGGCACGGCATCCTTTGCTTGAACTGCAGGATGGTGCCAAGTGGGTTTGGAAGAGCGACTTGCTGCGTCCCATTGTGTTTTGCTCCATCGCTTGGAACATTTCGTGGTTCATGTTGCAAGCGGCTTATGTGCCGTATGCGATCCATGACCTGGGGTTGGACGCCAGTGGTGTGGGTGTGACGCTGGCTGGCTATGGCGTGGGCATGATCGTGGGGGCTTTGCTGGCCCCACGTGTGGTTGCGCTGCTGCCATTCGGGTGGGCGATTTTGCTAGGACCTTATTTTTCGGTGCTGGCGGCGGCCACCATGGCGATGACTTTGTTTTGGCCGCATGGCTGGCTAGCCGCCTTGTCCTATTTCTTTTTTGGCGCAGGCCCGATCATCTGGACCATCACCTCAACCACTTTGCGCCAGACCGTCACGCCCCGCGCCATGATCGGGCGGGTCACTTCGATCAACATCGTCGTGAGCACAGGCGCACGTCCTTTGGGGGCAGCGCTGGGCGGTTTGGTGGGGGTGAACTTTCCAGTGTCAGTCAGTCTGTGGTGCGTGGTGTTGGGTTTTGGCCTGCAAGCCGTCATCATCAGCGCGTCCAAGGTGCGCACGCTCAAACACTTGCCTGCTCCTTTACCCGATTGAGTGCGCTCAGCGCGGCAGCGTCATCAGTGGGATGTCTTTTGCCGTGGCCAGTTTGTCGAGTTGCGCGCGGGTTTGGCTCGACAAGAAGACTTCAATCGCCTTTCGCACGGCGGGCTTGAACAGGTCCTTGACTGGGTGCGCGAGCTTCACACCTGCGGCTTCACACAGACTCATGGCAAAGTGCGGCTCCAGTGCCGCCACCGCCACGCGGCCGTTCTTGCAGGCATACATGCGGTAGCCCGCGTGCGCACCACCCACAGCACCTTCGGGCGTGGTCATGCGCAGCTGGCGGGGCAGGGCCAACCAAGCGGCGGCGTCTGACAAGGCCACTTCGTGGCGCGAACCTTTGCCCGTGGTCTTGAGCGTGATCAGCGCCTTGAGCGCGGCTTCGCTGGCCATCAGTGCGCCTCCCATGTCTGCAAACAGGCTGGGGGGCAGGTCCATGCCGTTGACCAGACCCACTTCGGCTTGGTACGTCAAGTCATGCCCCGGGATCTCGGCCAGCGCTCCGGGTGCGCCGACCACTTCGATCAGGCTGAGCGCGGGGTATTGCTTATGCAAGGTTTTCCAACTCAGTCCGAGTTTGGCGAGGGCCGAGGGGCGGAACGAGGTCAGCAGCACATCGGTGTTGGGCAGCAACTTGTGCAGTGCGGCTTGGCCCGCAGCGGTCTTGAGGTCGAGTGTTTTGTGCTTGACGCCTTTGTGCAGCAAGTCGTAGCCACTGGGCGTGTAGTGCTGCATGGGGTCGCCTGCGGGCGGGTTGACTTTGGTGCAGCTGGCGCCCATTTGGGCCAAGCGCATGAGGGCGGCAGGGCCGGGCAGGTTGAGGGCAAGGCTGACGACGCGGACGCCGCGGAGGGGTTTGGCGGGTGTGGACATGATGGATGTTCTGAAAGCAGGTGCGCCATTATGAAGACGGCCGCATGAGCGGCCGTGTCATGTGCGTGCCAATGCAGATCAATCCCCAAAGTCCAGCGGCAGGCCCACATAGTTCTCGGCGATGGTTTTGGAGCCCGATTCGCTGTGGATCAGGTAATCCAGTTCGGCGTCTTGGAACTTCTGACCGATGTCGCCGTTTTCCGGGAAGTTGTGCATCAGGCTGGTGAACCACCAGGAAAAGCGCTCAGCGCGCCAGATGCGGCGCAGGCAACGCTCGGAATAGTTGTCGATGCCCGCTTCGGAGTTCTCTTGGTAATACTCAATGATGGCGGTGGACAGGTATTTCACATCGGTGGCCGCGAGGTTCAGCCCCTTGGCACCTGTGGGCGGCACGATGTGGGCGGCGTCACCAGCCAGGAACATGCGGCCAAAGCGCATGGGCTCGGTCACAAAGCTGCGCAGCGGGGCAATGCTTTTCTCGATGCTGGGGCCAGTGACCAGGTGCTCACGGGCTTCGGGGTCGAGGCGTTTGCGCAGTTCTTCCCAGAAAGCTTCGTCACTCCAGTCTTCCACTTTGTCGGTCAGCGGCACTTGCAGGTAGTAGCGGCTGCGGGTGGCGCTGCGCTGCGAGCACAGGGCAAAGCCACGCGTGCTGTTGGCGTAAATGAGTTCTTCGTGCACAGGCGGTGTGTCGGACAAAACGCCAAGCCAGCCGAAGGGGTAGACCTTTTCGTATTCGCGGATTTTGTCTTTGGGCGCGCTGGCGCGGCACACGCCATGAAAGCCGTCGCAACCCGCGATGAAGTCGCACTCGATGGTGTGGGTCTGGCCATCTTTGTCGTACGTGACGCGGGGCTTGGCGGAGTCGAACTCGTGGACCTGCACGTTGACCGCTTCGTAGATGGTGGGCAAGCCTGCGGCCTGGCGGGCATCCATCAGGTCGCGGGTGACTTCGGTCTGGCCGTACACCATGACGTTTTTGCCACCTGTGAGTTGGTTCATGTTGATACGATGGCGTGCTCCCTTGAACAGCAGGTCAAAGCCGCCGTGGATCAAGCCTTCTTTGTGCATGCGCTGGCCCACACCGGCTTCATCCAGCAAGTCCATGGTCACTTGCTCCAGCACGCCCGCGCGGATGCGCGAGAGCACATAGTCGCCCGTTTGCCGCTCAACAATGATGGCGTCAATGCCTGCTTTGTGGAGCAGCTGCCCCAGCAGCAGCCCCGAAGGGCCTGCGCCAATGATGGCAACTTGGGTGCGGGTGGCTTTGGTCATGCGTGTGTCTCCGTCAGAGGTCTCAAAACAATGAAAGCAAGCTTAGGCAAGAAGCGAGACCTTGGCCGCTAGGCTTGTGGGAGTTTGTACGAATGTCAGATTGTTTGTGCGATGATCGCGCAATTGATGCCCATCAAGAAAGCAATGCATGCCCATCGCCAAAGCGGACTACATCGAAGGCTTGGCCAAAGGCCTGGCCGTGCTCGAAGCCTTTGACACCGAACGTCAGCGCCTGAACGCCACGCTGGCAGCCCAGCGCACGGGCATCACCCGCGCTGCGGCCCGGCGGCACTTGCTCACCCTCTCCGAGCTGGGTTATCTGGAAACCGATGGCAGCCACTATTGGTTGTCGGCCAGAGTGCTGCGATTTGCGGGCAGCTACATGGCCACCTCGCGTCTGCCGCGAACGCTGCAGCCCACGCTCAACCGCCTGGCTCAGCAAACGCAGGCGGCCTTCAGTGCGGTGGTGCTGGACGGTGGAGAGGGTGTGATCGTGGCGCGCAGCGCAGGCTTGGCCGAGCCCGTAAGACATTTGGCCTATGGCCTGCACCTTGGGGCGCGTCTGCCCGCTCATGCCACGTCCACTGGGCGCATGCTGCTGGCGTGCTGGCCCAAGGCCGAGTTCAATGCCTGGCTCAAAGGGCGCGAGCTGGCCCGCATCACGCCGCAGACCGAGGTGGGTGCGGCGCGGTTCAAAGCACTGATCGACCAGGTTCGGCGCGATGACCACTGCTTGGCCCGAGACGCGCATGAGCTGGGTATCCATGCGCTGGCCGTTCCACTGCGCAACATGCAAGGCCAAACCCTGGCTGCGCTCAATGTGGTGGGCACTGCCGAACAACTGTCAGACGCGGCGGTGGAGCGCAAGTGGTTGCCCTTGCTGCTGGAGGCTGCGAGGGAGTTGCGTTCTTTGATTTGATTTTGAAAATGAGCTAATAAATAGTTACTTTCATGACAAAATAAAAAATTAAATTTTTATTTTCCAATGTCATGTGGTCTAAATGGTGGGTGCTGTCGGGTGTCGTTTTATTGGGCGCTTGTGGAGGCGGAGGAGGAGCTGGGAATGCGCTGGAAAAGACGTCCAGTGAGCTGGCCCAAATTTGTTCAGCAAGTAATCCATTGGCGTCTGATGCTTTGTCCTCCACCCGCATTGGCACCTTGGCCGATGAGCGTCAGTGGATCAAGGCGTATCTCAACGAGCGCTACTATTGGTATCAGGATATCGTTCCACTCAATACGGCGGATGCTGCTTACAACGTCACGACATCAACGCCAAGCACCAACTTCATCCAATCTGTGGTGAATTATTTTTATGATCAACTGAACCCAAACTACACGTCCGCAGGGTCCCCTGTTGACCAGTTCAGTTTCATGACATCCACCGAAAGTTGGACGCAATATTCGCAAGGTTCGGATCTGGGGTACGGCTGGCTTTTGCAGGACTCAGGTGCAGCTTCCACCCGGCGAATCAAAGTGGCTTATGTATACCCTTCGGCTCAGTCGGGCTTGGCCGCAGCGGCGGGCATTTTGCGGGGTGATGAAATCATCAGTGTCAATGGTTTTGCTGTTAACAACACCCAGATGAGCAGTGCGGTAGATGGCTGGTTGTCGCCTTCAACGACAGCCGTTCATCAATTTGTCATTCAACGGGGTGGGCAGACTTTCAGTGTGAATTTGACGGCCAGTAACACCGTATTGCCGCAGGCAGAACATCGCGTGGTGACAGACAGTCAGCAGGTCAAGTGGGGTTATTTGCTGTTCAATGGTCATGTCGATTCTGCACAAGAGCCCCTGCGTGCGGCATTGACCGATTTCAAAAACCAGCAAGTTCAGCAGTTGGTCGTTGATCTTCGCTACAACGGAGGCGGCTATTTGGCTTTGGCAAGTGCCTTGGCTTACGGCATTGCAGGCGAGAGTCGGACTCGGGAAAAGACTTTTGAGCGCATTCTGTACAACAACAAACGAACGAGCAGCAATGAAAACATTCCGTTTTACCGTGTTGACACCGATGGACGCAGCATAGACACGATGAGCTTGAGCAAAATATATGTGCTGACGACAGACGCTACGTGTTCGGCCAGTGAGTCCTTGATCAATGGATTGCGAGGGGTCGATGTGGAGGTGGTGCAAATTGGCGGAACAACCTGTGGCAAGCCGTATGGATTTTTACCCCAAGACAATTGCGGCATCACCTACGCCGCGATGGAGTTTGAGGGGGTCAACCACAAAGGCCAGGGCGGGTATGCCAACGGACTGGTTCCTCAGTGTGCTGCAAATGACGATTTGACACATGCACTGGGCAATCCCAATGAAGCCATGTTTGCTGTGGCCATGGCGCACCAGCGAGGATTTGCGTGTTCGTCGGTGCAGTCTTCCCGTGCCTTGTCCAGCAGCTCCAGTGTTTCAGGGCTGGGCCAAAGCAGCGCCAGAATCATGCGATCCGATTGGCACACTGGCAAGTTTTGGCGCCAGCAGAAATAAGCGACTGACGCTCGCGGCGCATCTGCGCTGGAAAAACAAAGTGAATGGGCTTGACATTCACCTTGGGTGATCATCGAGTTTTTGAAATCGGTTTTCCCCCTGAGCGATCACGACTCGCGATCAAGGCGTCGAGGGCCTGCGCACTGGTCTTTGAGGGGGTGTAGCCAAAATGTGTTTTGAGCCGATTGTTCAAGAGCACGGGGCGGTAGCGTAGGAAGTCCAGCTGCTCTGGTCCATAGCGGCTGATGCCCAGCGTGTGCCCCAACCACAAGGCTGATTTGAGCAGCCAGGCAGGCAGCACACGTGTGTGTTTGTTCAGTCTGTGGGCAATCTCAAAGATGCTCAGTGCACCATCCCCGGCCAAGTTAAAGCAGCCACTTTGGGCTTGTCCGCTCAAGGCGTGCAAGATGGCGCCGGTCACGTCCTCGTCCCAGATGAACACAAAGGGGCTGTCACTACCCCGGATGGCCAAGAGGCGGGGCTTTTCAAAAAGGGCAGTGATCTGGTTGTCTACCCGTTCACCCAGGATGGTGCCGATGCGCAGCACGGTTTGCGCCAGTTGCGGATGGCTTTGGCGGTATTGGGCCAGCATTTCCTCCACCAAGCGCTTGTGGTGCGAATAAGCAAAACTGTCGTTGCCGCGCAAAGGCATGTCTTCGGTGAGCCAAGGCGCGTTGTCGGCGTGGTAGCCATAGGCTGCACCGCTGGATGAGACCACGATGTGGCGCACGCCGTGTTGTATGCAAGCCTGCAAGACGTTGTGCGTGCCACCGACATCGACCGAATATTCAAATGCGCGGTTCGAGTCTTTGCCGGGGGTGACGATGGAAGCCAGATGGACCACGGTGTCGATGCGGTGCAGGGCAATGGTGTCTGCCAGCGCCGGGTCGCGCACGTCTTGTTTCACCCAAATGATGCCGGGTTGCTGCTGCGCGTCAGGTATTTCGCGCACATCCACAGCGATCACAACCTCGCAAGTTGGGCTTTGGCTCAATGCCCCGAGAAGACCTTGCCCCAGAAAACCTGCGGCACCGGTGACCAGCACCCTGCTCGCTTGGGGGGATGGCGCACTCATGCGGCGTTTTCAACCGCTGGGCCGCCGCTGCGCAAAGGCTTGCGGGCCCAAAAACCGGCCAGGATGAGGCCCGCGATGATGTCCCAAAAGCCCCATACCCCGGCCACCACGGCCATGCCGCCCAGCCCATTGAAGAAGCTGAAGATCAGCACCAGCCCCAGGCCAGCATTGCGGATGCCCACTTCGATCGACAGAGCGCGGCAGTCGTAGTCGGACAGGCGGGCTGCCCGTGCCACGACATAGCCGGTGCCAAACGCCAGCGCGTCGTGCAACACCACCGCCAGCAGCACCAGTCCGACGTAGTCCATGAAATAACGCCAGTTGCCCGCAATCGCGCCGACGATGAAACCGATTAAGGCCAAAAAGCTGATGATGCGCAGCGGCTTTTTGAAGCGCTCGGTGAAGGCCGGGAAGCGCTGCACGCAGATCAGACCCAGCGCGAAGGGGAGGCCGATGATGAGCAGAATGTGGCCAAACATTTGCAGTGGATCGAGTGCAATGGTGGTCAGAAGGCCTGAGGCCGTGGGGTGGATGCTGCCCCAAAAAGCAAAGTTGAGGGGCATGGCAAACACCGAGATGGCATTGGACACGGCCGTCATCGACACACTCAGCGCCACATTCCCGTTGGCCCGATGCGTCAGGATGTTGCTCACGTTGCCCGGTGGGCAACATGCCACCAAAATCATGCCCAAGGCAATGCTGGGCGCTGGTTGAAGCACCAGTGTGAGGCCAAAGGTGATGGCGGGCAGCAACAAGAACTGGGCTGCGATGCCAACCGCAAAGGCCATGGGCATGCGCAGCAGGCGGCGAAAATCTTCTAGCCGCGTGTCCAGCGCGATGCCGAACATCAAAAAACCCAGCACAGCATTGAGCACCGCCAGTGATGCGGGGTTGAAGTTGAGGCGAATTTCGTCAACAGGCAGCATGAGGACTTTCGTGAAGAGAAAAGGTCAAGCCAAATCGGCTGCGGTTTGGCGCATGGTTTCGCGGTAGACGTCTTTGTTGACGTAACAGGCCATGCGCTCGACTTTCAGATAACGGTAGCCTCCTGACATATCGGGGGAGGGGCCTTGGCGTGCCTTTGAAAATGCCAGTGCTTGGGCCTTGGATTGGTCCAAGCCTTTGAAGTAACGCGCCATGACTTCGGCTTGTTCGGCACGACCTTCCCACCCCAATCCTGCCGCCTCAACCATACCCAGCACGGCCAGGCGGTCAAAGCGGGGCGCAAAGATGTTCAGATACAACTGCGGCGCCATGCCTTGCCAGTTGAGCAAGCGGTCATCGATGAAGGGGTAGTGCAGCTTGTAGCCGGTGGCGGCCATGACCAGGTCGTAGTCTTTGCGGCTGCCGTCCTTGAAGTGCACGGTGTGACCATCGAGCCGTGCTACGTCGGGTTGTACCTTCACGTCGCCGTGGCCGATGTGGTGCAAGATGAGCGAGTTCACGATGGGGTGTGACTCGTACATTTTGTAGTCGGGTTTGGGAAAACCAAAGCGCACCGGATCGCCCGTGAACCACTTGAGCAGTTTGGTGTCGACTTTTTGCTTGAGCCATCGCGGCAATTTGGTTTTTCCGCCCACGGTGTCGGCGGGGACGCCGAACACGTATTTCGGGACAAAGTAATAGCCCCTGCGAACTGAAATGTCCACGCTTTGCGCGTGGTGCACGGCATCAACGGCGATGTCGCAGCCCGAGTTGCCCGCGCCCACGATCAGCACACGCTGGCCTTTGAATTGCTCGGCTTTTTTGTAGGCTGAGGTGTGCATGAGTTGCCCGCAGAACTGCCCAGGCCACTGTGGCATGTTGGGCTCCGCCAAGATGCCGTTGGCAATGACCACACCTTTGTATTCGTAGGTTTCAGGCTGACCCTGCCCCGCATCAAGGGTCACGCGCCAGAGTGTGTCGGGCGCATCGCTCACGGGCTCGACACGGATGACTCGCACGCCAAAACGGTAGTGGCGTTTGAGGTCAAAGTGTTCGGCATAGGCTTTGAAGTAGTCCAGCAGCTCCCGGTGGCTGGGGTAGTCGGCCGTACCCTCTGGCATGGGAAATTCCTTGAACTCGGTGGTGCGCTTGCTGGAGATCAGGTGGGCCGACTCGTACACCGTGGAGCGGGTGTTGTCGATGTTCCATAGCCCCCCCACATCGGTGTGGGCTTCAAAGCCTTGAAAGGCGATGCCATGTTGGCTCAGTGCGCGTGCGCCTGCCAAACCGGAGGGACCAGCGCCAATCAAGGCAATTTGTTGTTGTGTTGTGGTGCTCATGAAGATGCGGGAGGAGCGTTGTCGGTGAGTCCGGGGATCGGCGTGGCCCCGGCTTGGTGGGCGCGGGGTTTTCGGGGCTGGCCCAGCAAGATGCTGTCGTGCCAGCGGGTGGGCAGCAAAGACAAGGCGCGCGCGAGCCAGCCGATGCGTCGAGGCAGTACGATGTGTTCGCGTTTTTGTGCCACACCGAGCAACAAGCTGTGAGCCGCTTCGTCGGCCTCCAGCAGTCCCGGCATGGCAAAGGTGTTGCCGGCGGTGAGGGCTGTGCGCAAATAACCGGGGCTGATGGTGTGAATGCTGAGGTGGCTGGGACGTAGCTCCGCGCGCAGGCTTTGCAAATAGGCGATCAGTCCGGCCTTGCTGGCGCAATAAGCACCGTTGCCCGGCATACCACGCCAGCCGGCCACACTGGCCACGCCGACCAGTGCCCCCGGTCTTTGGCTGTCCAGCATCGGCTTCAAAAAGGGTTGGAAGGTGGTGGCTACCCCCAGCAGGTTGATCTCGAGCATTCGGCGCATGACAGCCAGGTCCGCTGGGTCTGCTGTTTCAAAGCCACCAGCCACACCCGCATTGGCAATGACCAGATCGGGCACCCCATGAACGGCAAGCCAGTCGTTCGCCATGGTTTGCATGGCAATCGCATGGGATACGTCAGGCGTGTAGATACGGCTTCGTTCAGGGGCCAAATCGGCCAGGGCTTGCAGGGCAGGCCGGTTCAAGCCCACCAGGGCCACGTGGGCCCCCGATGCCATCAAGTGCCGGGCCAAGGCTTGGCCCAAACCACCGCAAGCCCCTGTGATCACTGCATTGCGAAACATGCACCCTCTGAATCTGAAAACAAGGGTCCATTCTGGCACCGAGCAGACCGTTTGTGGGCTGGTGAAGACCCTTGCTGTGTGTCGCCGAGCTGTCGCAGAGTCGATTCGCTGCGCTGTCAGACCCCCAGGTGTTGCTCCATCACACTGGGGTCTGAATGCAGCGTTTGGGATGTGCCCTCGAAAACCACTTGCCCTTTGACCAGAATCACATTGCGATCGGTGATTTGCGTGACGTGTTTCCAGTTCTTGTCCACGATGATGGCGCTGATACCGCTTTCCTTGATGACGCTGCAGATACGCCAGATTTCGCGCGCAATCAGTGGCGCCAGACCCTCGGTGGCTTCGTCCAGGATCAGCACATCGGGGTTGGTCATCAGGGCCCGGCCGATGGTCAACATCTGCTGCTCCCCACCTGAGAGCTGCTGGCCACCGTGGTTCAGGCGCTCGGTCAAGCGCGGAAAGGTCTCTAAAACGCGCTCATAAGTCCAGTCGCGCTGGCCACGGGTGCCTGCTCGGGCGGCCATTTTCAGGTTCTCGACCACGCTCAGGTTGCCAAAAATGCCCCGACCTTCGGGCACATAGGCGATGCCCAGTTGCGCCACTTCAAAGGTGGGGCGGCCGTTCATGGTCTGGCCTTTGATTTGCACTGTGCCGCTTTGCGGCGGCACGATGCCCATGATGGACTTGAGCAAAGTGCTTTTGCCCATGCCGTTGCGACCCATCAGGCCAATGGTTTCGCCGCGTGCCACTTGGAAATCGATGCCGCGCAGGATATGGCTGGCCCCGTAGTAGGTTTGCAGGCCTTGGGCGTTGATCAAGAGTTCGCTCATCTCAATGTTCCTCACCCAAATAAGCCGCCTGCACGCCACTGTCGGCGCGCACGATCTGGGGTTTGTCGCTGGCGATCACCTGGCCGTTGACCATCACCGTCAGGTGATCGGCCAGGGTGAAGATCGCGTCGATGTCGTGTTCGACCAGCATCATCGCGTGGTCCTGTTTCAGGCGCAGCAACAGCTGCACCATGCTTTCGGCTTCTGCCACGCCCATGCCGGCCAGCGGCTCGTCCAAAAGCAGCACCAC
>JACCDW011220541.1_pt1 | contig 15158 bp, 15 predicted proteins | sample 7449781 | NCBI WGS metagenome assembly JACCDW01 (sample SAMN15323449, study PRJNA562643) | freshwater metagenome | isolation source: river surface water | place: USA:Blue River Watershed | collected 2017-08-18
GGAAGCGGTCACCACATCATCTTCAAATGTCGATTTAGCGTTCAAGCGTCAAACCTCTTTTCATTTAGCACGACTCTACGCTGCAAATGTGCGTCGACGCAACTAGACCAAGTAAGGTTCGCGCGTGGATATTCTAGAAAGCGTGGCACCTAACGGCGAAGAGCCGGTAGCTGAGCCCGCGCCCGAATCCACTCCTGAGCCACAATCGGGCGAATTTAAGGTCCATCTCGATAACTTCGACGGCCCCTTTGACCTTCTTCTTCAGCTCATTTCACGCCATAAGCTCGACATCACAGAAGTTTCTCTCAGCCTTGTCACAGATGAGTTCATCTCATTTATCAGGGCTCTTGAGGCCTCAGGCGAGGGATGGCGGCTAGATCAAGCAACCGAGTTCCTCGTTATCGCTGCAACTCTTCTAGATCTCAAGGCAGCCCGTCTGCTCCCCAGTGGCGAGATTGAAGATGAAGAAGATCTTGCCCTACTTGAGGCTCGCGATATTCTCTTTGCCCGCCTCCTTCAATATCGAGCGTTTAAAGAGATTGCTGCTAATTTCCAGGAGGCAATTGCCGCTGCCGATAAGTCATTCCCACGTGTAGTGGCCCTCGATGCAACCCTTTCTAGCCTCCTTCCAGAGGTCCTCATTGGGGTAGGCCCAGAGCGCTTTGCAGCGATCGCAGATCGTGTTTTAACGCCTAAGGTCGCCCCTGTAGTTGCGGTAGAGCACCTCCATAGCGCCCTTGTGAGTGTGGCTGAGGAGTCACGCCTGGTAGTTGAGGCTCTTCGTAAGGGGCGAACTTTAAGCTTCCGAACGCTCATTCACGAGGCAGATTCAACCCTGGTCGTCGTAGCGAGATTTTTAGCTCTATTAGATCTCTATCGACAAGGCGCCCTACGCTTTGAGCAGGTTGTTGCCCTTGGTGAGCTCCAGATCAGCTGGGTGGGATCTGATGAGGGAGAGGTTCTAGCTTCTTCTGAGTTCGATATTCCAGTAAGTGAGCAGTACCCTGAAGAAGAGGTTGAGGGTTCAGCGAGCGAGAACTCTCAAGTAGAAGTTGATAGTACCGACGAAGTTGTGAAGAGCGAAGGCACGGAAGGCGATAGCGATGACCAATAATGAGAATATGAGCGAATCAGTTGAAGTTGAGACTATTGAGGTCGTGACAGAGCCTTCAGAGGGTCAGCTCTCGCATGTGTACGATGAGGCAACTCTTGGTCGTTCTATAGAGGCAATTCTCATGGTTGTCGATGAACCAGTCACCGAGCTCACCCTTGCATCCGTGCTTGAGGTTACTGTGGATCAGGTTGTAGACGCGCTTGAGCGCCTTCAACTTTCGTATGAGGATCATGGATTCACCCTCAAGGCCATTAATGGAGGATGGCGCTTTTACAGTTCGCCGGAATTTAGCTCCGTTGTCGAGAAGTTCGTCCTCGATGGCCAGCAGAACAGACTCACCCAGGCTGCGCTCGAAACCCTCGCTGTCATCGCCTATCGCCAACCAGTCTCTCGAGCTCGGGTCTCTGCCATTCGAGGGGTCAATGTTGAAGCGGTGATGAAAACCCTCATCACGCGAGGATTAGTCGATGAGTACGGAATCGAGAGCGAGACCGGCGCCATTCTCTACAAGACGACCACCTATTTCCTCGAGCGTCTAGGACTCAACAAGCTCGAAGATCTACCGCCCCTTGCCCCACATCTGCCTGATATCGACGGTCTTGACGAGATCCTCGATTCGCTTACTGACTAAACCTGGCTATACACTTATGCCACCCTCGATACCTGGGGGAGTGATAGTCGACTGTCGTAAATGGATAGCCGCAGAAATGGAAGTACTCGCTATGGCAGAGATACGCCTCAATAAGATCATCGCAGATGCCGGAGTCACCTCACGACGCGGTGCCGATGATCTCATCATCTCAGGACGCGTTATGGTCGATGGCCGTGTGGTCAGAGAACTCGGCGCTAAATTTGACCCACAAAAGGTTAATGTAGAAGTTGATAGTGAGACAATTACGCAGCAATTGACTAAGAGTTATTTAGCACTTCATAAGCCTAGAGGCGTTTTGTCTACTATGTATGACCCAGAAGGACGTCCATCGTTAGCCGACTTTATCGATCTGCGCACAGAGCGACTCTTTCACGTTGGTCGTCTTGATAAGGATTCTGAAGGGCTAATTCTCCTCTCAAACGATGGTGATCTTACCTTTAGAGCGACTCACCCTTCCTTCGGCCTGGAAAAGACCTACATTATTGAGTTCGACGGCAAGCTTCCGGCCGGCATTGAGAAGACCCTCAAAAACGGGGTAGAGCTTGAGGATGGAATGGCCCGCGTCCTGGACTACAAGCAACTCTCTCCAACATGGCTTGAGGTCACTATCCATGAAGGTCGTTATCACATTATCCGCCGCCTCATGGAGGCTATCGGGATAGAAGTCATTCGCCTCATCCGTACCCGCTTTGGACCTATCTCTTTGGGAGAGACCCCTGAGGGAAGGTGGCGAGATCTGAATGACGGTGAATTACTAAATCTACAAACCGCTTTAAATTTAAATAAATAAAACACTTCCGTGGAGATTGAGCGTTTTATGGTTTTATCGATATTCATAAAAGGGAAAACGTAAATACAGTTTTATCGACAATATTGTGCTCATAATAGAGACCAAAAAATAAATTTATCGATATTTGTTAATCGTGGTTTACTTTCGGTGAAAGAGAATCTGAAAATCGATCGCAAGAAAGCGTTGAAAATACATTAAAGGTTTTATCGATAAACAATTTTAAATATAGGAGCAATATTTTTCTGAAAGGGTATGATTTCGCCATGTCAGTACGCGCAATACGAGGAGCGATTCAGGTCGAGGCCAATACGGCGCAGGCTATCGCTGCCGGGACAAAGGAGCTCCTGGCGGAAATTCTGCGTGCCAATGATTTAGCTGTTGAACAGGTTATCTCGGTCCTACTGACAGCTACTCCCGATCTCAATGCAGCTTTTCCTGCTGCCGCTGCCCGTGAGGTCGGTTTCGAATCAACGCCTCTGTTATGTGCCGTTGAAATTGATGTCCAGGGCGCACTAGCTCGCGTGGTGCGGGCAATGGTCACTGTTGAGATTGAGCGTAAAGCATCTGAGATTTCGCACATCTATCTTGGTGGCGCGAAGGCTCTCCGTCGCGATATCGCTCAATAAGGTCACCTCAATGACTCTCTCTCATGTAAAGGTCGTAGGCTCAGGCTTAATCGGCTCCTCTATTGCCCTTGCACTCGCCTCAAAAGGTATCTCGGTGACAATGGTCGATATTGACTCTCGCGCTGCCGCTTTGGCCCAAGATTTAGTAGGCCCAGTTCCTACGGATGGCGAGGCAGATCTCGTTGTTATCGCATCTCCAGTTTCAACAGTTTCCCAAGTCATAAAAGCGGAGATTGAACAAGGTTTCACCTTAGGGTTTATAGATATATCCAGTGTCAAGGTTAACCCTGTACATGAGATTTCTACTTTAAATCTCGATATCTCTCGTTTTCTACCTAGCCATCCCATGGCAGGACGAGAAGTTGGGGGAGCAGAGTCGGCTCGCGGAGACCTCTTCCAGGGTCGTCCGTGGATTATCGACCCCGCTGGTGTTGCTCCGGATTTATTAGCTGCTGGCAGAGAATTGATTGAGATCTGCGGAGGTCATCTCATTGAGATGGGTATTTCGGAGCATGATCAAGCGGTGGCTCTGATCTCGCATCTGCCCCAGATTCTCAGCACAGCGGTAGCGGCCAGACTTGAGGGTGCACCAGCCCACTGGCTCGATCTAGCAGGCAGCGGACTTCGGGATACGACGAGAATTGCCGCTTCAAGTCCAGCCCTTTGGCGAGAGATTATTTCAGCGAATTCCGAAGCGCTCAAACCTCTCATCAATCTAGTTATCGCAGATTTGAGTGAACTTGTGGAGAATCTTGAGAACTCGCAGAGCGTTGAAAATTTCATTCAGAGCGGCAATCGTGGACGAGCAATGATTCCAGGAAAGCATGGTGGGATAGCTCGCAATTACACTTTCTTGCCAGTTGTCATCGAAGATAAACCTGGTCAGCTTGCAGCACTTTTTGATGAATGTGCGAGCGCACAAGTGAACGTTGAAGATCTCTCCATCGAACACTCGCCAGAACAATTTACTGGATTAATCACTCTTGCACTCTCAAAGAGCGATGCAGCGAAGCTGTATCACCATCTTCTGGAGCAAGGATGGCGCGCTCACGCACCACGTTGATTGGCGTTCTAACTTCTATTAGTACGCGATAATAAGCAGGTAATTATCGATAAATATCTCAAACTACTTAAGTGAAAGGCGTGGGTCACAAGGATGATTGTTGTTGCACTTGATGGCCCAAGCGGAGCCGGAAAATCTTCCACCTCACAAGGAATTGCAATTCGTGCAGGTTGGAAATATTTAGATACAGGCGCTCTTTATCGCGCGGTTGCCTTGGTTGCCCTTGAGATTCAAAGTGATGATGCAAAAGATATTCTTGCAAAACTTTCCACAAATCGAATCTCTTTCATAGCAGATCCAAAGAAGCCAGAAGTTTTCTTGGGGGATCGCAATATTTCGCAAGAGATTCGTACCCTGAATGTCACAAATAAGGTTTCAATCATTGCTGCTATTCCCGAGATACGTTCTGAACTTCTTCAGTTGCAGCGCTCAATCATTGAGAAAGCTGAACGCGGAATTGTTGTTGAAGGTCGAGACATTGGCACAGTCGTTGTTCCTGATGCAGCGCTCAAGGTCTATCTGACTGCAGATATCGATGCCAGAACTGCGCGCCGTGAGAACGAGATCTCTGATTCAACAGTGACAACAGAGGTGGTTGCAGAGTCACTCACCTCACGAGATGAGTTAGATTCAACGCGAAAGACAAGTCCTTTAGCGATGGCCTCAGATGCAGTCCATATTGATAGTACTGAGCTAAGTTTAGAAGAAACTATCGAACGAGTCTGGGAACTTCTCGTAGAGCGTTCACTTTTAGGACTTCCAATTGTTGCAATTCTTGGTCGACCAAATGTAGGTAAGTCAACTCTGATCAATAGATTTATTGGACGTCGGGAAGCAATCGTTGAAGACACCCCCGGCGTAACTCGTGACCGCGTTCAATACGAATGCGAATGGGGCGGCCGACGTTTCATTGTTATGGATACCGGAGGATGGGAATCTCGTCCCGATGGTATTTCAGTTGCAATCTCAGCTGGTGCCGAACTTGCAATGGAAGAAGCGGATATTTTGGCCTTTGTTGTAGATGCTCAGGTAGGAGCACTCGACGAAGATGATGTGATGGTTCAAGAGCTTCGTAAGGCGAAGAAGCCAACCATTCTTGTTGCAAATAAAGTTGATGGTGATCATGATGAAGCTGATGCACACGCGCTCTGGAATCTCGGATTAGGTGAACCACATTTTGTTTCGGGACTGCATGGACGCGGGTCAGGTGATTTGCTAGACAGAATCGTCAAATCTCTACCAGAGGTAGGACGAGCTCAAACACAAGATGGATACCGACGAATCGCTCTTATCGGTCGCCCCAATGTTGGAAAATCTAGTTTGCTCAATGCCCTTGCCGGTGAGAATCGTTCAATTGTTGATGATGTTGCAGGAACAACTCGCGATCCTGTTGATTCGCTGATTGAGATCGGTGGCCAGATTTGGCGTTTCGTTGATACTGCCGGAATCAAGAAGCGAGCAAACCAAGCTTCCGGTACTGACTATTACGCAACGCTTCGAACACAAACAGCGCTCGAGAGATCTGAATGTGTAGCCCTCGTGCTCGATGCATCTGTACCAATTTCTGAACAAGATCTACGAATCATCTCTATGGTCGAGGATTCTGGAAAAGCGATGGTCTTAGTTTTGAATAAGTGGGATTTAGTTGACGAAGATCGTCGGGAACAACTTGAGAAAGAACTCGATCGCCACCTAGGTCATATCGAATGGGTTCAACGAGTTAACGTTGCAGCCAAGACCGGATGGCACCGCGATCGCTTGGCCCCCGCTCTTCGCACCGCCCTCAGTTCTTGGGAGAAGCGAGTTCCAACGTCAAAACTCAATTCATTCCTGGGCGCGCTCATCGGCGCCACCCCACCTCCAGTGCGTGGCGGAAAGCAGCCAAAGGTGTATTACGCAACACAGGCTGGAATCGCTCCGCCGAAATTTGTGGTCTTCTCATCAGGCTGGATTGAGGCCTCTTATCGTCGATTTATCGAGCGTCGCCTTCGGGAGGAGTTCGGTTTTCCCGGAACTCCTGTTCAGGTCGCAATTCGTGTGAAGGAGCGCGATAAGGAGTGAGGCAATATCTGACCATTCCTAATGCCCTGACTCTGCTGAGAGGGCTGGGGGTACCGCTCTTTGTTTGGTTAGCCCTTGATCGTAAGAGCGATGGTTGGGCGATATTCGTCCTAGCAATCGGGGAAGTCACCGATTACCTAGATGGAAAGTTAGCGAGAGCCTGGAATCAGACTTCACGCTTTGGCGAACTCGCTGATCCGTTTATTGACCGCATATACATAGTCGCAACGTTGATTGTTCTTCAGATGAGAGGCGCAATCCCGCTCTGGATCATCATCCTTCTTCTGGCGAGAGACCTCGTATTGGCAGTGATGACACTTCTTCTGACCCGTAAGGGTCTACCTCCACTTCAGGTTACCTATATGGGGAAAGCGGCTACCTTTAATCTTCTCTACGCCTTCCCTTTCCTGCTTCTAGCGCTGAGCGAGAGTTGGTATGGCACACTCGCCTTTATCTTCGGATGGGCTTTTGCTATCTGGGGAGTGGCGCTCTATCTCGTTACAGGTGTTTCATATTTCCAGAGCGCGGTAAAAAGTATTAGAGTGCCGCCATCCAAACGCATTATCTAAAGCAGAAACTAACGCCGTATCTAGAGAAGGATTTTCATGTCACAAATTCCAGCAGAGCTCCAGTACACCAAAGAGCACGAGTGGGTTGCACCAACATCGACTGCGGGAACAATCCGAATGGGAATCACTGACTTCGCGCAAGGTGCCCTCGGAGATATCGTCTACGTACAGATGCCTAAAGTGGGTGAAGCGGTAGTTGCGGATAAAGTCTGCGGTGAAGTTGAATCAACAAAGTCTGTATCTGAAATTTTCTCGCCTGTCACCGGCACAATTGTGACAATCAATGAAGCTCTTGCAAATACTCCCGAACTTGTCAACTCCGATCCCTACGGAGCTGGCTGGCTAGCCGAAATCTCAATCAGCGGAGAGCCTGCTGCGCTTTTGAGCGCCACCGAATACAGCGCAATAACTGGCTGATTCTCCACTTGATATTTTTTTAACAACTCTCTACTGTCAGCCTCAAGTTGAAGGTAAGCCGTAAATTTCGGTTTTACTGATTTTGATATAGATAAATGACTAGGTGAGGGGAGTAGCCAATGGAAGAGATTAATCCTCGCCACGAACTCACAACCACCCTCCACTTAGGGCTTCGTTCAGTCGCAGATTCTTCCCCAAGCGCATTGATCGAGACCCTCATCGAGCAATCATCTACAGAAGAGCGTGAAGTCCTTAATGAAGTTCTCAACGGCTCAAGTGAGAATGCGATGGTCTTTATCCATCGCGGTCCATCCCGTGGAGCTCGCTTTCTTATCACAGGTGATGGAGTGACCGTGGGTCGCGCCCCAACGAGTGATATTTTTCTTGATGATGTAACTGTCTCTCGTACCCATGCAACGATTAAGCGAGAAGGCGCCGCCTTTATCTTTACAGATTCTGGCAGTCTCAATGGTTCCTATATCAATAATCAACAGAGCACTACCCATCGCCTCGTAAATGGCGATGAGATTCAAATCGGTAAATTCCATATGCTTTTTATCAGCAACACATCATCAGGGGAGAAGTAAGTGAGCGTTCCAGCACGTGCATATTTAAGTATCGGTGAAGTTCTTTCTAAGTTGCGTGGCGATTTCCCTGACATCACCATCTCAAAGATTCGCTTTCTCGAATCAGAAGGACTTATCGAGCCACAGCGAACACCGTCTGGTTACCGTAAATTTACAAGTAACGATTTAGATCGACTTCGCTATGTGCTTCTAGCCCAGCGCGATCAGTACCTCCCACTTCGCGTGATTAAAGAGAATCTCGATGCGCTAGATCGTGGTCTTACTCCAACACCGCAAGGCGTTGCAGTTCCTCGTCCAACGTTAGGACTAGCAACCGTTGATGGTGAGATCGCTCCCTCGACTTTTGGTGAGCAGTCAGAGATGCGCCTATCTCGGGAAGAGCTCATCAATGCATCAGGTGTCACCGATGCTCAACTCGTAGAACTTGAATCTTTCGGCCTCATCACTTTGCGTGGTCGCCACTACGACGCTGATGCGCTCTCTGTCGCTAAGGCGGTAGCTGAGATGGCAAGCTTCGGAATTGAAGCGCGTCACCTTCGTTCATTTAAGACAGCAGCAGATCGTGAAATCGGTCTGATTGAACAGGTCATCACACCATTTACCCGCCAGAAATCAACTGAGGCGAAGGCTCGCGCAGAGGAAGTTCAGCGAGAGATTGCAGCGCTCTCCGTTCGCTTGCACGCATCACTTGTTCGCAGTGGCCTTAACCGCCCTCGCTGATGTTTACCTTGGTTGAAGTCGTTGGCGTTCGAATCGAGATGCCTTCTAATCAGCCAATCGTTCTCCTGAAGGAGATTGAGGGACGAACATTCTTGCCCATTTGGGTGGGCTCGACAGAGGCAACAGCTATCGCCTTTGCACAGCAAGAATTAAAGGCACAACGCCCACTGACACACGATTTAATTGTGGATCTTCTTGCGGCTACATCAACTTCACTGACCGCAATTCACATCACCGATATGCGTGATGGAATCTTCTACGCCGAACTCCTGATGAAGAACGAGAGTGGGGCGCTGGCTCCGCTATCGGTCAGGCCATCGGATGCCATCGCGATAGCTCTTCGAACAAAGACAAATATCCTCGTCAGCCAAGACCTTCTCGCCAGCGCAGGGATTGAGATTCCAGAACCTGGAAGCGGAGAGAGCGAGGACGAGGTAGAGGCCTTTAGAGAGTTCCTCGATCAGATCAACCCCGAGGACTTCGTTTAGGCAGCGGTAGAACCCTCAACCTCAAGTAGAGGTTATGGGCGTGTCGCATCCCAAAAACTCTCAACTCCCACTGTAACCTTCTCGCAACCCCTCACCGAAAGCGAGCCCCCTCTCGTGACTGAGCAAGAACTTCAGATTGGCTACCGCGGAGCAACCGCATGTGCAGCTGCAGGTATCACATATCGCCAACTCGATTATTGGGCGCGCACTGGACTTGTTGAACCATCCATTCGCACAGCACATGGATCTGGTTCAGCTCGCCTCTATGGCTTTCGCGACATTCTTGTTCTAAAAATTGTAAAGCGTCTTCTCGATGCAGGTGTCTCGCTCCAGAACATTCGTACCGCAGTTGATCATCTTCGCAATCGGGGAGTGGTCGAACTAGAGCGCATCACCCTCATGAGTGATGGATCTTCCATCTACGAATGTGCCAGTCCTGATGAGATCATCGATCTTCTCGCCGGCGGTCAAGGAGTATTTGGAATCGCAGTTGGAAAGGTCTGGCATGAGGTTGAGGGTTCACTCTCAACCTTGGCTGGAGAGTTCAATGGCGAACAAGTAGGTGGCGAAGATAACGATGAACTTTCTATTCGACGCAAGGCTAAAGGCGCTTAAAGAGCATTTTGCACATATATTTCCCCTAGTTTTTACGAGCAAATTATCGCTAAGGGGAAGTTCGTGGATCGTAACTTTGAAGATCGTCATATCGGTCCAACGCACCTAGATGAAGCAGCGATGCTCAAGGCTTTGGGATATAAAGATTTAGAGTCATTTATCGCAGATGTCGTTCCAGGAAATATTGCAATCAATGGCGTCATAGAGTCGGCTATCGGAGCTGGAAAGAGCGAAGTTGAAGTTATTGCAGAGCTTCGCTCCATTGCCTCCGAAAATAAAGTTTTCAAATCTCTTATCGGTACCGGGTATTACGGAACGATTGTTCCACCAGTAATCAAGCGAAATGTTCTAGAAAATCCTGCTTGGTACACCGCATACACACCGTACCAACCAGAAATTTCACAGGGTCGTTTAGAAGCGCTCTTCGCATTTCAAACAATGGTTTGCGAGCTCACAGCTCTTGATATCTCAAACGCTTCAATGCTTGATGAGAGCACAGCAGCAGCAGAGGCGATGACGCTTGCTCGCCGTGCATCAAAACTGAGTGATGGCGCTGTTTTCCTTATCGAAGAGCATGTGCATCCACAGACAAAAGCGGTGGTAATCACGCGAGCGAAACCTCTGGGGATCACAGTAGTAGAGATTGATTCTATGCATGTGGCAAAAGATGGATTTGATGGTGAGTTCTTCGGTGCGCTATTGCAGTATCCCGATACAACAGGTGAAGTAATTGATTACTCAGCTTTTGCAGAGTTTGCCCATTCAAAAGGTGCACTTGTTATCGCTGCCACGGATCTTCTAGCGCTTACTTTGCTCAAGGCGCCAGGGGAGTGGGGAGCAGATATCGCTGTTGGAACATCACAACGCTTCGGTGTTCCAATGGGATTTGGTGGCCCACATGCAGGCTTCCTCGCTGTTCGAAACGGTTTAGAGCGATCGATGCCTGGGCGTTTGGTGGGACAGAGTATTGATTCAACCGGTAAGCCAGCATTTCGTTTAGCACTTCAAACTCGCGAACAACATATTCGTCGCGATAAGGCGACCTCCAACATTTGTACTGCACAAGCTCTCCTTGCAAATATGAGCACCTTCTATGCCATGTGGCACGGACCTTCAGGTTTGCATTCGATTGCATCGCGAGTGAATGACTTTGCCATGCGTCTCAAAGAGGCGTCGAATTCTCGTAATGGAGTCATCTTCGATACCGTCTCTATTGATGTAGAGGATGCAACCAAAGTGCATGCTGCGGCAGAGTCTCGCGGATATAACTTCCGCAAAGTCAGCGATACTGAAATTCGTATTTCATTTGATGAGGAGACAACGGAAAGTACCTTTAATGATGTTTTATCAATCCTCGGTTTAAGCGAGAAGGCCGGGGGAGCGATTCCTTCGCAATACCTTCGCACAAGTAAGTATTTAACTCATCCGGTCTTTAACACCAACCATAGCGAGACGGGAATGATGCGTTATCTGCGTAATCTCGCGGATCGCGATCTTGCACTCGACCGGACGATGATTCCTCTGGGTTCTTGTACGATGAAACTCAATTCAGTTACCGAGATGGAGGCAGTCACTTGGCCTGAGTTCTCATCCCTTCATCCTTTTGCACCTGTGAATCAAAGTATTGGTTCACGTAAATTAATTTCACAGCTATCGGATTGGTTAGTTTCTATTACTGGGTATGACGCTGTTTCACTACAGCCAAATGCAGGAAGCCAAGGTGAGTTCGCGGGCTTACTAGCAATTCGTAATTATCATGATTCTCGTGGAGATCATGGGCGAAATATCTGTCTGATTCCGTCAAGCGCGCATGGCACAAATGCGGCTTCAGCAGTAATGGCCGGGATGAAAGTTATTGTCGTTGAGTGTGATGAAAACGGAAACGTTTCTGTTGACGATATCAAAGCTAAGATTTCAGAACATAGCGGCAACCTTGCTGCGTTAATGATTACCTATCCATCAACACATGGAGTTTTTGAAACTGCTGTAAGTGAAATCTGTGCACTTGTTCATGAAGCCGGGGGACAGGTGTACGTTGATGGAGCGAACCTCAACGCGCTGGTGGGTATTGCGCAGCCAGGTAAGTTTGGTGCAGATGTTTCGCACCTTAATTTACATAAAACTTTTGCAATTCCTCATGGAGGCGGAGGCCCTGGTGTAGGTCCAGTGATTGCGCGTGCACATCTGGCACCGTTCTTGCCAAATCACCCACTCGATGAACTTGCAGGCCCTGCTACCGGTCCTGGACCAATCTCAGCTGCCCCTTATGGCTCTGCCAGCATTCTGCCAATCTCATGGGCGTATATCCGCCTCTTGGGTGGATCAGGACTGACCCATGCGACCCAGGTTGCGATTCTCTCTGCAAATTACATCGCGGCTCGACTCAGCGATTCATATCCAATTCTCTATACCGGAGCTAATGGTCGAGTGGCGCACGAATGCATTCTCGATATCCGCGGATTAACCAAGGATTCTGGGGTAAGCGTCGACGATATCGCCAAACGCTTGATGGACTTCGGCTTCCACGCCCCAACGATGTCCTTTCCCGTGGCTGGAACCCTCATGATTGAACCGACCGAATCTGAAGATATCGCCGAAATCCATCGCTTTATCGATGCCATGATTGCGATCCGCGGCGAGATTGATGAGGTTCTCTCCGGTTCAATCTCTATCGATGCCAGCCCTCTAAGACATGCTCCACATACCGCTCTCTCGGTCATAGCGAGCGATTGGGGTAGGGAATACCCAAGAGAAAAGGGCGGCTATCCAAAGGCTCTCGATGGCCTCGTTGCGGGCGAAATCATTGGTGCTCGTATGAAGTATTGGCCGCCTGTGGGACGAATCGATGGCGCCCATGGCGATCGCAATCTCGTCTGTTCTTGTACGCCGCTAGACGATTACCGATAGGGGCGATTACAGATAGTAAGAACGGGGTCAGATTACTCTGACTTTACATAATGTAACTTATCGGCGTTAGGTTTAAAGGTACGAGCGAGCCCCCAAAGCGTCGTCTGCCACAGCGCTTCTATGACAATCGACTTGCTCATCTTCGATACTCCGTTGATGCGCTCAACAAAAGTTATAGGAACTTCACGTTTCGAAGCACCTGCGAGATCACTCGCCATTGCCATTTCAATTTGAAAACAATATCCAGTGGCTGTCATTTGATGAAGGTTGAGCTTTCGCAAGAGAGAAACTGAGTAAATTCGAAATCCACCCGTGAGGTCATGTAACGGGATACGAAGTGCAATTCGAGCATATGCAGTGCCTGCCCGTGAGAGCAATTGGCGCGAAAATGGCCAGTTGACGACTGAACCGCCTGTGATCCAACGGGTACCTAGAGTGATTGAGACATCTGATTGATGTTCGGCATCCATCATCGCTGGTAAATCTTCAACTCGATGCGAGCCATCTGCATCCATAGTGATTACATGTGTGTATTTATCGCTCTTAAGAACTTCAAAGAATCCGGCACGGTAGGCAGCGCCAAGGCCAGCTTTACCTGGGCGACGAAGAACTCTTACCCATGGAAGTGCAAGATTATCGACAATATCAGCAGTTCCATCAGGAGAGTTGTCATCTAAAACTATGAGATCAAAGTCGCGTTGATTATGTAAAGTTGAAAGCGAGGAGAGAAGTTCTACGATCGAGATAGATTCGTTATAGGTCGGCACAAGAATTACATGCTTCACTTCAAACCCCTCTTCGCACTCGCTGGTCTCAACGATAAGAGCGCCCAGATAAAGGTAAAGAGTAATGCAATCAGTGGGCCATATCCCCCTAACTTATGAGCAAAACTCTTCCCTGACTTTAAAGAAATATCGGCACTCAACGAACCCACTTCACCATCTTCTAACTTTGATTGGACCACTCCCCTTGCATCAATGATTGCCGAAGGGCCAGTGGTGGAAATGCTGACAATGGCTTTACCGGATTCAAGAGCTCTCAGCCGCGTGATTGCCAACTGCTGTTCGCCTTCGCTACTCCCTGAAAAAGTTGCACTGTTGGTATGTACAACTAGAAAATCAGAGTTGATAGACATTTCACGCACGAGCCCGTCGTTGAGAATCTCATAGCAAATGACTGAGCCAACATTTCCTTTCAACAGCTCATGGACTACTAACTCGCTTCCTGCTGAAAAATCATCGACCCGATCAACATGTGGAGATACCAATGCGGCCAGAGATCTCAGAGGAATGTACTCACCAAAAGGTGTGAGATAGCGCTTGATATAAGTTGACTTAATTGAGCCTTCAGAATCAAAATGAATCGTCGAGTTGTAGATTTTCTCTTGATCAAGAATCGCACCGGCGATGAGCGGCGTATTTGTCGCTCTTGCAAGGTCGACAATCTTCTTTTTCACTAAAGGGTTCTTAGTAGGATCGATATCAATCGCATTCTCTGGCCAAATGATAAGTTCATCTGAACTCTGAAAATCCTTTGTCGTAGCTTTAATGTGATTATCCAATACGGCTTGAGCTCGTTGATTGAATTCAAGTCCGCGTTCTGGCACTCCACCTTGAATGGCTCGGATTCTTATCATTTCGTCATTAAAGGGGGAACTTGGAATCAATAGCGCAGTAAGGATAATCAGAAGTGGTGCTGCAAGATTGCTAAATCTTCTATCAAGAAGGAATTGGGCAAATAAGAGAACGACTAGTGAGAGTCCCACAACACCAGTTAACGCAACGATTGTCGAAAATGGAGAGTCCACTTGGGTAAATGCAATTCGGGTCCAAGAGAATCCCCCGAATGGAAACCTCGCTCTCATCTCTTCCATAAGTAGTATTGCAAAAGCAACCGGCGCAAATGACTTTGTATAGCGTGCAACTAGGCCAACGGGAATCGCGAGAATTCCTTGAAGAAATGCAAGAGCTACCCACGGCAGTGCACCTACAAATGTCTTGCTCCAATTGAGAATAATCAAACTTGAAATAAAGGCGAAGATAAAACTTTGAATCTCTGGATTGCGAAATCGACGAAGAAGATAAATTTGCAATGCGATAGCAATTGGGGCAAGGAACCAGAGTCCAACTGGTTTGAAACTCAGAGAAAAGATAACGCCCGGGATTATTTGAAAGAGCATCGAAAGGTTTACCAACCGAGAGCAGAAATCAAGCGATCTACGCTTGCCCCTAATCCGTACTCTTCTTTCATCTGATAAATCTGAGATAGATCATTCGGTTTGGGCGGCATTGCAATATCCATCTGTGGGATTGCAACATCTCGCGCGCAATGCACCAAAGTCGGAGCAATTTTCAGGTACTCCTCCCCTGCAATGATTTTCTTAGCAAGTGCCGGAGTAAGAGATTCATGCCCGGCAATTGCTCCCTTGAGTGCTTCATCGACCGTTGCAAAGTTATTGGCGATGAGTGCAGCGCCTTTCTCGCCAATTCCTTTTACTCCTGGAAGTCCGTCAGATGGATCGCCTCGGAACATCGCAAAAAGTGCGTACC
>JACCDW010497339.1_pt1 | contig 15151 bp, 11 predicted proteins | sample 7449781 | NCBI WGS metagenome assembly JACCDW01 (sample SAMN15323449, study PRJNA562643) | freshwater metagenome | isolation source: river surface water | place: USA:Blue River Watershed | collected 2017-08-18
AGGTTGAAACCTGCTTTGGGTTCTGTGAGCATGATTTACTTGGCCTGACTGGATGTTGCTGCGTTGGTGTTGTAGATGGACACCTTCTGGCCGGGAGACAAAACATGCACACCCGTACTTACAATTTGTTGGCCCGGCTTAAGTCCCGAAGCAATGACTACCTCGTTGCCATCGGCTGTTGCGACTTGAACAGTTTGGGATGCCACCGTGGATGTTTGCGGATCAAACAACCAAACCGCCGTTTGGGCACCCTCTTGGCGAAGTGCGTTGGTTGGAACTTTGATGACATCGGACTGGCTTCCAGCCAACTGTGGGGCATGGACATTGAGGGTCACGCCCAATGGCAAGGATTCCGCTTTGACCAGCCCCAATTTGACTGTAAAAGTTCGTGTTACGGGATCGGCACTGGCCCCAATTTCACGCACTTGGCCTTGTACCACTTGGTTGGTGTTGCCGACACTGGCAGACATTTTTTGCCCTAACTTCAGGCGTCCGACAACATGTTCAGGAACTGCAAAAACAGCATCGCGCGGTCCTTCTTGTGCCAACCTCAGTACGGGTTGCCCTGCTGACACCACCTGACCCGGCTCTGCCTCGACACCCGTAATGACGCCTGCTGTGGGCGCAGTCAATTTAGTGTAGAGAGCCTGGTTACCTAGCGTTTGGGCTTGAGCCATGGCTTGATCAAGCGTGGCCTGCGCTGCCTTTAAAACAGCAGAGCGTCTTTCTAGTTCTGCGGCACTGATAAAGTTCTGAGCCAAGAGTGCTTCGTAGCGTTTGAAATCAGCTGCTGCCAAGTCTCTTTGTGAACGAGCGCCTATCACTTGCGCCTGCGCGGCTTGAGCGGCTAAAGCGTAATCTTGTGCATCGACTTCTGCCAGAACTTGTCCTGCTTGAACGCGTTGACCGACTTCAACTTGCCTGACCAAAATTTTGCCACCCACTCTAAAACCGAGGCGAGCTTCCAACCTGGCCCGCACCTCTGCTGCATATTCGCCCTGCACATTCAAATCAGAAGCACCCACGGTCATGAGCTTCACTGCACGTATTGGCTCAGGCGAATTCTGTTTTGGCGAGCAAGCTGTAAGGCCTAGTGACGCACAAATTACTGCTAAGGAGGCCAAGGAATTTTTGAAAATGGGGTTCAAATGTGAAACTCTTTGTGAAACGCCCGACAAGGGCTTACCGTTAATCGGCAAAAAAGGCTGATGCATGCGGAAATCCAAATTAATGACTGACTGGTTAGTAATCTAGGGTAATCCATGAGACTTGTCAAGCGAAAATACAGGCCATCATGGACAAACAACCCACAGTGATTGAAAAATCCGAAGTACTTCCAGTAACGCATCCGGAAAATTTTCCGGTGGCCTCCTGGTTGTGCCCACCCCATTTACGCCCTGCCATAGCCGCCATCTATGCATTTGCCAGGGCTGCCGATGACATTGCCGATGAAGGCATGCAAGATGCGGTGGAAAGGCTAGATCAGTTACGTGGGTTTCGTCAGGAACTATTGAACGGCCCTACGCCCCAGGGTCTGCATCCTGAAATTTTTGTCCCTTTGCACCAGGTGATCCAAAGTTTCAATTTACCAACCCAGTATTTGGACGATTTGCTTAAGGCTTTTGAACAAGATGTGCAAGCAACAGCGCAAGCCATCCAACCACAAAATATTGAAGCTTTATTGGCGTATTGCAAGTTGTCCGCCAACCCAGTGGGTCGCCTGCTACTGCATCTTTACGGCGTGAACGACAACCTAGCCCTCATTCGAAGTGATGCCATTTGCAGTGCTCTGCAACTGATTAATTTCTGGCAGGACTTGAGTGAAGACATTCCCAGAGGCAGGTTTTATGTCCCTCAAGATTTACAAAAATCTTTGGCTGATGCAGCGCTTGTCCAGAAACTATGCCGACATGCCCGCGAGCTCATGTTGTCTGGCGCACCCCTTGTCCATCAAATACCGGGGCGTGCAGGTTGGGAACTGCGAGCAGTTGTTCAGGGCGGGCTGCGAGTTTTAGAAAAGGTTGAAAAACTTGGACCATTGGCCTTTGTTCAAAGACCCACTTTAAAAGCATGGGATGGGCCCGTTCTTTTGTGGCGCGCCCTCTGGATGTAGACGAGAGAGTGGGACAATCTAGCACCATGACACCCCAAGAATACGTTCAACAAAAAGCAGCCAACTCTGGCAGCAGTTTTTATTACGCCTTTTTGTTTTTGCCCGCCAACAGACGCGCCGCTATCACGGCCTTTTACGCCTTCTGCCGTGAAGTTGACGATGTGGTCGATGAAATCTCTGACCCCAGTGTGGCCCAAAGCACCTTGGCATGGTGGCAAAACGAAGTCAATCAATCTTTTGCAGGATCACCTTCGCACCCCGTTATGAAAGCGCTGATGATTCATGCCAACGACTATGGCATTGAGGCTCGGCACTTACTGGCCGTGATTGAAGGTTGCCAAATGGACCTGACTCAAACACGTTATTTAGACTACCCTGGCCTTAAGCGTTATTGCCATTTGGTAGCAGGCATCGTGGGAGAAGTTGCCGCTAAGATTTTTGGCCAAAGCGACCCACTCACAACGCAATACGCACACACCTTGGGCTTGGCCTTTCAACTGACCAATATCTTGCGCGATGTAGGCGAGGATGCCATGCGCGGTCGAATTTATTTGCCCATTGATGAGCTGAAACAATTTGATGTGAAAGCGCAAGATCTGTTGCAGCGTCAGTACTCTGATAAGTTCACGGCCCTCATGAAATTTCAAGCGGCTCGCGCGCATGCACTTTACGAAGAAGCATTTGCCTTGCTGCCTGCAGCGGACAAACAAGCTCAAAAACCTGGCCTCATGATGGCCAGTATTTACCGAACCTTGTTGCGTGAAATTGAAGCAGACAACTTCCAAGTGCTACACCAACGGGTTTCACTGACACCACTGCGCAAACTTTGGTTGGCATGGAAAGTCCAAGCTCTTGGACGGCTCTAAGGCCTCATGTGGCAGTGACTCACAACGCTCCGAAAAAAATTGCAGTGATTGGCGCTGGCTGGGCTGGTCTTAGCGCAGCCATTTGCGCAACCCAAGCGGGCCATCAGGTCACCTTGTATGAAGCAAGTCGTCATTGGGGCGGGCGGGCACGAAGCCTGGTTGTGCAGGGTCAGAAGAATTTGACTCTGGACAACGGTCAACATATTTTGATTGGCGCATACCATCAGTCTTTGCGCATAATGACGACGGTTGGCATCCAAGAAGAGTCCGTACTTTGGCGTTTGCCCCTGCAATTGATCAAGCCCGACGGAACGGGCTTGTCTTTGAAGCATTTACCATTCCCGCTGAATTTAGTTTGGGGTATTGCAACCGCTAAGGGTTGGCGCTGGATTGACAAGTGGTGTCTGGTGCAAAAAGCTTTTGAATGGCAACGTCAAAATTTCACATGCGCTGCCCACTTGAGTGTGGCCGATGTGTGCAAAGGGTTGACCCCAACCCTTTTTGAAGATTTGATTGAACCCCTGTGTGTGGCCGCCCTCAACACGCCCGCCAACGAAGCAAGTGGTGCTATTTTTTTAAGGGTCATGAAAGATGCCTTGCTTGGACCTTCAGGCAGCGCTGACCTGCTGCTTCCAAGGAAAGATTTAGGTCAAGTTTTTCCAAATGCCGCCATTCGGTGGCTCGAAGAAAAAAATGTGGCATGCAACATCGGTGTTCGTGTTGAAAGCTTAACTTGGCAACCAAACAGCAAACTTCAGTGGCAAATCAATGCCGACACATTTGACCATGTGGTGGTGGCCACAACCGCCAATGAAGCAGCACGCTTGATCGCGCCATTTAATTCAGCATGGTCCGACCAAACACAAAAACTTGAGCACGCGGCCATTGCCACTGTTTACATTCAAGCACCTGAAAGTTTTCAACTGCCACACCCCATGATGGCTTTGATTTCTAACAAGCAAGTACCTGCGCAATTCGTCTTTGACCGTGGCTTGATGTGTCCGCAAGCGCATACCCCAGGCTTGTTAGCTTTTGTGGCCAGTGCTGTGCAAGAGAGCAAAGAAATTCTTGAAGCGCAAATCATGCAACAGGCCAAAGATTTGCTTAGAACATTAGGCCGCGCCAACCATGAAATAGACAGCCTTGAGCTTATGCAAACTGTGGTGGAAAAGCGAGCGACCTTTGCATGCACACCCAATTTAGACAGGCCAGGAAACAATCCTTACCCTGGCTTGAGTGTGTGTGGCGACTACATTGAGGGCCCCTACCCTGCAACCCTAGAAGGGGCCGTCATGTCGGGCATTCAAGCCATTTTGCGCGCTTGAGAAAACGTTGGCCGTGCCACACAGGTTTCCAACCACGCCTTGACGTGAGGAAATTCGGACATGAGAAGCTCTGAAATTTTAGCCCAAACCAACACACTGGCCACACACAAATCAGCCACCGTAAAACGGTTGGCTGACAAATAATTGGACCCAGAATTTGATTGTGCGATTAAATGCCCTTCCAGAACACGGCAAGGCACACGCAATCTTTGTTCAGCAGCATCTGCAAGGTCTGGCTTACGTTGATCGGCAGGCATGACCATGCGATGCATCAAGACTGTGAGAGCATCTTTTTCAACCTCAGTCACGGTCCAGAAACTCCAGCGAAGCGCATCAGCTTCCTCTTGAGGTGTGGCAGGCGTAATGGTTTGTCCATCTGCCTTGCCATGAACCTTGGCCAAATAAAGCGTGCACGCCATGCTTTCCCACACGGTGACTTTGCCTTCTGCGCGTGTGTCTTCCAAAACAGGAATGTGGCCGTTGGGATTGAGCGCCAAAAATTCGGGTGTACGGGTTGTGCCGCCTTGATAGTGAATGGGTGAATGTTCAAAGGAAAGACCCAACTCAAGGGCGGCCCACAGTGGACGACTAGCCCGAGAAGCACCAATGCCATAAATTTTTAAACTCATTTTTATCTCCTGAAAAAGTTCAAACTAATTGGGCCAAGCGTTGCACAATTGTTTTAAATCCAAAACTGTGAATGGTGCTGGGTGCGTATCGTGTGACCACTTTTTTTCTTCGCGATTGACCCAAACAGATTGCATGCCAGCACGCTGAGACGCCAAGACATCCAAATGCGGATCGTCACCAATGTGCAATACCTCTTCTGGCAAAACGCCAAGGGCTTCAGCGCCGGCATGAAACATTTTGGGATCAGGTTTGCCAACTCCCAAGCTGATGGGATTGAAAGCCGCAGCAAAATAATGGCCAAGACCCACTTTGTGAATATCGGCATTGCCATTGGACAAAGCCACCATCGGATATTTGGACTTCAAAAAATCTAGCGCTGGCAGTGCATCCTCATAAAAAGTGACTTCTTGCCTGGCTTCAAAAAAAACTTCAAAAGCAGGCTCTGCCAAATTAGGATCCTCGCCTGCTCTTTGCAACAAAACGCGAATGGCCTCGCGCCTGAGTGCCGATAAATCATTGCCTAGATCGGGACGCAAGGCGGGCATTTCCTCTCGAATCTTCCTTTGGTAGCCAGGTATGGCGCACAAGGGCACGGTTTGGGGCGCTTTTTGGGCCAGCCAGGCAGCTAGTTTTTCCTCGGCGCGACCAATCGTGGGCCAAACGGGCCACAAAGTGTCGTCCAAATCTAGGGAGATTGCCTTAATTTTTAAAAAATCGATCATGGTGAGAGAGAATAACGCATGGCTTTTCAAAAAGAACCCCCCTTCAAACACGGACAAAGTGCCAAAACTGGTGTGCTTTATTGCAACCTAGGCACCCCAGATGAACCCACAGCGCCGGCATTGCGTCGCTATTTGGCCCAATTTTTGGGCGACTCCCGCGTCGTTGAAATTCCAAAGGCCGTTTGGTGGCTCATTCTTCACGGCATCATCTTACGGGTTCGACCCGCCAAGTCAGCGGCCAAGTACGCTAGCATTTGGACCGAAGAAGGATCTCCCTTGCGAGTATGGACTGAAAAACAAGCCAAGGGACTTGAATCGGTATTGAACGACAGGGGGCATCATGTGGCGGTGAAGTACGCCATGACCTACGGCTCTCCAAGCATTGAGTCTCAAATTGATGCTTTGAAATCGGAAGGTGCAACGCGCATTCTGTTGCTGCCCGCTTACCCTCAATACAGCGGCACCACCACTGCGCCTGTGTTTGATGCAGCGCATCGTTGGAGTTTGAAAACCAGAAACTTGCCAGAGTTCCGATTTGTCAATCACTACCACGATGATGCGGGCTACATCGCTGCGCTGGCAAGTCGAATTCAAAAAAATTGGGAAGAACATGGCCGCGCAGAAAAATTGGTCATGAGTTTTCATGGCGTGCCAGAACGCACGCTTCAATTGGGCGATCCGTATCACTGCGAATGCTACAAAACAGGCCGGCTTCTGGCTGAAAAATTAGGCCTGACCAAAGATCAGTACATCGTGACGTTTCAATCCAGATTTGGTAAAGCCAAATGGCTTGAACCCTACACTGAACCCACGCTGATTTCACTGGCCCAAGGTGGTACTCAAAGTGTGGATGTTGTCTGCCCAGGATTTACTGGCGACTGCCTTGAAACCCTTGAAGAAATTAGCATGGAAGGTCGCGAAGCCTTCTTGCATGCGGGGGGCAAAAATTTCAACTACATCCCTTGCTTGAACAACGATCCCGAGTGGGTGGAAGCACTGGCAGGCATTGCCCTTCAACACATGCAAGGCTGGCCAACGCTTTACACTGAAGTTGAAAATGCAAAAGCTGCCAACGCAAAAGTCAGAGAACTTGCCTTGTCCTTGGGCGCCAAAGACTAAGCGTTGAGCAGCTGTCTATTGGTCAGCGTTTGCCTGAGTTGTGTCGGACTTTGAAACCAAATGCCAGTCCAGCCATGCAACTCAGCAGCCTCGACATTGTGTTGGACGTCGTCAATGAAAATGGTGTTTTTGCCTGATACGTTGAACTGATCGTTGGCCATTTGGAAAATCTGAGCGCTGGGTTTAATGCATTGAACACGCGCAGAAAAAAGCCCATCAGAAAAATACTGAAAAAAATCATGCGTACTTTCTAAATGGTTGGCATAACTTGCTGGCATGTTAGAAAGAAAAAACAAGTCATGACCCGCAGATTTCAAGTCTGACAAGATGTTGACTGTGCCTTCCAAGGGTGCTAGATGTTGGGGAATACTTTCAATCAAGGCTTCCATCTCTGCCTTGCTGACTCCTACCCTGTGGGCAATTTGATTGGCCAAATTGTCTGTGTCAATTAAACCCAAATCGAATTGCGCCCAATCACTTTGCGGGTTGAAACTTTCGAAAATTTGACCCGCCCAAATTTTGGCGTCCTCATCGCCTTTGACGCGATGTGGCCAAACTTGTTGAAGAAGTTTTGAAGGGTGCCAATTTAAGACCACGCCCCCTAAATCAAAAACCAAGGTAATCACTGAATTCCTTTGAAATCATCTGATACACATTTTCACAGACGCCTTAAGCGCCTTGAAATATGGCTTAAATTAATAATAGAATACTAATTAATTACTAAATCGTCATGACCCAGTCTGCAAGCCTTTGTAACGAAGCCCCACATTGATCGATGACATAATAAATTGATAACAACTGACTGTTTTACTGATACTTTTTTACAAATACAAAAGAATATATAGATCTGATTTGCTATGTATTTTTGCGTTGATAAGCTGCTTACCGCTTTACTCCAACGCAAAAAATCCTGATTTTGGCTTGGGTGAACAGCCGCAAGTTTTTTTCCAATCCCCTACATACCTGCACCTCCTTTGGGGAAAAGTTGTTCGTGAACATCCTCAGGTTCTCATTCAACGCCAAAACTTACAGTCTGCAGGTTTTGAAATTGAAGCCACCAAGCAAGCGTTCTATCCCACACCCTCCTTATCGGTAGAACGGGCCCAATCGAATGGCGGAATCGATCCCTCCTACTCTGGTGCATCTCAAGTGGCTATTTTCAAAGTGCAACAAGCGCTTTGGACTGGCGGACGATTAACGGCACAAAAAGACAAAGCCACTGCCAACCAAGAGATCGAAGTCGCCAAACTATTGGAAGCACAGCAAAGTTTGGCTTTAAAAACTTTGCAAGCTTGGTCTGAGGTTGTCAGCGCACAAAGAAAACAAACTGTATTGCTAACAACCAAGCAAGCGCTTGAAAACTTGCAGAGAAAAATTGAGCGACGCGCTGAACAAGGCATGTCCACACAGAGCGAAGTCAAGCTTTCAAGAGTTCGCGTGTCTATGGTTCTACTCTTGTTGAACCAAACAAAAATACAAGAAGAAATAGCCTGGCTCAAATTAAAGCAATGGGTGCCTGAGGCCTTGTCATTGAGCTACCCAACGCTTGCTATTCCTCAGCCTTGGCTTCATCACGATGCACATTTGCAAGACTTAGAAAACGTCGATTGGGAACGTCTAAGCGCAGTTCAATCGCCAGTCGTATTGCGATTGCAGAGCCAATTAAAAGTTCAAGCTGCAGAAATTCAAGAAAAACGTGCGGCATATCAGCCAGATATTTATCTACGCGCAGAGCATCAACGTGGCAATTTTGCATACAGCAATACACCCAACATCAATCGAATATTCATTGGCATGACGGCCTCCACAGGTGCAGGTTTAGTCCTACAAAAACAGTTGGCCGCCTTATTGGCAAAACATGACACTGCGCATCATGAAATTGCGTTGGCAGAAAGGCTTCTGAGTGAATCGGTTCAGTCTGACGTTTTCAATCTCATTGCAAGACAAAGCAAGACCGAAGCGTTGAAATTGAATTTAGAGTCACTGGAAGAAATTGAAATTGCCTGGCTTAGGCAATTTGACAGTGGCAGAAAAACTTGGATTGAGGTCATGAACGCCGCGCAAGAAACGATGCAAAGCAAATTGGAGGGCATTGAAAACGACTCTTTAATGCAGCAGAGTTATTGGCGCCTGCAAATTTTTGCCTATGGCGTTTCACGTTGGACACAACCATGAACTCCGCGCTTTCTGCAATTCTGCGCCTAGCTCAGTTACAACGACAAAGCATCGACAGGCAAGCCTTGCAGTTGTGCATCGGTGAGATTGACAAAGGTTCTTTGAAACCACAACAATTTTTGTCCAAGCTCAAAAACCTGATGCATTGGACATCCCTCAAGTTTATTGAAAGCACCTACCTCGATCCTTCTCATTTGCCTTGCCTTGCCATCTCGGAAAAAGGCGAATGGCATGTTTTAAAAAGCTTTAATGCGCAATCCGAATGGGTCTTAGAGAATTCGGAAGGCGAATTCGGCATGGCCAGCCTCAGAACGTTTGCGTTGGTCAAGATTGATTTTCGGACACCCTTCGACAGATCGACCAGCCCCGTATGGCGTTTGATTAAGTTTGAGTTTTCACAACACAAGCGACTTTTCTTCGATGCCTGTATCAGCGGTTTCATGCTGAATATTCTGGCCTTGGTCATCTCCTTTTACAGCATGCATGTCTACGACCGTGTGGTACCAACTGGTGCAGTACCCACGCTTTGGGTCCTGAGTTTAGGCGCATTGGGCGCCGTTCTATTTGAATGGCTAACACGTGCCATTCGCTCTGATCTCCATGAAAAAATCATTGCACAAATTGACCAGCGCCTAGGGCGAGAGGTATTTCTTCGATTTTTAAATATTCGTTTAGATACTTTGCCGAAAAGTGTTGGCAGTTTGGCGGGACAAATGAAAGCCTACGAGAGTGTGCGGAGTTTTCTAACCAACTCCGCAACTCAGATGCTTATTGACGCACCCTTTGCTATCATTTTTTTATGTGTTGTAGGCGCTATCGCTGGATGGATCGTTTTAGTGCCATTGATTTTTTTGATCATTTCCAGTTGGATCGGTCTAAAAAGTACGCGTGAAATTGAGGCGCGCAGTCATTTGGCCTCAGTGGCCAGCATGCGCAAAACTGGGTTGCTTGTGGAGTCTATTGAGGGTGCCGAAACTCTCAAATCAGGGCAAGGCGGATGGCGACAATTAAGTGCTTGGCAAAACCTCTCTGACACGGCCAGGTCTGAAGAGTTGCAGCTCAAAAGTATTAGCGAATCGGCTCAGCACAGCATTCAAGCTTTTCAGCAAATTGCCTACATTGGCATGGTGGCTGTAGGCGCACTCATGATCAGTCGAGGCGAATTGAGCATGGGAAGCCTCATTGCGTGCACCATCTTGTCTGGCCGAATTTTGCAACCTGTTGCAGCTTTACCAACCCAACTCATCCAATGGGGATTCTGCAAATCAGCGCTTCAAGGACTGGATCAAATTTGGCAACTCCCTGACGATCATCACGCCCAACAACCCATTGTGCTTCAGAGCATTCAAGGCGAGTACCACTTAAAGGAAGTCACCTACAGCTACAACACACAGCCAGCCCTCAAAGTACAACAACTCCAAATCAATCACGGTGAAAAAATTGGCATCTTGGGCCCCATTGGATCGGGCAAAACCACACTGCTTCGCTTGCTCAGTGGCATGTACAAACCGCAGCTGGGAGAAATAACGCTCGATGGCGTATCGCTCACGCACGTTGCAAAACCTCTTCTGGCAGAACAATTGGGGTACTTACAACAAGAAGGTCGTTTGTTTGAAGGAACGCTTCGTGACAACCTATTGGTTGGCATTTTGGATCCAGGTGATGCCGTTCTAAAAGGTGCTGCAATACAAACCGGTCTGCATCACGCCATCATTGCGCAACATCCCATGGGCTTCGATTTACCGATATTTGAGGGGGGTCAAGGATTGTCGGGTGGCCAACGTCAACTGGTGAACTTAACCCGTGTATTTCTCAGAAGACCTCGTATTTGGTTGTTGGACGAGCCTACTGCGTCCATGGACAGAAACCTAGCGGACCACGTCACGAAAGCATTACAGCAAGCCATGCGTCCCCAAGACACTTTGGTTTTGGTCACCCATAAGCCTGAAATGTTGACCTTGGTCGACCGATTGGTGGTCATTGCCAACCAACAAATTGTGCTGGATGGCCCCAAAGAACAAGTGATTCAAAAACTACAAGCATGACCCCTAATTCATTCTGGACTCATATCCGCCATCAGCTAACGCCTACACGCCTCCTCGCAATGGGTCTCTTGGTATTTGTGGTTTGGTCAACCCAATCTGAAATGGATCAAACAGTTCGAAGTTCAGGGCAAGTTATTGCAGTGGCAAAAAATCAAGTGATTCAAGCAGCAGATGGTGGCGTCTTAACTGAGCTATTGGTCTCAGAAGGCCAACAAGTCCGTGCTGGCCAAGTGGTTGCCAATTTAGAAACAACACGATCCCAAGCTTCTTTTCAAGAAATCAAAGCCAAGTTAACTTCCTTGTATGCGGCGCGAATGCGCGCTCGAGCAGAGGCAACAGGCGAGCCTCTGGTCTTTGAAAAACAGTTTGACATCGAAGGCCTCTTTAAATCGGCTCAAGAACAAATCTACAAACAAAAAAAACAAACCTTTAACGAAGAATTAGCACTCCTAAATTCTGGCCTCATTCTTTCTGAACAAGAGCTTCGCATCAGTCACTCCCTCTTCAAGTCAGGCGACCTCAGTCAAATTGAGCTCATGAAATCGCAGCGACAACTTCATGACAGTCAAGGCAGAATTTTGAATGCCAATAACAAGTATTTGCAAGAAGCCAAACTTGAACTGGTGCGGTTAGAAGAAGAAATATCGACGAATCAATTCAAACTGAATGAGCGTCAAAGTCTGCTTGATCACAGCGTACTGGTAACACCTGTTGCCGGCATCGTTAAAGTATTGCGCATCAATACCGTAGGCGGCGTCTTACGTGCAGGAGATGAACTCATGCACATTTCACCTACCGAGAGCGGACAAATTATCGAAGCCAAAATTAACCCGAGCGATGTTGGTGAACTTCGCGTGGGTTTACCGGTTTCAATCAAAATCGATGCTTTTGATTTCAGTGTGTACGGCATGCTGATCGGTAAATTAAGCTACATCAGCTCTGACACACTCACCGAGCCTACTTCTAATTCAAGTACACAAACCTATTACCGCATTCAAGTTGAAATCGACGAACCACAAGCTTCGCATCGTATTAAGTTCACCGATTTGAAGCCAGGCATGACTGCCTCTTTAGACATTCGCACACGCTCACGTTCGGTATGGCAATACCTGACAAAACCCATCCAAAAAGCATTTTCAGGCGCCCTTCACGAGCGCTAAGTACCAATGAATCTAACAAATATTCAACTTCACACCTTATTACCCGATGGCACAGAGCGTGTGGTTCGGTTAGCCAATTTGGCAAGCCCAATAGAAGGCTCCAACCTGCAGAATGTGGCTTTGGCTGTCAAAGTTGAACCAAATACCAAATACAAATTAGTTAACAGTGAAACAGGTACGCACCAGACGGGTCAGCGCATTGTTAGGCACAACAAAAACCTCAAAGTCTATGTCGATGATGCACCTGCAATTGAGCTACAAGATTATTTTTTGGCTTCCAAGACACCTGTCGAAAACTCAGCAATCTATCAACTTGAAAACTCTTCATGCATTGAAGTTCAAGTTATATCGAACTACCCGTCCGAAACTTTTAATATCGCTGAAAGTTTGATGTGGACAGAAAAGGATTCAACGCAAGATTGCAAAGTTGCCCTGTTCAATCCAGGCTCAGTCGTTGGTTTCATTCCCACCGTTGCACCGATATTGGCAGCCTCTTCAGGATTTGGCCAAATTGCAGCCACCGTCATTGGTATTCCAGTATTGCTTGGAGGGCTGGGAGGATCTAACTCTCCGTCACCTACACCTACACCTACACCTACACCTACACCACTGCCAATTGACACCACATCTCCAAATCTGGTCATTACAAGTAGCGCCACCTCTGCCAAGGCCAATGAAACGATATTGATCACTTTCACATTCAGTGAAGATGTTGGCGACTCATTTGTTTGGAATGGCAGCACTGGAGATATTGTTGTAACGGGTGGCACGTTGAGTGCTTTGAGCGGATCTGGCTTGGTTCGTACTGCCATATTCACACCTACTCCCAATCAAACATTGGCAAATGCTGGCATATCAGTTAATGCAGGCAGCTATCAAGATTCTTCAGGCAACCTTGGATTGGGTACATCAAGCCCATCCCTAAGTTTAGATACAAGTTCACCACAATTAATCAGCACAGAAATTACAAGTGCAAAAGACGGTTTACCAAGTTTAATTAACGCCAATGTTCAGTGGTTGAATTCTGGCGACACTCTATTTGTCTCAGTGTTTTTTACTGAAGCAGTTTTTTTAAACTTAAGCAATGGCGTTCCAACACTGGAGTTGCTTATTGGCACCCAATTGGTTAACGCAAGCTACATATCAGGTTCTGAATCAAAAGTATTGATATTTTCAACCCGCGTCATCAATGGGCAAACAGACACAGATGGCGTCAGTATCTCAATCAATGCACTTCGATTAAATGGTGCAACAGTCAGCGACGTAGCTGGTAATCAAAGTTCAATTACTTCAATAGAAGTAATGAACAATCCTAATTTTCTAGTTGATACAAAATTACCTGAAGTTTTAATTTCTTCTGATGTATCAGCACTCAAAGCCAATGAAACTGCCACGATCACTTTCTCATTTTCTGAAGATCCTGGCACAAGCTTTGTTTGGGATGGAACAGATGGCGACTTAGTTGTGTCCGGTGGAACTCTAAGTGCTATTGCAGGCTCTGGGTTAACTAGATCAGCAACCTTCACACCAACATCATCTGAGGGTAGAAGCTTTTCAAGGCAATCAAATTCATCTGCAAGTATTACGGTTCTATCTGAGAGTTATTCAGATGTGGCAGGTAACAATGGTTCAGCAGGAACTTCACCTTCAATTTCAGTTGATACGCTTGCGCCAACTGTTGAGATCACATCGGACTTAACAGCACTCAAAGTGGGTCAAACTGCAAACATCACCTTCTCCTTTTCTGAAGATCCCGGCTCAAGTTTCGCTTGGAATGGAACTGCTGGAGCTCTGTCAGTTTCTGGCGGAACTTTGGGTGCCATCAGCGGAAGCGGACTTATCCGTTCTGCTGTTTTCACACCGACTGCTAATTTAGCTAGAGGCTCGGCCAGCATTACCGTAACTTCTGCAAGTTACTCAGATATTGCAGGCAATACAGGCTCAGCAGGTACGACTCCCTCTATAACAATTGAAACGCTCGCACCGACCGTAATCATCACTGCTGATGTGACAACTCTAAAGATCGGTGAAACTGCTGAAATTACCTTTACTTTCTCTGAAAACCCAGGCTCAAGCTTTGCCTGGAATGGGACTTCGGGTGATTTAATAGTATCAGGTGGTAGTTTAGGGACGATCAGCGGAACAGGTCTAATCCGCACTGCGGTCTTCACACCAACCGCCAATTTATCAAGTGGTTCAGCCAGCATCACAGTTACTTCTGCGAGCTACTCGGATGCAGCGGGAAACACAGGTGCAGCCAGTACTTCACCCTTCATCACGATTGATACGCTCGCGCCAACAGTTAATGTCACTTCGGATGTATCGACTCTAAAGGCAGGTCAAACAGCGACTATTACCTTCACCTTCTCCGAAGATCCAGACACTAGCTTTGCCTGGAATGGGACTTCGGGTAATTTAACAGTATCAGGTGGAAGTTTAGGGACGATCAGCGGAACAGGTCTAACCCGCACTGCGGTCTTCACACCAACCGCCAATTTATCAAGTGGTTCAGCTAGCATCACAGTTACATCTGCCACCTACGCAGATGCTGCCGGCAACACAGGCTCTGCAGGTTCTTCACCTTCAATCTCGATTGATACGTTTGCACCCAGTGTTGCGATTACCTCCAATGTGTCGACGTTGAAAGTCGGCGAGACTGCCGCCATTACATTCACATTCTCTGAAGATCCAGGCACTAGCTTTGCTTGGAATGGAACAATCGGCGATCTAACAATTTCAAGTGGAACCTTAAGTGCAATCAACGGCACAGGTCTGACCCGCACTGCGGTTTTTACACCGTCTGCCAATTTATCAAGTGGTTCAGCCAGCATCACAGTGACTTCTGCAAGTTACTCAGATGCTGCGGTTAATTCGGGCTCAGCAGGAGCTTCACCCACTATCACGATTGATACGCTCGCGCCAACTGTTGCGATCACGTCCAATGTATCGACATTGAAAGTCGGCGAAACTGCCACCATTACATTTACTTTCTCTGA
>JACCDW011219112.1_pt1 | contig 15151 bp, 13 predicted proteins | sample 7449781 | NCBI WGS metagenome assembly JACCDW01 (sample SAMN15323449, study PRJNA562643) | freshwater metagenome | isolation source: river surface water | place: USA:Blue River Watershed | collected 2017-08-18
ATAGATTTTGAGCATATCCTTTATTTTTACGTGCTTTTTCTAGTATCCAATCAGTGGTACGCAAATCATACTCTAAGTTATTGATTTTAAACTCGGGTTTATTTTCGTTTTCTTCAATCAACTCAGCATGAGTTTTTAAAAAATCCAGATATTGTTCAGCAGATTCCAGAGATTTCTCCCCGGTTTCTACTTTCTTAGCCAATACTTTACGTGAAAACGATCCGCGATCAGGACTTTTGCTTAGTGTCATTTTTCTTTATCTTAGAATAAAAAATATGATTACCGATAACTGCAACTTGCTTATATGGCCACAGTGGGTCAATATGAATACTATGGAAGAATAATGCATTCTTGGGCAATACTTCTTTGTGCATATCGTATACCATTACTTCATACGCAATCGTCAATGCACGTTGATACGCTAAACTATCCTTATTTGGTGGTGGCTTCATGTCACATACCCAACTGAATTGGCATACTTTCTTATTGTCAACTTTTGTGACTTGATGAATAACTTTACATGGGTTCGCACCAAAGCCGTGGTTAACACGGTTCATTACAACACGTGCTACTGCGACTTGTCCTTTATAACTTTCTCCATTTGCTTCATGGAAGATATTGTTAGCCATACAAGCTAACTGTTTTGGATCAATCTTTTTAACTTGTTCTAAACTAATCTTGGGTAAGATTCGTTGATCCGATATGGCAGTGTTTGTAGTGGTGGTTAGACCAACAAACAAAAACATCATTATAGTAAGTACTTTAGTACTAAGTAGGTTAATATATCTCACGATACTCCTTTCCGAATATAGACTATACACTATATTCTGTTAAAAATCAATTATTTTGGATCACTCCCAGCATGTGCAATTGTCACGTACAACTTGGTCAATTGCTTCTTCTGGTGTTAGTGTCGATGGCAACAAAGGTGTTGCCGAAATATTGAATATATCTAAATTGGGTGGTACTAAGTTTGTAGCAGATGACCCTGCAAAACTTCCTGGAACAGTACTTGCTCCTGTTACTCTAGGTATACCTAACCCATTGCCCACTGTCACGGGCACCTGGTTGCTTATGTTGTTATCTAGTATGCCGCCGGCTAATCCCAAACGATATGCATTCCTAGATTCACGCATTAAAGCTATTAAACTTTGTCCTCCTATTGTTGCGGTATTTGCTAATGATTCCAATACTTGAGCAGTTTCACCCGTTGATGTATCTACTGCATACTGTGCCATGTTATTCACAAATGCATAGATATCCTGTACCGATGTTGTGATAGTCTCAGTAGTGGGCATAGCTAATGCTCTAGCATTTCTTTCAATTAGTAACAATGTTCCTACGTTCTCATACAGTTGATTAAGTGCTGTCGCTACTTTTTTGTTGTTGTTATAAATTGTCATAATTTCAACGTTAGCCTGATTAATCAATATCTGTAAGTCTGCATCCTTAACTGAACTTGGAGCTTCTATCAAATCAATCATATCTTGGTAGATACTAGATAAAGTTGGTGTTTGTAGTTGAGTAATATATGATTTAATCTGATAGAAGTTATAATTGAGTCCGGATAGTAATCCAAAGAAGTCAACCATTCTATAAGTTCCATATGTTCCTGAACCCAATGCGATTGTAGACAGTGCTGTGTCTACAACCGGAACATCTACCGGAACACTGGTTCCGTTAACAGTTAGTAGTTTTGTAGTTTCTAAGTTGGTAACAACTTGTGCAAACTTTTCGATGCTCATTCTTGCAATGTTCTTAATCTGTAACATACTTGCACTGAATGAGCCTGCTGTTATTGCGATTTCATCGGGAACTAATCCAAACAAGTTACTACCGAAACTACGCAATGCAGTATTAACTGAGCCACTATCATATATCAAATAGTATGTTTTACTATTAGTTTCCATTGGCATAGAGTTATACCTAGGAACTGTTAAACTCTTGTAACTATTTGGGAACATTAGTTTAGGATTTAACAAATCACTTAATTGTAACAACCCTTCTGTTTGTACATTAAGCAGTGTACAAACTTCTGTTAAATCAGGACCTACTATTAAACTGAACCCGCTATATATTCTTTTTTCTTGGTCTACTGTAGGTAAAGCTAAGTTTCCTATAATGTTGCCTAATTCTTCAGTAGTTAATCCTGCTGCCAATAAAGCTAATGATACATTACGTGTTAGTGCATTGTTTGCTACAAGAGTTTGTAACAATGAACTGGGTTGACCAAATGTTTCTATCCTTGACAAATCTAATGCTCTGCCTAGTTTGATTAAATCTTGTCCCCAATACACTGTTGCTAAGTTAACACCGGTTACATCACTGGTAGTTAAATCATTCATATTGCTATAAATTCCATTTAAGTAATCAGTTGAATTTGCCATACTAGCAATAATGTTATTACTCTGGGTTTTGAATGAATAGCATGTATTAAAATTATAACAGAATTCAGTTAAGTTTCCTGTTATAAAGAAATACTCATTGGTTAATGTTTCAGCAGGTAATGCCAAGAAGCCATAACGACCTTCACTAACTGTATATGAATCAGTATAGCTAGCGGGTTTTCCATTACCAAGTGCTAGTACATAACCTGCTCCTATGTTCTGTAGGTTAGCCATAGTAGTATTGGTAATATCAGTAGAGCCTTGTATAGTGTAAGCCATACGCATTGCTTTTTGTAATTTATCTAATACTGTACCTGTTACTAATGAGCCCGGTTCATATTCTAACTCAACCGCAGTAATATTTTTTGTGTTGCCCGGGGCACTCGTCATGGCAATAGTACCACCAGACACATATGGTGGAAGAATTGCACCGTCAATAGGATACAATACAGTAGTTATATCATCTATACTCACATAGACAATACCAGATGTAGTATTATACCCACTAGGATTTACTCCAGCAATAGTAACAATGTCTCCGGTAGCAAATGTTAACCCAGATTGATGGGTATAGGCAACAGCATTAAAACTGCGCCCTAGCATTTCTAATTGTAATGTTGTTATGCCCTGATTTTGTATTAATTGACTAATTAAATTAATACTTAATGGACTTTGTTTTCCTGACAAACTCATGGGCAGAACACATCAGGACTACCTTGTGCGATACTATGACCGCAAGTATTTCCTGACCCTACTCTAAGTACTGGAACACCCTCTGCAAATACAGTTGGGCTTCCGTCTGTAGTCGAAGGACCACTATGAGCACCTTTGCCGTGACCGGTGATAGGACTAACGTGTAAACCCACGTTAATTCCATTAGCAAACACGGTGCCGGCGCCCCTTACGATTGCGCCACCCGCTTGATTTGTATCACCTTTACGACTTAGTTTTGCCATATTACCCTAAGATTAATTTTTTCTCCGGAACTTGAATCCCAGTTGTTGCTTCAATATACTTCATTTTAACTGAATCTTCAGTTTCACAGTACATAGCAATACTATTAGTATTTATCGTCACAGATTGCTTGGAATCTGCGGTAAATAGACTGGGAATTAGACCCATGCCCTGTGGACCGGGTGCAATACTAACTGGGTCTGTTACATTAATGTAATCTCCGATACACTCAGAACTGTATTTTGCGACAACTTCTTCTCCGGAGTTGAACTTAAATGTATAAACTTTTCCTACTTCTAATGTCATTTGATGCCTTCTGTTAATAAACGTTCTCTTAGTTCGTTAAACCCACCGATGAGTTCATCGTTTAAGAAAATCTGTGGAACTGTACGTGCTGTAGGAACTGCTTCTAATAAATCTTCTTTAGTCCATCCGTCGCCGATTTTACGTTCTTCAAATTGAATTCCTCTTTGTGACAATAACTGTTTTGCTTGTTCACAATAGGGACACTGATACTTACTCCATACCACTGCTTTCATTATATTCTCCTTATAGTGTTGGTAATTCTTCATATTCTACATTGTCACTCATCACACCAATGACGTAATTAGTTGATTCGTTTTCTTGTAGTGCTGTTTGCTTTTTGTTAATGTTTACATGTTTATTGAACCATGGAATAGGACTATGTTTTGGATGGTTTTCATTGTAGCGTATTCCAATCTCTTTCAATGCAGTAAATGCTGTATAATCTACAAAGTCTTTTAGAATTTCTGCGTTTAGTCCAATAACTACACCTTTACTGAATAGATATTCTGCCCAGGCCTTTTCTTCACGGATAACGTCTAAGTACATATTATATACTTCACGTTCACAATCAATCTTGGCTTGTGCAAATCTTGGATCTTCTTTGACTACTTGATTGATAATGTAGCCAGTCCATTCTTTATGTAATACTTCGTCTTGCAGAATCAAGCTGATAATGTTTCCATTACCAATATAAATCTTGTTCTCTACCATTGCTAAACTTGTAGCGAATGATACCATGAAACGTAATGCTTCTAAAGCATAACTAGCATTCAATGCTAACCAAATAGCTTTGATATGTTCATATTCGTCAACTGTTTGCCCAATCTCTTTCTGGCAATTTAACTGATGAAGTTTTTCGTAGTAGTTACCGATAGTGCTAGCCATATCAATAATGGGCTTAGTGTCGTGAATCTTACTGAATTCTTCTTTAGGCACACCATATACATTACGAATAATATGACTGTAACTCTTACTGTGAATACTTGTCTCAAAGAATCCCCATGTCAATGTCAATGCTTCTAGTTCTGGAATGCTACATACAGGTCCTAATACTTGACTAGGAGCACGACCTTGAATACTATCAAGTGCTGTTTGACGCAATAGATTACTAGTAAAGATATGTTTGATAGCTTCGCTGGCTTCTTTGTGGTCAATCTTGTCTTTTGTTAGACTAATTTCTTCAGGTACCCAGAAGAAGCCACGTGCTGTTTCTTCATACTTCTGAATCTTGGGATACTTTACTTCTTCAAAACGTTGCACAGTTACAGGACCCTCTGGGTCTAGAAACATTGAACGTGTTAGGTAGTTGGTAGGTTTACTTAAGTTATATTGTGCTTTGCTCATATTATTTTACCTGTGTGAGTGGTACTGGTTTTGCCAGTGGGTTGGGTGCTGCTACTGGGTGCTTTGCACATGCATCTTTGTTGCCTTGTCCGGCTTCTGTTAAGAACTCTGTGCCTTTAGCTATTTGACCAATTGGGCATGAGCATGTAGCAGTGACAGTTCCATTTGTAGGATCTTTGTCATACTTACACATCATACCCCAGCAGTTAGTTGAACCTTCGGCAATTGCGCCTGGGCAACTTTGAATCTGTGCTTTAGTGGCACTTGGGGGAACTCGTACAAAATTATTAGCTTCTTGTGGGTAGTGAAATCCTTCAACTAAACGCGGAGCAAACAAGCTCCATACTTGTGTTTTAGGATCGTCTACACTACAACTACCCTTCATAACGCCTGCATTTAAGTCAGCAATACTAGGACCTTCTAATACTGGACATTTGCAAACAACTTCAGGATATGTAACTCCGTTGTTAGTTGTGATTGTCTTGCCTGTTTTAGTGCAAGTGCTTGCCGCGCATAATGCAAACTTACCTTGGCAAACAGTAAGAGACTGTGCAAATGAATTGAATCCAAATAAACTAAACGCTAATACTAATAAAATGTTTCTCATAATGTTCCTTATAACTTACATGCTTCGCAGTCATCATCAAATTCCATTTCTATAAGTTCTTGCTTAATGAATGGAATAACTTTATTCTCATCTTGTAGTGCTGCCTTTGCACCTACTTTGTTAATCAAGCTATAGTAAATGGTCTTAATGCCCCACTTATATGCTAGCATTAAGTTCTTACTGATTAATGTAGCAGGAACTTTACCACCTTCAAAGTGAGCAGGATTATAGAATGTGTTTGTAGAAATAGATTGGTCTATGTAGGCTGCTAATACTGCGGCTGTCTTTAGATAATCTGCACAATCACGTTGATCCCACATCAATTGATAGCGATTCTTTAATCGCTTGTATTCAGGGACAACTTGAACGAAACTACCTGCTTTACTTTCTTTGACGCTGATTAGTTCCATTGGCATCTCAATGCCATTAGTAGAGTTTAGTACAACTGAACTAGATTCCACTGGTGCTACAGCCATTAGTGTAGCATTGCGAATGCCATATTTCAATAGATTCTGGCGTAGTGTTTCCCAATCTAAATTACTACTAGGTGTAAAGTCAGTTAGTTCATCTACCCCTTTGCTACGTCTTTCCCAAGGGAAGATACCCTTACCATAGAATGTTTGTGCCGACTTTTGGCATGCACCTTTTTCCTGTGCTAATTCTACACTTGCTTCAATTAGATAGTATGCTTGATGTTCCATCCAACGCTTAACTTCAGCAAGTGCTTCTGGAGTTCCATACTTGAAGCCACGCTTGGCGTGCCAGTATGCTAAATTGGTAATCCCTATACCAAGAGGCTCGAAATCTAAGTTAGCTAACTTACTCTGAATTGAGAGGAAGTCTTGATAACTAAGGAGATTACTTAGACTACGCACTAATACCCTAGCACTCTTACGCATTTCTTGAGGAGTCTTGAACGCTCCCCAATTCTGGCTACCCAAAGTACATAGGGCAATTCTGCCAGCCTCGTCTTCAATGCGTTGAAAGGGCTTTGTAGGTAATAGTATTTCTTGGCAAAGGTTACTCTGATAAATCGGATCTAGTTTAGTATCAAACGGACCCTGATTAATTACGTTATCAATGAATACTAGATAGATACGACCTGTATCTGTTCTTTCTTTTAGTATTCCATTCTTGAAAATCTCTACTGCTGGCAACACTTTCTTTTTGATGCCACGCTTATGTTCATAGTGTTTATATAATGTTTCAAATTCTTCGGTGTCACGATAGAACGCTTCATACAAGTCCGGTACTTCATGTGGATCAAACAATGTAACATTTTCATTGTTCTTAAAACGATTAAAGAACATCTTGTTGACTACAACACTATAGTCCATTTGTCTAACTCGGGTCTCTTCCGTTCCCTGATTGTTCTTTAATACAATAAGGTCTTCAAACTGATAATGCCATATGGGGAATGTAACTGTACAACTAGCATTGCGAACACCACCTTGACTGCAACTACGTAGATCGCCAAACCACTTCTTTAAGAAAGGAATCATACCAGTATGCTTAATTTCACCATTACGAATGGGTGCACCTAGGGGACGAATACGACCAATCTCTAAGCCAATGCCAGCACGTTTACTAGCATACTTTGCCATCATCTCGCCTGCGGCAAAAATACTATCAAGGGTATCATCACTGCTAATAAGAACGCAACTACTGAACTGCTTAGTAGTAGTGCCAAGCCCAGCAAGTACAGGAGTAGCAAGAGTAAAATGACCGTCACTCGCACATTCATAATATTCCTTTACGTATTTTAATCGTTTATCTTTAGGTTCGTTATGAAACGCAGTGGCGGCTGCAATTGCATATCTCACTTGAGGAGTTTCAAATATTTGACCAGTAGCACGGTTCTGAACTAAGTACTTTTCTGCTAGTTGAGCGATAGCCGCATAGGTGTAATTTTCGTCCTTGCTATGGTCGATAAACAAATCAATGATATCCCATTCTTCTTTAGAATACCAATCTAGTAACTCATGTGTATACATACCCAACTCTACGTTCTTTTTGACAATATCATATAGTGGGGGAGGAGTATATGTTCCATATACTTCTTTGCGTAGCATAGATACTTTTTGGCGTCCTGCTACATATTGATAGTTTACGTTGTTTATATCGGTGTTTTCAGACTCGTCAATCAAGTCTACCATTGCTTTGAGTAGTAATTCATCGATAGTTTTGGTGCTCATCCCATCGTGTAACTCAATCTGTGCTTTAATCTCAATCATGCTTGGGCTGACATTATCTATGCCTCTGCAACCGTATTGAACTTGTCTCTGTATCTTACTTATGTCTAATGGTACTGTTTCTCCGCTTCGTTTCACTACATTTATATTATTCATTTTGCACCTATTATATTTTTTGTTGTAAGTCTGTGATATCTATCTTACGCTTGATGGTAAAGTCTTTTGAACAGTTATTTACTACCGTCTCGGGCCAGTAATTAAGTACATATTTTGCGTGGTCAACTAGGACTAAGACCACATCTTCACCGTTACTGTCTGTCGCTTCAACCAAATCTATATCATCTATCCCTGTTAGTAACAAAGTATAACACATTCCTAGTGCTCTTGCAACAGTACAATAGGTGTTTTCTACCAAAAGATCCCATGGTCCGGGCCAGTTTGCCGAATCTAATATATGTAAATGGTGATTGACCAGAGGGGCTTTTTGCCACCATTGGTCAATTTCTACGCATTTGGATTTAGTGTCAGCTTGTTCTAATTTTGTTCTTAAGTCATACCAGCTTTTTAGTCTGGTATCATAGTTCATTTGAAATACATTCATCACGAATGTACTTATCATTCCTGCAATACTGCTTCACACTTTTTAACAAATAACTCTACGTTTTGATTAAGTCTAGATTCAAACAGATGATAAAACATAGGTTCATGTGTTTCTCTATGTTCAAATGTAGTGCCAATTCCATAGTGTTTTAAATCTCCACTTAGTGGCCAACTCGGTCTTTCGTATGGTGCCGCTTCAAATGATTGAGGAACATATAACTCAATGGGACGATTAGTTTCTTCAAATATGTATGAGAATTCTTCACATATATCGCCACGATTCGTACAGGCTGCACTAGGTCTTCCAATTTGGTTATACACTTCTTTGTTTATGCAAAGACAACTAGATCCAACAAATAAATGTTCATTGTTTTGAAGATGCAAAGAACGCTGAACATCACCTATTAAATGTCCACCCATAGCTTTATAAAACGAATATAGTAATGCATATTTACTTAATGGGATACAATCTATATCTAGTATCAACACATTGTCATACCCTCTTTCAAAAAATAATACATTAAGACCATAATCGATGCATTGGTCTGGGAACCAATCACCGTCTTTAAGATGGTATGTTAATGGATTAAAATCTATGCCGGTACCGTAACGCATTTTGTCAATGACTTTTGCTTGATTTTCTGCGATCCTAGGATCTACCTGAAAATTGCAGTAAGTAAATATTGTATTTTTCATATCACCATTCTAACTTTGAGTTTCTTTTTGTTGCTCTTCCTTCTAATGGTCTTCCTTTGATGGTAGTATCATTAGTAAGATTAACATTATCATCATATGCATAGAAGCCTTTGTGGGTCACACAAAACAAATCAGACCTAATCATAATATCTAATGGTGCACATAGACCCATCTTAAGTACGTGAGATAAGAGATTCTTTGCTACATGAGGATCGATAGAATATGCATGGGCTCTACATATAAACAAATAGTTTGGGCCATCGCTTGCCATTGGGGGGACAGGTGTCATTGGCCAGCCATTCTTAGCCCACTCTGCACCACCTAAGTATATAATAGAATTATAATTATCGTGAACTGTAAATTTTTTAACCATGATACTATCATGCTCCAATACGACAATTGGTCTGTCTATAACTGCACAATGTTTCCATAAACTTATATGGCTTAACGCACACGCTACTTCTCCCCTGGTCATATAATGATCGGTGATCTTTAACATATCCATAAAGTCATCATTTTCTTTGCCTGCAGGTGGAATGATGTTACCGGATAATCCATTGTAGGCATCCCAAATCTTATAAGGCATACCAACAGTTTCACAACTAGTGGCACATCGCTTTGATTGCCATTCACTAGCTTCGTTGCCTTTGACAGTGCTAATATAAGCAGACTCTACATTAAGGTTGTTTGAGCGAAATAAATTTAACATATTTTTCTAAATGCGGTTTGTGAAGTGTTAGGAATTCTAACAGGTGTTATGTTTTGCCAATTACATGCAATGAATGATTCAACTGCTAATCTAGGACTTTCTTGCACTGCTGACTTGCCATTCTTATCAGTGTATTTCCAAAGCAAGGTATCATCACATAAAATTATACCACCTACCGATAGTAGCTTAAATGATAACGTTAGATCGGTTAAGACTGTACTAGATTTATGATCTCCGTCAATATATATTAAATCAGCAACTACTCCTCTATTAATCAAATCAATCAAACCATCTTCACTTTTCTTTTGTATATACTCTAGATTTGGATTGTCATGTATACTTAGATTATAATCAAAGTGTTCTTTGTGTGGTTCAAAATTTTCTTGGGATATATCATCACTACCTATGTGAGGATCTATACCATATAATTTAGTACTTGGATGCAATTCTTTCATTATATCACTAAGCCAAAACAATGTGCCACCTTCTAACAATCCTATTTCAACATACGCTCTTGGTGCGCCATGTGTATGTATAAGGTGGGATATTGTATGTTTTGGACTAGAAAAACTATATAAGTCAAAGTCAACCGTTATTTTGTAGTCTGGCATTATTTGTTCAGTTTTTTTACTGTCTCTGTTTTTTTAATAGCTTCTTTGAACTCTTTGTCATCAACTCTACCTGGTTTATGAATTTGTATCAGAAACTGAGTAGAATCTGCCACGTTGTTCATTGAATTAACTGCAAAAACTAATTCTTCAGATGTTATATTATTATTTCTGATTCTATCTTGCCAATGCTCTGAGTATACAAAATTAATATTAACTACTTCTAAATCAATGTTAGTTTTAAATGCTATCAAGCTATCACTAAATCCATGAGACATTCTGTCTACTACTAGCTGCTTATTAAACAAGTCAAACATTCCTTTAGTGATAACACGTTTATGGTCGGGATCATTTAAAGCAAGATCACTTCTCCAGTGCGGAGTTTGTATCTCCCAAATAGCACCATTGGCACTGATTCTATACAATTCTTTCATTACTGTAACAAAGTCATCGCCAGTTTGACCAAGATGTTCTAACACGTCTTGGGCCATAATATGCGAGAACTCGTTATCTTCAAATGGCCAGGGAAATTTATTCAAATCAACTATTTTATCAGGATTAACATCAGGATCTATATCAACGTTAATTGTGTTTTCAACCTTCTTTAATCCACACCCTAAGTTTAGTCTCTTAAATTCTCTATCCTCGTTAGGTTGTTCAACGTGAACTAGATTAAATTTTTCTTCTAGTTCTTTGTATAAGAGTTGAAATATATCATTCCATTTACTCTTTGTAGTTTGCCTGAACAATTTAGCAGTGTCATAGTACGGACTTGTTCTGCTATTAGGGCTACGATATGTCCAAGTATGGTACGGTAATACTGGCACAATGATCCATGTTTCTTTACCCATGCCTGCACTTAAATGAGCAATGCTTGTGCAACTTGTGATTACTATATCAAGATTCTCAATTGCACCCATAGTATCTTCCCAAGTAACAAGTTCGTCCTGTAAGTCTACTATGTTCGATGGCAATTCTACTAAGTTACTATCACGTTGTAAGCTGTAAATCTGAAGTTCATTATACTTACTTAAATTTGTGATAAAGTTTTCAGGGAAACGACGGAACTGCTGATGTTCAAATTTAGGATTGCCGGCCCAACGAATACCAACTTTAATTTTATCAGAAGTTAGTTTTGACTTCCATTTCTCAACCATCTCAGGCAGTGGTTTGAGATATGGTTTTCCCGGGAAATCTTCAAATGTATGTCCTGCAATCCAACCAGCACTAAATCCCGGGATCCAAAAGTCATGTTGTACTTTATGTGATTGATTTCTTAGTATTACACCATCTACCCCTTCAATGCGCTCACACATAGAAACTAGTTCAGGAGATGGTGCTAAATATACCTTTGCAGCTCCTAATTTTTTATAACTAGCTGCAAATCTACTATGTATGATTTCATCTCCAAATCCACCTTCTAGAGATATAATAACACTTTTTCCTCTGATATCGTGTTGTTCTGGATTATACAGTGGTGCATCTGTTCGTAATGGTGGACTTCCATATACACTTAAGAATCTACCACTCTCTAACGTTTGCGACCCTTCTTGATACTTACCGTCTTGCAAGAGAAACCATCCTCTGTTGAATCGGTGTCTTAACCAAATATCTGTTGTGTTATTTCCCTTTGGGTCTAGGATTTTTTCAGGTCCAATAGCTTCTAGTTTATCAGATAATAGTCTTGCTTCTTCGTGTTTACCTTCTAGTTGCAAGGCTAACATCATATCAAGTTCATGCATTTTTATTCCTATAATAGTATCGAATACTACTTAGTCTGAAGCCACGAACTTGATATTTTTTAAGAGTCTTTTATGATACCACCGCCCAATGTACCTATTGATCCAGATAGTGTGTTACTTGCCGCAATTTGTACTGGACTGGATCTATTTACTGTAGTGCCATCACCCAATTGATAATTGTTATTTATACCCCAAGTATACCCGGCATTACTAGCGATACCTAAACTTGTATCATACCCTGCACTAATTACAGACCAGTCAGTGGCTGAACCGATTTGTGTTGGGCTACTACGATCTACCGTTCCACCTATGCCTAGGATACCATTTTGATTATAGCCCCATGCATATAGTTTATTAGTTGAATCAATACCAATAGCATGACGTGCACCTGCACTTATAGCACTCCAGCTACTAGTTCCAATGAGAACTGGATATTGAGGTGGAGTAGCACCTAACAATATTGGACTGGATCTATTAATTGTTGTATTGTTACCAACTTGTCCAGTAGAGTTATCACCCCATGTATATATTAATTTTGTACCAGTTAGTGCAGTAGCAGCCAATCCTGATTGGACTTGAGTAAAACTCAATGCGGATACATCTGATAATAGTAATGGAAGTCCGGGCACAGAGTAAGAATACCCGGCACCTATACCTATTTGCACTGGACTTGATTTAGAGATAGTTGTGGTGTCTCCGATTTGCCCAGTCGCTCCTTGACCCCAAGCATACATTTCACCTGATGCAGTAATTGCTCCTGCAGTATTATACCAGACCGCTGAGCCAGCAGCTTGGGCCGCTACTGTGCCTTCTGATACGGTAGACCAATTAGTATTATTACCTATCTGCACTGGACTATACTGTGTATCGGTGTTGTTGTTACCTAAATTACCATTAGGATTGAATCCCCAGGCCCATAACGTTCCGTTAGTTTTAATACCAAAAGAATAATCATTTCCAGCACTTACATATGACCAAGATTCTGCACTAACTTGCACTGGACTGGATCTGTTATCGATGGTAGGATAATATAAGGAGCCGCTGGCTCTAATTTGTGTTGGGCTGGATCTGCTTATGTTAAGAGTTCCTAGACCCAATTGTCCATCACTATCATTACCCCATACGTATATAGAACCATCTGTTTTGATTGCTTGAACCATTGCATTGTAGTCTGCTAGGTTAATTTGTGCCCAATCACTGTCTGTTCCGATTTGGACTGGGGCGGATCTATTTACACGTAAATCAATACCTAATTGGCCGTCACCACCATTTCCCCAAGCATATAATCTGCCATTGTTTGCTATGGCATATGATGATCCACTATTTGGGAAACCTCCCCAGGTTTGTAAAGCTATTGCTGTTACTGAACTTAATGATGTTAGAAGTGTGGGACTACTTCTGTTTGTATCGGTATCACCAAGACCTAACATTCCCACAGTACCATTTTGACCCCATATATATGCATCTCCGTTTGTTTTTACTGCTACTGCATAACTATTACCGGCTGATGCAAACGACCAGTCAGTATCCGAGCCTATTTGTACTGGACTGGATCTAGATGATGTATCTGAGAGATTTATTCCTAATGCTCCAAAAGTATTGTTTCCCCATGCCCATAAAGTACCATTAGTAGCAATTCCATATGCCGCTGCTGCACCTACGGCAACATATTTCCAAGATTTATCAGTCCAAGTGCTTGGCATAGGTCCGTATATAGGTGTACTAGCATAAGATGAGTTTGGTGTAGAACCTATTAATACTGGACTAGACTTGTTAATTGTAGTGCCATCGCCTACTGTTCCTTGAGGATTACGCCCCCAAGAATATAGAGCTCCTTCAGTAGTAATTCCTACAGCACCGTATACGCTAGTAGGCTTTATTATAGACCATGAAGTATATGCAGGGACTGAAGCATTTGCAATAGCAGTTGTTAGTAAAACAGGCGAAGAAATACTAGAGAATCCGAAATCGCCTGCGTTAACACTAACTGGACTGGATCTACTAATTGTATTACCGTTACCAATCGAATCGAAACTACTAGACGAGTTGTTCTGACCCCATCTGAGATATGATCTGGATCCAGTTGTGTTACCTAAAATACCTATTGTTCTTCTACCACTTGAAACAGATCCTATGTTAGTTGCTCCAATATTTACCGGGCTTGATCTTAATAATGTAGATCCGTTACCCATTGCAAAACCATTTCCCCAGTTAAAGACAGTGCCTGTAGTTGTAGAGCCGGCGCCGCCGGTTTCGTGTACTGCAAGCATAGTAAAACTAGTTGATGCGGCGTGAAGTGCAATTGGGCTGGATCTAGAAATTACACTGTTATTACCCATTTGACCAGCAGTATTAAAACCAGTGCCCCATCGTGTGCCGGTATTAGTCAAGAACATTGTCCACTGAGTACCGGCAAACACTCTATCGAATGTACCCAATCCGCCGGCAATCTGCACCGGACTACTTCGACTTACTCTATCATTTTGTCCAAGTTGTCCACTAGTACCTAAACCCCATGCCCAAACCGTCCCGTCGCTTTTACATGCCACTACATGACTAAGGACTCCGCAATGAACCCATGTGTTATCAGTTCCTACTTGCACCGACTCAGACCTACTTATAGTAGTTCCGTCCCCTAGTGAACCGTCAGTGTTTCGTCCCCAAGTCCATAATGTACCATCAGTTTTTATACCAACACTCAAGCCAGCATACCCGCCTACCAACGCCATAGACCAATTACCTGTAACCTGTACAGGACTTGATCTATTTACTGTAGTGCCATCACCCAATGAACCGTTATTATTTAATCCCCAAGTCCATAATGTGTTATCTGTTTTAATTCCTGCGCCAGCTTGAAAATCTATATGAGCTACTTTAGACCAATTATTATCACTACCTAATTGTACCGGAGCACTTCTATTAATCGCTGTTTGATTATTACCCAATGCACCAAATTCTGCCGCACCCCAGTTCCAATATCTACCTTGTACATCAACATATCCAGTG
>JACCDW011368809.1_pt1 | contig 15151 bp, 14 predicted proteins | sample 7449781 | NCBI WGS metagenome assembly JACCDW01 (sample SAMN15323449, study PRJNA562643) | freshwater metagenome | isolation source: river surface water | place: USA:Blue River Watershed | collected 2017-08-18
CTTCCTAGGCCCAATTCATCTTTGCCAAAGTAACCAGAAAAATAAATTCTATTCTTATCGTTTATTTCATGGTTAGTTTTTGCATTTAAATCATAGAAGTACAAAATATTATCATTCAAGTTTTCGGATGCTTTTAAAAAAACATCTGCATAGGTTCTTCTTCCAGATAAAATAAAGGAAGATTTATCTTCCTGAATGGGCCCTTCTATACTTAATCTACTGCTAATTAAACCAAGCCCCCCATTAACATTATAATTTTTATTGTTCCCCTCTTTCATTTTTACATCCAAAACAGAAGAAAGTCTACCCCCATATTGCGCAGGTGCATTCCCTTTAATAATGGTCGCATCCTTAATGGCATCACTATTAAATGTGCTGAAAAACCCCAATAAATGAGACGCATTATAGACAGGCGCTTCGTCCAGCAATATTAAATTTTGGTCAGCGGCACCACCCCTTACGTAAAATCCGCTATTCCCCTCCCCGGCCGACTTTACACCAGGCAGCAATTGAATGGTCTTTAAGACATCCTTTTCTCCAAAAATAACAGGCACTTTGCTAATGGATTTCATATTAAGTGTCTCTGTACCCACTTGAGCCTTTATTAAGTTGTCATCTTTTCGCTTAGATTCAACAACCACTTCGGTAAGCTGATTTTTACTCTCTAATAAAACAGGTATATTAAGTGGACCATTCAACTCAATGGCAATTCTTTTTTCTTCAAAACCAACAAAACTAATTCTTAATTCATACTTACCCTTTGGCAAGGAAATAGCATAAAAGCCATAATCATTGGATGTAACCACCACATTGGGTAACTGTTGAATTTTAATGACAGCCCCAATAATAGTTTCTCCTGTAAGTTTATCTCTTACAGTTCCGTTTACGGTAGCATTATCTTGGGCTTGAATGAATTGCAAGTTGCCTAGCATACCAAAAATGAGCAGCAGAATCCCTTTTCTATACATAAATAACATCTGTAAAAATACAATAATACGTGCTTAAATAACGTAATAATGCCTTTTAGGTTACTTTAATTTCTTGAACGCTTCAATCATATAAGCTGCAGTTTCCCCAAACTCTCTTCCTTTATTCATACGATCAATAGCTGCACGCTCATAAGCAAGTTCTTCATTTTGAACGGTAAGTATACCAAAAATGATAGGGGTAGCCTGTAAAGCAGAAAGCTGACTTATGCCATTGGTAACATACTGACAAACATATTCGTAATGATCGGTATCGCCCTTAATAATGGCGCCGATAACAATGATGGCATCATACTTACCAGTATCAATTAATTTTTTAGCGTACACTACCGTTTCAACTGCTCCTGGGCATTCAAACTTGGCAAATGCTAACTTTTTTTCAACTAAAAAATCTTCACAACCTGCTTCTAATAAGTCGGTAATATGGCTATTGAATTGAGCTTTGACGATTGCAATCATTGTATAAAATTTAATTCAGTTTTAGGGTGTGCTTGCCTAGTTCAATTTTATCATTTAAATACTGTTTGTTCTTTTCGTTAGAAGTAACAGGAACTTGTAGAATATGGAATGTAAATCCTGAATCGGTTAATGCTTTTATTTTGAGGGGATTATTACTCATTAAATAAAATTGATCAATGTGTAAGGCCTTTAACATCCAAATGGCATCTGTATAATTTCTGGCATCCATTGGAAGTCCTAATTTTTCATTGGCTTCATACGTATTCAATCCTTGCTCCTGTAACTGATATGCTGCAATTTTATTGCCAATGCCAATACCTCTTCCCTCTTGTCCTTTTAAATAAACAATATACCCGTGCCCGTTTTCAGCGATGAGTGACATGGCATTGTGTAATTGTTGCTGACAATCACATCTCAAGCTTCCAAAAATATCTCCTGTTAAACATTCACTGTGAATACGCACAATGGGCTGGTTGTCGGTTTTTTTCATAGAAATCATCACCTGCTCAACACCCGTTAAGATATTTTCAAAAACCTCAATTTCAAATTCACCAAAAGAAGTAGGAAGAGTTGACTTAGCAACAAAGAGTAAATGATTTTCGGTTGCATTTCGATAGTCAACAATTTGTTGAATCGTGATTGTTTTTAAACCCAGTCTTTTTGCAAATTCAAAAAGTCCATCACGACGCATCATATTGCCGTCCTTATCCATTACCTCACAAATAATTGCTGCTGGTTCATGGCCTGTTAATTTACACAAATCCACCGCAGCTTCAGTATGACCTTGTCTAACTAATACTCCATTTATTTTTGCAACTACGGGGAACAGATGACCTGGCTTAATAAAATCCGAAGGTTTACTGTTGGGGTTGGCTATATGTGCGGCCGTAATCGCTCGCTCTTTCGCAGAAATACCCGTAGTAATTCCGTAGGCTGCCGTGGCATCAATAGAGTCATAAAAAGCAGTGTGAAATGCATCTTTATGATTGGAGGCAACAGGAGACAATTGTAATCTATTGGCAATTTTTGGATCCATAGCAATACAAACCAAACCCCTTGCTTCAACAGCACATAAATTTAGTTTTTCATGGGTAGCAGCATCTGCAGGAAAAATAATATCTCCTTCATTTTCTCTAGACTCATCGTCTACTACCAAAATGGGATTCCCATATTTGAACTCCAATAAAGCTTCCTCAATAGTATTAAACATCTTTTACCTCTCTTTTATTTAATAATTGCTCGGTATACTTTGCCAAAATATCAAACTCTATATTCACACTATCCCCTACTTTCAATAAGGACATATTAGTTTTTGCAATGGTCACCGGAATAATACATAGCTCAATTTCATTATCTACCACTTTATTGATGGTTAGGCTAATGCCATTGATAGCAATGGATCCTTTATAAACAACATATTTTACAAACTGTTCAGGAACGGTAATATTAAAAAACCATGCTTTTTCTCCTGGTATAATTTTAGCAACCTTTGCAGTCGCATCCACATGCCCCAAAACATAATGACCTCCTAAATATCCATTGGGTTGCATGGGTAGTTCAATATTGATTTTATCCCCCACTTTATAGTACCTGATAATGGTTTTATCAATGCTTTCTGTTGAAACATAAAAAGACAAATGAATGCCTTCAATTTTAATGACTGACAGACAGGCTCCATCTATGGCAACACTGTCACCAATTTTTACAAGGGTAGCAAATTGAGGGGCTTCGATTGCTAATTCCCAACCCAAGTCATCCGACAAAATGGAATGGATTAAACCATCTGATACAATTCCAGTAAACATTTGATTATTTCTAGGTAAATTTGAGGCACAAAGGTATATTAAATGACTTCAGCCGAGTACTTAAACATCGCATATTTATTATCGAAAAAGGCAAATTCTAAGGAGATACGTCCTAACCCTTTTGTAGGTGCAATTATTGTTAATCAATTGGGTGAAATTATAGGAAAAGGTTACCACAAAAAGGCCGGTGAAGCGCATGCGGAAGTGCATGCTATTGAGGATGCCAAGCTAAAGACAACTGACCTTTCAGACTGCAGCCTTTATGTTACCCTAGAGCCCTGCTCCCATTTTGGCAAAACCCCTCCTTGTACTCGATTAATCATAGAAAATAAAATCTCTAAAGTCGTTATTGGCGCCTTGGATCCTAACCCCCTTGTTTCTGGTGTCCAACTATTAAAAGAGGCTGGTATAGAAGTGGAAGTTTGCATAATCCCTGAAATAGAAGCGTTAAATAGTGTATTTAATATCAACCAAACACTTAAAAGGCCAAAATACATTTTAAAAACTGCTACTACCCTCAATGGGAAGATTGCTGACCGAATGGGCAATAGTAAATGGATAACCAATGCTAGCAGCCGAAAACAAGTCCATGAGGTATTAAGAACAAGTGTAGACGCAATTTTAACCACCGCCAAAACAGTGATAAAGGACAATGCGCAATTGAATATCAGAGAAGGAAATAAGGCAGCAGAATTAAATGCTATTATCATTGACAGAGATTTGGCAGTTTTAAATGAATCCAATCAAGGGCTTGCCATTTTTTATCCTAGAGAAAAAAGTAAAATATACTTGGTAACGGATAAACAATACCATGAAACCTTACCGGCTCATGTTGAAATTATTGAAACCGAATTTACCAATGGGTTATTCAATACCAATCAGCTCAATAAGTTCCTACTAGAAAAAAATATCTGCGAAGTACTTATAGAAGGCGGCGGTAAGTTAAATGCTTCTATGATCAATGAAAAACTAGTTGACGAAATAAATGTATTTATTGCCCCAAGCTTACTAATTGACAATCAGGCAATCAACGCATTTAGTGCAGAGTCCATCCAATTAATGGATCAAAAAACTGCACTAAAACTAATTGAAACAAAAGTTTTCGAAGAAGATGTTTTGTTAAGATACCAATTAAGGCATTAGTTTAGATTAAGCTTCATTAGATTATTCCAAGTTATCTAAATGTCTTTGGAATCAGTTAAAGATTTATTTAACTCACACAGCAACTCATCACATTTAAATACAAACTAAATCTGTGAATTGTAAAAATACAAATCATATTTAGTCTAATTTTTTATTACTTGTATCCTTTGTATTTATTTAAAGCAAGCACAAAACCAACTCCAAAAAGCACTGTAATGACAGCTGCAAAATAAGGGATTAAATCAGTCATATTAGTCTTTATTAATGAGTTTTAAATAGATAGCAAATCCCATAATGGAAGGCACCCAGATACCAATGAAAATGCCAGCCTGCCTATCTCCACTGAACCATAAAATTTCAGAAAAGATTAAAGACAAGAAAGCTGCGATAAACATCAAAAAGTCGGTGAGTGTAAATTTCTTAAACATGTATAGAAGTATTTATTATTGAATATAGATCTAATTACTCATATTACTTGGTTTTCATTTCATAGCACTACAATTAATACAATCACATCACTAAGGGCATAATTACCATAACTAGTTATTAACTAGGTAATTATTGTATGATTTTGCATCCTTTATAGCAATCAAAATAACCTCTGTAAAGAAAATTGATTATTGGTTTGTATTAAGAGAGCCAATGGTTGTATTATATACCCAGGTTTTCAATTAAATAATTGAGAAGATGGACACTATATCTAATATATTTGAATTAACTTACTAATGTCTATTTTATAATTGTTGATTTTCAAAATAAATATTATGAATAAATTATTGCAAAATTCAGGTAATTATTTCGATCTATTATTCAACAATAAAAATGTACGTAAAGTAGAATTGACAATTTTGCGAGTAGCTGTATTCGCTTTCCTATTGCATTTATTTGTTATTTTTCTGGGAAATAACTTTTTATATTTTAAAAATTTTCAGCACAGTTATTTAAAGGCAATATATACTCCGTTTAGTTTTATTTTATTTTATGAAGTATTTCTGCTTGTTATAATCATTCCTAAATCAATATCTGAATTTATAGGGAAGCAATTTGAAGTGATTACCCTAATAACATTGAGGGGATTTTTTCACGACATAGCCGACCTAGATTTAAAAAACTTTATCGCTATAAACAACCCAGAATTTATTAGTTTACTATACGATTTAATAGCTTCTATACTTATGCTGGGCTTAACTATTTTATATTATAGAATTTATCAAAACAATCGTAAATCAGACATCGTTAGTGAACTAGATAATTTTATCAATATTAAAAAAATGGTGTCCTTGGGCATGATAATTATATTACTACTGCTGAGTATAAGTAGTTTTTGCATTTGGGGGACAGATATGTTAGAGGCATTAAGATTGAAACAAAATTACCCCAATCCGAATACCGTATTTTACACAGATTTTTTTTCAATTATGATTTTTATCGATGTATTACTTCTTATCATATCCTTCATTTATCACTTCTCCTTTTTTACTATTTTCAGAAATGCCAGCTTTATAATCACCACTATTCTGATAAGAATTTCATTAACTATAGAAAAGCCAATGAATTATATAATCATTTTAATCGGCTTTTTATTTGCTATCCTATCCTTCTACTTGTATAGTTTAAGAAATTCAAAAAAACTAGTTAAAGAATAATCCATGTTTGAATTCATTGAGGCTTACCAAAAATTGCCTTAATTAAATTCAATTTTATTTACGGCATTAATAAATCGATGGCATTTTTCGGAGATAGCTCCTTTTTCATAATCAGTGATGCGCACTTTTACAAAATTGAAATGGACATTTAATTCAGGATGATGATCCTGGTGAATGGCAATTTGCATGACTTTATTAGTAAAGGAAACGACCTCATTATAATTCGAAAATTTAAAAGTCTTTTCTAATTTATTATTCAATGCAATCCAATCGCTATTCAAATTAGGTATATACTCAAATTTTCTTAATTCTTCCAAAGAAATATAATCTAAGGTCTTAATATGCGTTGCCTTTAATATAATAAGAGGCGCAACATTAGCTTCATACGCCTCTATCCATCTTGAAACACAAAGACACCATTTGTCTCCCTCCACCAGTCCTTTAAAGCCAGTTGGCGGATAATCCATAGTTAGGTCATTGCCCCTACTTTTTGAGAATTGTAAAAATTCATTGGTTACAACCGCACAAACAGTATGCGTGCCCTTGTCATTTAACCCTGTGTTACAACAACCGTCGCGGTATGCACCAGTCAAAGGTGTAGTACCGCAAACCATTAAAGGTTCGTTAAAAACATTTAAGGATTTAAGAACTATATTCATTGATAAAATGATTAAAAAATAAATTTAGTGCTTAAAAAGTTGGATTGATGTGAAGCCACAACATCATTGATTATTTCTTTATTTTCATCTGTAATCTTGGCAGCTACAAGTGATCTTATTGAAAATGACCTCAATGCATCTACCACCGATAAAGTGCCTTCAGCACTATCTTTGCGGCCAGTAAATGGAAAACTATCCGGTCCTCTTTGACATTGACAATTAATATTTACACGGCTCACTTGATTCACTAATGGATCTATCAAACTTGCTAGTTCTGATTTATTTTTTGAAAATAAACTTACTTGTTGGCCATGCGTAGATTCAATAATATATTGGATAGGCTCCTCAATATCATCAAAAGGAATTATGGGGATGATGGGACCAAACTGCTCTTCACTATATATTTTCATTTTATGATTTACAGGGAACAATACAGCCGGATAAAAAAAAGATGCTTTCATAGTTCCCCCATTTTCGTTCATCACTTTTGCACCATGTAGTTTAGCATCCTCAATCAGTTCATTTAAATATGCGGGCTTACCGGGTTCAGGAAGCGGTGTTAGTGTAACTCCTTTTTCCCATGGTAAACCAAATTTTAGTTGCCCAATTTCATCATTCAATAGTTGAATAAAATTATCTGCAATGGAGTGATGTACAAAAATTGTTTTTAAAGCGGTGCATCTTTGCCCATTAAAAGAGAGTGAGCCCAATACTATTTCTTTAACGGCCAAATTGATATCAGCATCTTTAGAAACTATAGCTGCATTTTTTGCATCCAATCCTAGTATGGCCCTTAAACGATTTACTTTTGGGTGTAATTTTTTTAATTGATTGGCCACTTTGCTGGAGCCTATTAACGTAAGTACATTTATGTTACCCGATTCCATTAAGGTAGGGATAATCACATTGCCACGTCCATAAATGGTATTCACTACCCCTTTAGGGAAACAGGTTTTGAAAGCCTCCAACAATGGGAAATGCAGCAAAGTACCATGTTTAGGGGCTTTGAATAATAAGGTATTTCCCATGATAATAGCCGGGATGAGCGTGGTGAATGTTTCATTTAAGGGATAATTAAACGGCCCCATGCATAAAACAACACCTAATGGTGATCTTCTAATTTGGGCTACAATACCTTGTTCAATGGTAAATCTTGATGAATCACGATCAATGTCCTTTAAAGCTTCAATAGTAGCATAAATATATTCAACAGTTCTGTCAAATTCTTTTTCAGAGTCTGTATAGGTTTTTCCTATCTCCCACATTAATAATTTTACAACAATTGCCTTTTGCTCAAGCATTTTTGTAATGAAGTTTTCAACACACTTAATTCGTTCCGAAACTGACATCGTTGGCCATTCTCCGCGTCCGTCGTTATAGGCTTTACAGGCAGCCTCTAAGGCAATTTTAGCTTCCTTCTCTGTACATATAGGATAGGAACCAATTTTAATCCGCTCAATTCCAGTAGATGTTTGTACACAAATAGGTGAAAAAACCTCATGTGTGGGTCCCTCCCATTTAATTAATTCACCATCAGAGAGGTAGGTTTTTTGATCAATAAGTTGAGACAAAGCAAATGCTTCAGGTACGGAGCTTTCCTCTATGATTAAACGGTCTAATTGTTCTTGAAATGTCATAATATATGTTTTCTGTTATGAATAACAAATAACATAGACAATAGTTGAGTGACTAGTATTAATAAATACAGCTGAATGAGGGAAAAGAATTTTTAACGAGATACCAATCGTAGACTGCTAAAAAATAGATTTTATAAAACTAAGCTAATTGGCGTTGGCATTTTTTCCAATAGCCAAAAAAGGAAGGAAAATAGCCTGTAACAGTAGGAAACATCCAAGAACGCTCGTCTTTAACTCCTGGATAATCCATAAATAAAGGGTGTTCTTTTGAAATAAGCATATTCTTTTGTTCATTCATTTCAGCATCATACAACTTTTGAATGTCCGTGGCTTCCCCAACATATACTTGAATGCCCGCTATATTATTTGACAAGTCCAAAATAAATTGAATCACCTGATTGCTCACCGGGTACTTATTAAAATGAGATGGCGACAACAACAAAACCCTATTTACATTGTCAAGTTTTCTCCACTCCGGATCCAAATTGTAGCCATTGTATAAAAGTGTAGGCCGGCTTGTGTCAATTTGGGGAGGCGAAGTTGTAGGAAGCTGCGTACTTAGGTCCAAAGTAGTAACTTCTGCTAAAGCAGGTGGAATTTGCATATCAACCAATGATTCGTAAGGCTTGTCTAAAAAAGTATGGAGCTGTTGTGTAGCAGTGTACTTATTAATATTTTCCTGGTTACAATAATACTTTTTACTTGAAAAGGAGCCTGCCACCCATTGCCAACTGCAATTATTACTAGCTATATCGCCGTCTAGCAAATGATAATACATCCATTTGGAAGGCTGCAGCCAATGCGCTCCCCCTATATTACAAGCAATGGCTGCGATGTACATTCTAAGATGATTGTGTAAATACCCCAGTTGATAAAACTGCTGAATGGATTCATCAATTATTTTGATTCCTGTTTGCGCATTTTGTAAAGACGCAATCATTTGAGTATGTGCTACATTTTGTTGTACTTGCTTCAAATCCTCCCATATTGAATCCTGTTTGTTCTGCCAAACTCGTTGATAGTATTCTCTCCAAGCTAACTCTTGAATCAGCTTCTCAGCATTATGCATTGAAAATCCTTTACGGATAACTACATCCAATATTTGTGGTAAGGAAATAACACCTCTTGAAATATAAGGGGCTAAATAAGTGACCTCTCCATTCAGGAAATTCCTGGTTTTGGCATACTTTATTGGATCTACTGCATTGACTCTTTCAATAATGGAGGCATAGTCAGTTGGAAAATGAATAGAATGAGGATTTTGCATAAGGATGTCTTGTCAAAGATAAGATCTTGTGATAAATATATTCTGTATCACTAATACCTACCTTTCTTTCAACTTTAATTTAGTAAACACTTGTAAATGCGGTAATGCTAGTACAGATAAGGTAATAAAGAGGAGGGTGAAAATCCCTGATGCATCTTTACTATTAAGGGTTAAAAACGTAATATAGGCAAATCCAAACCAGGCCATGATAGAAAAAGGAGCTGCTTTTAACAACAAGCCTTTCCATCCAGTAAAATTATTAGGAATAGCAAAGGAAATTCTGATTTTATCAAAAGAAAGTAAGGAATGCCAAAAACCAAAATAAAAAGTAAAACTAATCCAGAGGGGCATGTACAAAACAAAAACAACTAGCAAAGTTGTTTGTAATAAGGAATAATAATAACTCGTATTCTTTTCAAAGAAATAGGATTTGAAAAAAAATAACATCAAATAAACAGCAACAATAATAAGCAATGTATAGGGATAGATCTTAGCCGCTAATTGAATCAACCCTTCTTTTTGAATAGTAGACCTACCCATGGTTAAAAATATATCCAACGCAAAATGAATATTTTTGGTTAGTAAGAATAAAATCCAAGCAAAGCCTAGTAAAGAATAAATGAATTTATGCAATATGGTGGATGTCTTACCCATCCAATCTATTTCTCCAAAATGATATGCAGTAATGAAAATAAAAATTACCAAAGCTGCGATAGGAAAGAAATACCAAATACTAGCATACACTAAAATATTTGCTATATACTTAGCCAAAAAAACAACTTGTTTGGAATCCGTTTTTTGTAAATGTTGGTCAATATACAAATCCAAAGCGCCGTGTGGAACGCCAAAAAGAATAAGTATCAAAATTAAAAAAGAAATCTGTGTGCCAGCAGCTGGCGAAAAAAGAATTTCAAGAGCATATAAAACAAGTGCGAATAACATCAAATACGCCCTTAATTTTATTTGCATAGAAAGAAATTTAAAAAAAAACTTAGGGGCAAATAAATTGCCCCTAAGCTAAACCAAAAAATTAAGCAGCTTTTCTACTTAAACTATAGATAACTAAGCCAAATCCGATTTTGTTTACAGCATCACCAATATTGTAGACAATGTTCATGTCTAAGCCAATATTTTTGAAGCTTTCGTACCATTGTCCATCGGCAGTTCCAATTAAATAGCCTAATGGATAAATAGCCCAGCCTACTAATACAAACCATCCTAATGCTGCATTTGCAGAAGCAACTGCAGAACCTGCATTCGTAGCTAGTTTTTTAACGTCTCCTAACCATACTTCATAAACGATATAGAAGTAAGCAATCGCACTCACGGTTCCCCATATGGTAGCGTTGCCTAATCCAGCTTCACCCATGTAGCCTGTTACAAGCATTACAACAGAAGCCAAAATCATTTTCCAAAGTAAACTTGCAGTACCACCTGCCTTTTTTGTGATTAAATAGAATTCAACACACATCAAAGGAACAGTTAATAACCAGTCTACATAACGGAAAAAGGTTGGAGAGTCATGCGTTTCTGCATAATAACCTCTCATGTAATAATAGTGAACAGCAGCAATGAAAGTAATTAATCCAGAAACTAAAACGGAAGTTCTCCATTCTTTACTGGTATTACCTACTTCAAAAAAGAAAAACACTGCAGCGGCCATCATAGCCATAGTACCAATGAAGAAAGTAAAAGAGACATAGTCTGTTTTAGCAATCGCCATTGTTGAGTCAAGCAAGAACAAATGATCCATATTGTTGAGTTTTGGTGAACATATTCATTCACAACCCTCCACAAGTTCATTACGGCTGTCTATTTCATTATTTAAATAACTAGATAGCAAAGCAATTTCAAAGTCAATCGTTGTATAATAACAACATTAAGTTAGAGTAATTGTTCGTTAGTTTAGAAAATAATTTGTTAAACGATATTAGTCGTAGAGCTATGTGATTGAAAGCAAAGTGATTAGACAATCAATAACACATATATGCCATATACAATAGAACATCATTGAAAAAACAATCAGCAAGAAAATGATCTATTGCGTTGTTGAATGCTAATTATGGCTTGAAATTAATCTTGTCCACCTCAATTCCTTTGGTCTTAGCATTCATTTCATAATCATTGATGATCTCAATAATATCATAATCTATTGATTTAGAATTAGAACAATCAATGATTACTTTACTTTGAGCAGGAATCTTATCTAATGAATTCAATAGACTTGCTTTGTTAAAGAAAGAAACTTCTTCAGCTAATACTAAATGATGAACGCTTTTCCCATTCATATCGCTTACAGTATCTTTAAGATGATGCGAATTGCGATAACTATGTCTAAGCGTATAAAAAATACCAAACAATATACCTACAGTAATTCCTTTTAATAAATCACTCGCTAAGATCGCAATGATAGTTGCCACAAATGGCATAAACTGCTCCCAGCCTAATTTATACATTTGCTTAAACAAGCTAGGCTTGGCTAATTTGTAACCGACCATTAATAAGATGGCAGCTAAAGAGGCCAACGGAATTAAATTTAATAAGTTGGCAATAAATAGTGCACTTAATAATAAGAAAATACCGTGCATGATAGCAGATAGTTTAGATCTTCCTCCAAAATTGATATTGGCTGAACTTCTCACAATTACTTGCGTAATTGGTAAACCACCAATTAAACCAGAGATAATATTGCCCAACCCTTGCGCTTTTAATTCAAGGTTGGCTGGAGTTACTCTTTTATCAGGATCCAACTTGTCTGTTGCTTCAACACTTAATAAAGTTTCTAAACTTGCTACGATTGCAAGTACAATCGCTATTTTCCAAACTTCAAAATTACTAAGTACTGAAAAATCAGGAAAAGTAAATTGATTTAAAAAACTTTGCAGTGAATTTGGAACAGGTACAGAAACTATTTGATCCGGATTTAAAGTAAATGGTAAATAACCATGCTGAAAACTAAGATTAAAAAGAATCCCTAATATAACCACTACGATAGGTCCTTGCAACAATTGAAAAAACTTATGTTTTTTGGTGAGGACCGTATCCCATAAAATTAAGATCATTAAAGAAACGACTGCAATCGTCACAGCCCCAGGCGTTACAAACTCAAAAGCCTTTGAAATCGCTGAAAATGAATTTTGACCGTCTATTTGCATAAATGCATCATCTCCCTCTAAATCCTTATCCCAACCCAATGCATGCGGTATTTGTTTGATGATAATTAATAGTCCAATACCAGTTAACATCCCTTTAATTACAGAACTAGGGAAGAAATAGGCAACAAATCCTGCTTTGGCAAAACCCAATAATAATTGGATAGCGCCCGCCAAAACGAGTGCCGTCAAAAAAGCCTGATAATTCCCTCCTAAGGTGCCAATTGCAGAAAAAACAATTACGGCTAATCCAGCTGCAGGTCCACTCACCCCTAAAGCGGAGCCACTTGCGAAACCCACTACGATGCCCCCAATAATACCAGCAATAATACCGGAAAACAATGGAGCACCCGATGCCAATGCAATTCCTAAACACAAAGGAACGGCTACAAAAAATACGACAATACTGGCTGGTAAGTCGCTTTTGAAATGTTTAAATAGACTCATATGTAACAAAAATATCAATAATATGTTAAAATAGTAAAATTATTTAAAATAATAGTATTACTATTATGCATAATTGTAAACATATTGCATAGTTTTGTGTTATACTAAGTTACAAATGAAACTAGAACTACAAATAAAAATGAATTCGACCCTGTATTTAAGGGATCCTGAGCAATCAGAATTAGGGAAAAATATCATAAAATATAGCATCCAATTAATTGAAAGGGCTGGTTTTGAGGCATTTACATTCAAAAAATTGGCAGAAGCCATCGGTACAACAGAAGCAGGTGTCTATAGATATTTTGAGAATAAACATAAATTACTGGTTTATATCATTTCCTGGTACTGGGGATGGCTTGAATTTCAGATAGGGTATCAAACTAAAAATATCAAGGACCCAAATGTCAAATTGAAAAACGTAATCAAAATCTTGGCTTCTACTGTAGAAGATGATATCATGACTAGTCATGTGGATGAATCATTACTTTACAATATATTGGTTGCAGAAGGTTCAAAATCTTATTTAACAAAGCATGTACAAGATGACAATAAACAACAATACTTTAAACCCTACAAGGATTTATGCAATACAGTAGGTAATATCATTTTGGAGTGTAATCCTAAATATAAATATCCTCATTCATTGGCTTCCACTATTATTGAAGTCGCCCATTTGCAGCACTATTTTATGCATAACTTACCTGCACTTACCGATTTTAATAACACAAAAAGCGAAGATCAAATAATCACATTCTTAAATGACCTCGTGTTTTCTAATATAAAATAATGAAATTATGGCTGCATCATCAAAGCAAATTTCCTTTAAGGCCTCTTTTGAAAAGTTACTTTCTGTAGTTAAACTAGAAAAGAAAGAAATTACAGCAATTTATTTCTACGCTATACTTAGTGGTATCATTCAATTATCCTTACCACTGGGTATACAAACCATTATTAACTTTTCACAAGCTGCGGCCGGCAGTGATCAATTGCCAGCATCTATCCTATTGCTAATATGTATTGTATTAGGTGGAATCCTTATTTCGGGTATACTGCAAGTAAACCAAATGAAAATTGTTGAAAAAATTGAACAAAGCATTTTCACCAATTACTCATTAGGATTTGTGAATAAAATCCCAAAGATTGAAGTGGCAGAGGTAGATAAATCACATTTGCCTGAATTAATGAACCGCTTTTTTGAAGTAATCACCCTTCAAAAAGGGTTGTCCAAATTATTGCTAGACATCCCTTTGGCAGTAATTCAAATACTTTTTGGCCTCCTATTACTTTCTTTCTATAACACAATTTTTATCGCACTCGGCTTATTGCTGCTTTTAGTGCTATACCTAATTCTAAAATACACTACCCAAAAAGGGCTGGTTGCTTCTTATTACGAAAGCGAACATAAATATGAAGTTGCAAGTTGGCTGGAAGAAATTGCACGCTCTTACAAAACATTTAAAATTTCTAGTCAAAACAATTTTCATCTTAAAAAAGCGGACACACTAATTACTAAGTACTTGGTGTCAAAAACAAAACACTTTCAAATATTGAAATTTCAATATTGGAGTTTGATCGTATTTAAATTATTGATCTCTGCTATCATGTTGATTATTGGAGCAATATTGTTAGTGAACCAGCAATTGAATATTGGGCAATTTATAGCTGCAGAAATCGTAATCTTATTGATTCTTTCCGCTGTGGAAAAATTAATCCTCAATTTAGAAGTGGGTTATAACATTTTAACTGGCATTGAAAAGCTGGATAGTATTAAATCTAAAAATGAAGAAACCAGTGGCAATATCACCTTCCCAATAAATGCAGGTGGCTCAGAAATAGAGGTGAAAGATTTATGTCTTCAAAATGAAAAAGAAAAATATTTGATTGATAATATCTCCTTTGCAATTCAACCAGGTGAAAAAGTATGTATTATGGGCGAAGGGGGTGCTGGAA
>JACCDW010000376.1_pt1 | contig 15149 bp, 4 predicted proteins | sample 7449781 | NCBI WGS metagenome assembly JACCDW01 (sample SAMN15323449, study PRJNA562643) | freshwater metagenome | isolation source: river surface water | place: USA:Blue River Watershed | collected 2017-08-18
CATTTCCATCAAACCCGGTATTGAATCAGATTTATAGCTACAATGGAAACACCTGGATTTGGGACGGATCCTCATGGCAATTGCTGACCAATGCTGCATTGAATGCTGTTGTGATTGGCAACGTTGTGCCAGAATCTGGCGCATTTACAACAGTAAGTGCAAATTCTCTAACGGTTAATTCTTTAACAGCAAATTCAATTGCCACGGGCGCAATTTCGGCCAACGCTGTCAGCGGCGGCACACTCTCGGGCACAACTTTAAGTTTATCAGGAAATGTACTGGGTTCATTGCGTGTGCAGGGTCCCGTATCGGCTACAAGTTTCAGCACAGTTGGGGCAATTACTACCAACAACGGGATTACTTCTTACGGTAACATCAGTGCACCGTACTTTATCGGCGACGGCAGTTTACTGACCAACTTGCCATCAGGCACAAACTACTCAAATGCCAATGTGGCTGCTTACTTGCCCACATACGATGGCAACCTTTCAGCAGGCAATGTGTCTATCCTGGGCAACATTGCTGGAAATAATGTTTCAGTACTGGGGCGCATTGTTAGCTCAGGCAACATCACTGGCAGCAACGTTGTCACAGGTGGCAGTGTTAGTGCTGCTGGCAATATTGTTGGCAATTACTTCTTTGGTAACGGTAGTCATTTGACTGGTATCAATGCCAACTACTCAAATGCCAATGTCACTGCTTATTTGCCAACCAACAGCTCCAACGTAGCAGGTAACTATTTCATTGGAAATGGTAGCCTATTAACCAATATCAACGGTGCCAATGTCACAGGCACAGTGCCTTCTGCCACAGTAGCAACCACAGCCAACACTGCTGCTGTTGCCAACTCAGTTGCTGGTGCCAACGTTACTGGCACAGTTACCAGTGCAGTCAATGCTAGTTTTGCTGAGTATGCATATTCTGTTCCGGCTGCTGGAGTGATTGGTTCGGTTCCTAGGGCCACATTGGCCAATGTTGCTGCTGTTGCCAACTCAGTTGCTGGTGCCAATGTCACAGGCACAGTGGCCAATGCCACTTATGCTACCACAGCAGGCAGTGCAACCACAGCAGGCAGTGCAACCACAGCCAACATTGCTGCTGTTGCCAACTCAGTTGCTGGTGCCAATGTTACAGGCGCTGTGGCCACCGCAAACAATGCAAACTTTGCCAATTATGCTTATTCGGCATTGGGCGCTGGAGTAATTGGAGCAGTTCCTCTTGCAAACACAGCTAACGTTGCTGCTGTTGCTAACTCAGTTGCTGGTGCTAATGTCACAGGCGCTGTGGCCAATGCCACTTATGCTACCACAGCAGGAGCTGCCACCACTGCTGGCACAGTAACAACAAACGCACAACCTAACATCACCAGTGTTGGTTCTTTGTCGTCTTTGACTGTTGTAGGAAACACTGCGGGATCAGATTTAACATTGTCTGGCAAAGTCAGCGTAGCAGGAAATGTCACAGCAGGACGATTCATCGGTGATGGTAGTTTAATTACCAACCTGCCAACTCTAAACTACTCAAATGCCAATGTTGCTGCTTACTTGCCAACATACACAGGAAATTTAGCTGGTGGTAACGTCAGCATTGCTGGATCTATTGTTGGTAACAGTGCGACTATCGCAGGGCGTATTACATCCACAGCATCAATTACTGCAACTGGTAACGTGGTTGGTGGAAACATCAACACCGGTGGCAGAATTAGTGCTGCAGGCAATGTCACTGCTCAGCACTTTTTTGGTAACGGCGCTTTCTTAACTGGTATCAATGCCAACTACAGCAATGCCAATGTTGCTGCTTACTTGCCCACATACTCAGGAAACATCAACGGCAACAACGGTTCGTTCACAGGCGCAGTAAGTGTTGTTGGCAATGTCACAGCAGGCAACATCAATTCTCTCAATGCATTGTCGGTGGTTGGCAATGTTGTAACTGCCAATGCCGCAGTAACCAGAACATTGGTTGCCAACGTTATTCAATCAAATTCGATCACAACCAGCGGCAACGTCTACGGAACATACTTCCTGGGCGATGCACGTTACATGACCGGATTGCCAAATTATACCAACAGTAATGTTGCAGCATTCCTGCCAACTTACACAGGTGACTTGGCTGGAAACAGCGTGTCTGTTGCTGGCAACATTACCGGACAGAATTTGTTTGTTTTTGGTGGCGTTGTTGCTGCCAACACAATTTCAGCAGTTGGTAATATTTCCGGCGGCAACGTTACTACGCCTGGATGGATCAGCTCGCTAGGCAACGTACATGCTCCGTACTATTTTGGTGACGGTAGTCACTTGACTAACCTCAACATCAACTACTCAAATGCCAACGTTGCTGCTTACTTGCCTACATACACAGGCAACCTCAATCCAAACAGAGTCAGCGCCAGTGGCAATATCACTGCTCAATATTTCTTTGGTAACGGTAGCCAACTGACAGGAATCCAAGCCACACAAGTTGGCGTGTTGCCCTCATTAAGTGTAACTGGTAACACAGTAACTGGTAACCTAAACACAGCAGGCAATGTTACTGGTGCGTACTTCATCGGTGACGGTAGCCAACTTACCAATCTGCCAGTGGGCTCCAACTATTCAAATGCCAACGTTGCTGCTTACTTGCCCACATACACTGGCAATTTGACTGCTAACACAATCAGCACCAGTGGCAACATCACCGGTAGATTCATTCTTGGTAACGGTAGCCAACTGAGTGGCATGTATAGCAATACCAACGTTGCTGCTTATTTGCCCACTTATGCTGGCAACATTACATTCAATACTGCCAGTGCGGCAGGCAACGTTACTGCTGACTTCTTTGTTGGTAATGGTAGTTTGCTCACAGGTATCCAAGCCACAGAAATTGGCACACTAGAATCGCTCAGTGTAACAGGCAACATTGACACAGGCAATATCAACATAGAAGGCCGTGTTAGTGCTGCAGGAAACATCATTACCTCTGACACAGTTGACACTGCTAACGTAATTGCCAGTGGCGTTGTGCAGGCCACAGGAAATATCACTGGCGGCAACCTTAGCAGCACAGGTCAAGTTATTGCCAATGGCAACATTACAGTTAGATCTGGCAGCTATTTTATTGGTGATGGTAGCCAACTGACTGGTGTCATTGCCAGTGGCGTGGCTGCCAATGCCCTGGTTGGTGATACACTAAGTTCAAATGTACTGTACTCCAGCTTGCAAACTGTTGGCACATTGAGCTCATTGAGTGTGGGTGGCAATACAACGCTGGTCAACGTTACAGCTGGCGTTATTTCTGCAACTGGTAACATAACAACCACCGGCAACATTCAAGCAGGAACATTGAGTTCCGCGGGTAATGTTACTGGCGAATACATTTTGGGTAACGGTAGCCAACTGACTGGCATTGTTGCTACAGAAATTGGAACATTGACATCATTGAGTGTGAGTGGCAATGTAAACATTGGCGGCTACTACATTGGCGACGGCGGCTTGTTGAGCAACATTCAAGTTACCACTACCTATGGTAATGCCAACGTTGCTGCTTACTTGCCCACATACACAGGCAACTTGGCTGGCAGCAGCGCCAGCGTTGTGGGAACAGTAACTGCCAACTTGTTTGTTGGTAGCGGCGCTGGACTGCGTACACTTAATGCTGCCAATTTAGTAGGCGCAGTACCACTGGCAACATACGTTTCTGCCAATGCTCAATCCAATATTACTTCTGTAGGCACATTGACTTCGTTAAGTGTGGCCGGCAATATCAAAACAACAGCCAATGTTTCCTCCAACTACTTTGTTGGTAACGGTAGATTCCTAACAGGCGTAGCTGGCACATTGGCTGGCAACATGGTAGGCAACATCACAGCCAACGGTTATGTGATTGAAGGCATGACCGAAATGTCAGTGACTGGCAACGTAACTGGTGAGTATTTTATCGGTAACGGTGCTTTCCTAACAGGCTTGCCTGCAAACTATGGCAATTCTAACGTGGCAGATTACTTGCCAACGTATACCGGCAATTTGGCCGGCGACAATCTCTCAGTTTCGGGCAACATCACTGGCAATTATCTGTTTGGTAATGCCAGCCAGTTGACAGGTGTACCTGCCACATTGACTGTGAGCAATTGGTTCGACGGCAACGTTATATCAAACAGCTTGTCTAACATCAGCACATTGAGATTCAATGGCAATACTGGCATCACTGTTGAAAGTTTGGGCGCTGGAGAAGCATTGGTTTCTCTAGGAAGCTCGTTCAAGACTTGGGAAGTTGCCGGACAAGCAAACTTGGTTGCTGTGGGCGAAGACATTGTTCAATTTGTTGCAGGCCCTGGCATTGTTATCACAACAAATGCAATCAGCTACCCACAACAAATTGAATTCACTGCTGATGTAAACAACATCTCAAACGGCACCAGCAACGTTGTTGTCCTGCCAAATGGCAATGTCAACATTGGTGTCGGTGGCAATGACTTAGCAACATTTAGCACATCTGGATTGACAGTAGTTGGCAATGTTGCAGGAAATTATGTACTGGGCAACGGTGCTTTCTTGACTGGATTGCCAGCAAGCTACGGTAACTCCAACGTTGCTGACTATTTGCCAACATACACTGGCAACTTAACTGCTGACGTTATTAGTGCTACTGGTAATATCACAGCACCATACTTCTTTGGAAATGGCAGTCAACTGACCGGAGTCACTGCTTCCAACGTTGGAACTTTGACCAATCTAAGTGTAACTGGCAACATCACTGCTGGCAATGTGACCACCGGCGATATTACCAGCAACGGAAACTTCAGCACCAGCGGAAACATCACAGGTGGAACAGCACAGTTCAACGGTGACTTGAATGTTGTGGGCAATATCAGCGCCACTGGCAACATCAACTACATCAACGTGACTGATTTGGTCGTTGGTGATCCGCTGATTTATTTTGCAGCCAACAACACTGGAAACTTGTTGGATATCGGTTGGGTTGGTTCTTACAACGACGGCATGTATCAACACACCGGCTTGGTACGTGACCACACTGACGGCGTTTGGAAACTGTTCTCCAACGTAGCCGCTGAACCTACCACAGTGATTGACTGGGCCAATGCCCAGTACGATCAATTCCAATCTGGACAGATCACATCAACTGCCAATATTTCAGCAGCTGGCAATGTAACTGCCAGTTACTTTATAGGCGATGGCTCACAACTGACCAACCTACCCAGTGTAACTCCGGTTGGCAATGCTATTAACATGGGATCAAACACCCAAGGATCTTTGGTAAGTAATGCTGTAACATTGACAGCGAACACCACAGTGACCAACGGTATTGCATTATTGAACCAAGTTTTGGGTAAACTAGTACCCCCTGCGCCAACCAATTTCCCAGGTGCTACCACTCTGAGTATTTCGAGTTTGAGTACCTATCGCATGGCGGACTTCTCCCAGACTGACAATACTCCCGGCGCCAACAAGAGTGTGGCAGGCGGAACCACAGTTACCACAGTTCGTCGTGCAGCAAGTTATGCAACAAATACAGTGGCCAATGTTGGCCCAGGAGATTCGGGCACAGTAATTGCTGTTCTCAACGGAGCTGATGCTGGCAACGTAACATTGACCAGTGCATTGACTGGCAACGGAACATACAGCAATTTGGTCATTACCAACAATTACGATTACAAGTTTGCCAATGCCAATATCACCGCTGGCTTCTGGTCTGTGTTTACGTCACAGGCTTCAGGCACAGTGACTCAAGGATGGAACGAAGTTCGCATTGCTGACACAGCAACTGCCAACACCAACACTCCATACTGGTACTATGATGCTAGTTCTCCAGGAACACCTGGGGTAGGCAACTTGTCTATATCGGCCAGCACCACAAGCATTACCTATTCCAGTACAGTTGGGCATTACAACAGTACCACACAGTTTGGACTGAGCTTTACTGCCAACAGACTCAGTGGAGACATGTACCCAACCAGCGATACCTTTGTAACAGGTACCGCAGGCGGTGCATTCCAAGCTCCGGTCAGTGTCACATACTCTACTGCTGGAGTCACAACACCTCTAGCAAGAAACTTGTATGTGTCCAGCGGGGCTGCAAACGTCAGCACCACTTCCAACATTGTGACAGGATTTGGTGCAAGCTCCACAGGTCCAAGTGTCAGCGTGCTCAACAGCTATGCCACAGGCACAGGAACATTTACTTCTACTCTAGCTGCTAACGTGCTGTACAAAACAGGCACAGCAAGCACAATGGAAGAAAGCAACGTTGTGGTTGGTGGGACAATTGGCTCTGGTTCGGGCGCAGCATATCGCATTGTGAACCCAGGATCAACAGACACTCCAGCATTCACAGGATCAGAATCTGCGTTTAACAGCACCACAGGTCCATTACAAACTTACGATGCTACCATTGTTGCAGCAGTTCTCAAGCACGATCAGACCAATTACTCAACAGGGTATTTGCCAGTTGGACCAGACTTGAGTTCCGGACGCTCGGCAGCACAGTATTTTACATTCAAGATTCAACGCAGTTCTGTGTCCAAGTTTGATGTCAAGTGGACTGGAACTATCGCTGGACTTTGGGTAGCACTACCAGGCAGCTTGATTGATTCTACGTCGACTCTAAACGGTTGGCTAGATATGAGCACAGCATACGGCGGGGCCGGAGCCCCGGGCGCCAACACAGGTGCTGGAGGAAACGGGTCAAATGGATGTGCGTTGGGCACAGTGGCACCGCTTAATTCAGCACAAACCAACAGAAGCATTACAGCTACATTTGGTACTGTTTCCAGTACCTCAGCAACCGACAACGAGATTTATATTCGAATCAAGTTAACCAGCGGTCAGTCTGTGACTGCGCTGTCATTACAACCAGCGAGTAACTAAAAATGGCAGTTTCTCAATCACAAATCGTTGACCTACTGTACAAACAGGCGTTTGGTGTTACCAAAACAGACACAGCCAACATCAAGAGCCCCAGCAACGAATCCATAGCAAGTCCACTGCTGATTCGAGGCGACACAGTTTGGGTACAGTCCGGATCAATTCCAGGAGTGGCAGCTAACGTTTCGGGCATAGTTCAAGGATACACAGGCGCCAGTGCTGTACAATGTGCAGCAGATACAACCACAGTGCCCATCAGTGGTGTGTATCCAACTTGGCTAACCAACTTAACTGACTGGATCCCTCAGGAATTTGGCGCCACTTATGTTGTAAAAGTATATGTTGACAACCCAGGAGCAGCCAACCCCACAGCAACAGGAACTCAGATTTTTGCTGACGGATCGGGAGGATCAGGGCAGTATTACTACAACTATGTTTCCGGCGTACTGAACTTTATCGGAGAAACCATTCCAGCAGCCCTCACTTCGGGCAAGGTTCTTTACGTAGTTGGATACAGATATGTTGGCATAAAAGGCATCAGCGGAGCTGGTAGCACCGGTAATATTACCTTTTCGGGCGATACAATCAGCACAGATACTGCCAACGCCAACATTACAATCAGTGCCAATGGCACAGGACAGCTCAATGTTACTTCTAGCATAAGTGCCAGCGGCAACGTAACTGGTAATTATTTTGTGGGGAACGGCGCGGTCTTAACCAGTGTGCTAGCAGATCGTGGAAATGACCAAAATAATTGGGACACACTGACCCAAATGGGCGTGTATACGGTAAATAGACTTAGTTGGTCCGGCACACAAGGTACGCCTTTGGATAGCCAGATCTACACAGGAATATTGGAAGTGAAGAATACTACGAACACTGGCATCACACAAGTTTTTTATCCCGGAACCGTGGATATAACAAACCCAAAGATACAGTGGAATCGAAGTTATTGGAGTGGATCTTGGACAGCTTGGTATTACATAGTAAATGATATACAAACTGTTGAAGGTGGGTTATTTTAATTTTTTAGGAAGAGACAAATGTCAAACACAATTTTAATCAAAAAGTCAGGAACAGCTAATGCCGCACCAACCAGTTTGGCATATGGTGAACTTGCTATCAACTACGCAGACGGTAACCTGTTTTATAAAAACAGCGGCAACGTCATTACTGTTATTGCCAGTAACCAATTTGTCAGCGTAAGCGGCAATGTTACTGGTGGCAACATCAATACCGGTGGCATTATTTCAGCAGCCAGCACAGTTACTGCAGGCGGCAACATTACCGGTGCTAACATTCTAACTAGCGGTATAGTTTCAGCAACTGGTAACGTCTCCGGCGATTACTTCATCGGTAACGGTAGTCAATTGACTGGTGTAACTGCCAGCTCAGTTGATGCTAATAACTTGACTGGCAACACATTGGCCAGTAGTGTAGTCAATTCCAGCTTGACCAGTGTTGGTACACTGGGTACTTTGAGTGTTACAGGTAATGCTGCTGTTGGTGGTTTGTTGACTGACAACATCTACTATGCAAACGGCACTCCATGGGACATGCAACAGCCATCAGGATCCAATACAGAGATCCAGTTCAACAACAATGGCAATTTTGGATCCAGTGCTAACTTAACATTCAATTCGGCAACTGGTGTTTTTGGAACAGCTAACATAACAGCCAGTGGTACAATCAGTGCAGTAGGCACAGTTACTGCTGGTAATGTTGCAACAGCCGGTACAGTAAGTGCCACAGGCAACGTTACCGGTGGCAATTTGACCACAACTGGCTTGACATCTACAGATAATTTTGCTATCACTGGCGAAATCACTGGTGACCTAGTTCCGGTCACAACTGGTACAGCCAATATTGGTAATGCCACAAACGCATGGCATAGTTTGTTTATTGGTGGTGATTCCTTGTATATAGGAACACAAAAAATTAGTTCAAACACTGATGGAATAACTCTTTCAAACACTGCATTTGCAACTAATGTTACAGCTACTACCGACATCAGCGCAGGCGGCACTGTAAGTGCAAGTGGCAACGTCACTGGTGCTAATATCAATACTGCAGGTACTGTGAACTCTACAGGAACTGTCACTGGTGGTAACGTTGCAACTGGTGGTACCGTAAGCGCAACTGGTAACATCACTGGTGGTAACGTTGGTACAGCTGGTGCTGTAAGTGCAACTGGCACAGTTACTGGTGGTAACGTTGCAACTGGCGGCACTGTAAGTGCAACCGGTAACATCACTGGTGGCAACGTTGACACAGCTGGTGCAGTGACTGCTACTGGAAACGGAACTTTTGGTAACGTTCTCACTGGTGGCATAGTAAGTGCAACCGGCAATGTATACGGTAATTACTTTATTGGTAACGGATCGCAGTTGACTGGAGTCACAGCCAGTGCTGTTGATGCTAACAACTTGACTGGTAACACATTAGCTAGCGGCGTAATTTTCTCAAGCTTGCAAACTGTTGGCACATTGAGTGAACTCAGCGTAAGTGGCAATATCACCGGCGGACAAACAATCACCGGCGGCAATTTGCTCACTGGCGGAGTTGTTAGTGCAGGCGGAAATGTAACCGGTGGCAATTTGGCCACAGGCGGTACTGTAAGCGCAACTGGTAATATCACCGGTGGCAACTTACTCACAGCTGGATTGATCAGTGCAACTGGCACAATCGACAGTTTCAGCACAATCACCGGTGGCAATTTGGCCACAGGCGGTACTGTAAGCGCAACTGGTAATATCACTGGCGGCAATTTGGTCACTGGCGGCTCTGTAAGTGCAACCGGTAACATCACAACTTCTGGTGATTTCAGCGCCAACAATGTTACTGCAACCAGTCAACTGGGCGGCGCAACATTGAGCTTGAGCAGCAACGTAACCAGTACATTGAATGTAACTGGTACAATCAATGCCAACGTTGTTTATGGCGTAAGCACTGTTAGTGCAGGTGGCAACGTCATCGGCGGCAATGTTACCACAGTTGGTTTGATCAGTGCTCAAGGCAATATAACTGGTGGAAACATTGACACAACCGGTACAGTAAGTGCCGCAGCCAACATCACTGGTGGTAACATTCTAACAGGTGGACTGATCAGCGCAGCTGGCAACGTGACTGCACTCAACGTGATCACAGACGATGTGATTGGCACAGGGTTAACATTGACATCCACAGGCGATTTGACACTGGCCCCAACAGGCAATGTGTTGATGAGCAGTCGTTGGATCAACAACTTGGCTGATCCAGTGGCCGATCAAGACGCTGCTACCAAGTACTATGTTGACCAAGTTGCACAAGGCTTGAACATTCACGATGCTGTGTATGCTGCTACAACAACCACATTGGCCACAGCAACTGGTGGTACTGTTACCTACAACAACGGCACAGACGGAGTTGGTGCTACACTGACCACAACTGGAACATATACCACAATTGACGGTGTCAGCATTGCTACTGCCAACACACGTATCTTGGTCAAGAACGAAGCCAACGCAGTGTACAACGGTGTGTATGTATACTCAAATGCCACAGTGATCACTCGTGCAGCAGACTACAACTCAGTTCCTGAAGTTGAAGCTGGTGACTTTATGTTTGTTCAGTATGGTAACACATACGGAAACACAAGCTGGGCACAAAGCAGCTCAGTAACTGGAATTGGTACTGCTGGAAACAACATTAACTTCACTCAAATCAGCGGCGCTGGCTCTTACACAGCTGGCACAGGTATTGCAATTGATGGCACTGTAATCAGCATTGCTAACACCGCAGTAACTGCCAACAGCTATGGAAGTGCAAGCGAAGTTGCTACATTCACAGTGAATGGTCAAGGCCAACTGACAGCAGCAGCCAACGTTACAATTACTGCTCCTGCTGCTAGCTTGATTGGTAACACACTGGCCTCTGGTGTGGTCAACTCAAGCCTGACCAGTGTTGGTACACTGAGCTCACTCAGCGTTGCTGGCAACGTTGATGCTGGCAATGTCCAAACTGGTGGCAATATCAGCGCAAGCGGTACAGTTATTGCTGGTGGTAACATCACTGGTAGTAACATTCTAACAGGTGGACTTGTAAGCGCAACTGGTTCGATTGATTCCAGCGGCAACATTACTGGTGCTAATTTGGTAACAGCTGGATTGGTAACTGCAACAGGTACTATTACCAGTTCGGCCAACATCACTGGTGGTAACATTCTAACAGGTGGAATTGTAAGTGCAACTGGCAACGTCACCGGTGGTAATATTACCACAGCAGGCACAGCCAATATTGCAACAGGTATTATTACAACACTGTTGAACGTTACTGCTACCACAGCCGCAGCAAACACCACTTCGGGCGCTGTTACAATCGCCGGCGGTTTGGGTGTTGCTGGCTCCATTTACGCCAACGGAATGTATGTTGGTGGTGAATCGGTGCTTACTGTCAACAGTACAATCGACGGTGGAACATTCTAAACTAAATACAGTACTAACATGATTTATAATGACAAATACTGTATTAATCAAACGGTCCTCGGTTGCTAACTCGGTTCCCCTAACGGGGAATCTGCAACCAGGGGAGCTGGCGATTAACTACAATGATGGTAATTTATTTTATAAAAATACCAGCAATGTAGTTACCGTCATTGCCAGCAACAAGTTCGTAAGTGTTTCGGGCAACGTCACCGGTGGTAACATCATCACCAGTGGCGCTGTCTCCACTTCTGGAATTGTTGGCACAGGAACGGTTGATTTTGTCAGTTCGGGAAATATTAGTTTAGGTAACGTTGGAAACATTCACATTTCGGGCGGTAGCGCTGGATATGTGCTCAGTACCAACGGTTCGGGCAATTTGAGTTGGGTTGCCCAAACCGGAGGTGGCGGTGCTGCCTCGGTTATTACTGTGGATGACTTTACCGGAAACGGTGTTCAAACATCCTTTCCGTTGAGCGTTACTCCTTCAAGCATTGACAATACCACAGTCAACTACAATGGTGTGATACAACTGCGTACCAGCTATACGCTTAGTGGTGCCAATGTTGTATTCTCATCGGCTCCTGCTGCAAACTCTTCTATTGAAGTTACTACCATAAGCCCGGTGTTGGCCGGCGCAGCTGGAAACAGTACTCAAGTTCAGTACAACACCGGCGGTAATTTGGATGCTTCCAACGCATTTACATTTGATTCAGCTTCCAATGTACTCAGTGTTGTTGGCAACATCTCTGGAACTTATTTTATTGGTAACGGCAGTTTGTTAACCGGAATATCAGCAGGCAGCTCATATTCCAATGCCAATGTTGCTGCTTATTTGGCATCTGGCACAGACTCGTCAAACATTATCACAACTGCCAACGTTACTGGTGGCAATGTCCTAACTGGTGGCGTGATTTCAGCTACCGGTAACATCACTGGTGGTAACATTCTAGGCGGCGCCAATGTCAATGCTACCACACATACAGGCACCACAGTGTCGGTATCGGCCAATGTTACAGGTGGTAATATTCTAACTGGCGGCGTGATTTCAGCTACGGGAACAGTGACAGGTAGCTCATTGCTGGGATCAGTGGTATCGGCATCGGCCAACATCACCGGCGGCAACGTACTCACAGCAGGCATTGTGAGTGCTGCTGGTGCCGGTATCTTTGGTGCCGGGCTAAGTGTTACGGGCAATATCACAGCTACTGGTAATATCAACTACCAAAACGTCACTGACTTGGTTGTAGGCGATCCACTGATTTACATCGGTGCCAACAACACAGCTGATCTTGTTGATTTGGGCATAGTAGCATCAGCCAATGTGGCAGGAACATACCAACACCTGGGCATTGTGAGAGATCATAATACTGGGATTTGGAGATTTTTCTCTAATGTGGTAGCTGAACCTACTACAGTTATTGACTGGGCTAACTCTGTTTATGCGCCGATGTCTGCTGGCGCAATTACCTCTAACAGCACAGTTAGTGCGTCTGGGAATGTCACCGGCGGTAATGTTCTAACTGGCGGGGTTGTAAGTGCAACTGGAAACATCACCGGCGGCAACCTGTCTGGCACAAGCATAGCAGGTACCTTGACCACTGCTGCTCAAAACAACATTACTTCAGTTGGTACTTTGAGCAGTTTGTCGGTCACAGCCAACGTTGCAGGTGGTAATTTAAGAACAGCTGGCTTGATCACTGCTGCCGGCAACATCACTGGTGCAAATCTTTCCCTGTCATATGGCGCAATATCCACTTCGGGCATGGTTTATGATCCGGCCAATGTTTTGTTGACAATTGGTGGTCCGGGACCGGCCAATGTGAGAATTGATGGACTTGGTGGTGTATACGCCGGAACTGGCCGTCAAATATCAGCTGTGGGCAACGTAACCGGTGGAAATATCAATACCGGCGGAGTGGTTTCGGCCACTGGAAATATTACCTCAGCTGGCAACATCGCAGCTACATACTTTGTTGGAAATGGTAGTCAGCTGACCGGCATCACAAGTACTGTTAGCCCAGCAGGTAGCAACACTCAGATTCAGTTCAATGATACCAGTGCTCTTGGTGCCAGTGCCAACTTGACATTTGACAAAACAACCAACACGCTGAATGCCACAAATGTAACAGCAAATGGCGTGCCATTGGCAACAACAGGAAAGGCTATTGCAATGGCAATAGTTTTTGGATTCTAAGGAACAATTATGGCCAACCCAAACATAGTAAACGTAACAACAATTTATGGCAACACTGGCGTGCAGTCAGTTACAACCAGCGCCACTGCCATTGTGACCAACGCAGCAGCCAGTGGAAAAGTTTACAAAATCAACAGCTTGATGGTTACCAATACTGACACAGCCAACGTGGCCACAATTACTGTGGATTTGTATCGCAGCACCACTGCTTACAAAATGTCCAGCAACGTGTCTATCAATGCCAGTACCACTTACACACCAATTGACAAAACTCTTAGCTTGTATTTGCTGGAAGGAGACGCAATCAGGCTCACTGCCAATGCCAACAGTATGTTGACAGCAGTATGCAGCTGGGAGGAGATTAACTAATGTTCAACAGTGGTTTCCGTGGTAAACGCGAACAAGACGGCCGTGGCGTAGTTAACCCACAGGCTCAATATGTACAAACCAAATCGCCTCAACCCGCTATCACAGGGTGGAGTATAGCAGGTAGTGATGACACTGCGTTAAACCCTGCTGGCGGGCAAACGGTTCTGGTCAACGGTTCGGGCTTTGCTACCGGAGCCAGTGCCACACTGGGTGGATCACAGATTTCTGTGGTCACAGTGGTCAGTCCAACTCAAATCAGTTTCACAGCGCCGGCTAATGCCGGTGGAAGTTATACTTTAATTGTTTATAACAGTTCAGGTGGAGCTGCCATCTTGGTTCCAGGATTGACATACTCCAGCGTACCAACATGGACAACACCAGCTGGCAGCATCGGCAGCTTCTACGAAACCACAGCAATCAGCAGCAACGTGGTTGCCACATCGGATTCAGCAATGACCTATAGCTTGGCCAGTGGCAGCTTGCCCTCGGGCGCCACACTGTATGCCAACGGTGTGATCACCGGTACAGCACCTGTGGACAGCGGCAGCACAACATATACATTTGATATCACAGCCACAGACGCTGAATCGCAGGATGTCACAAGAACATTCACCATGACCATCAACGTGGATGTGGTCACTTGGGTTAGCCCCACAAATGGTACAACTTATACCACGCAGGCTAATTCAGCGATATCTAACGTTAGCTTGAGTGCAACAGATGCTGCTGGCTATGGAATTGTGTACACAGCCAATGCCTTGCCTACTGGTGTGTCATTGAGTGGCAACGTGATTTCGGGAACTCCCACAGCAGGCGGCAATACCACAACACTGTTGACAGCCACTGCCAATACCACCAGCCGTACAGCTACCAACACCATATACTGGGTGGTACAATTGGGCGACAGCTATTGGAATTTGACAACCTTGGCTCTAAACTCAGTGCCTGTTACAACGCCATTTCAGAGTGATGCCAGTTTGAACAACTTCAGTGTCACAGTGGCTGGTGACGCCAAAGCTGCCAAATACAATCCTTACCAAACAGGCTATTACAGCAACTATTTTGATGGCACTGGTGATTATTTGAGTGCAACTTTAACAGGACAATCCCCAGGAACAGGAAACTTTACATACGAGTGCTGGTTCTATACAACATCGTTAGCAGCGACCCGGGCGATTATGAACACACGTTCGGGCGATACAACCGACGGATTTAATGCCTATATTACTACTGCTGGTGCAATTGAGTTTACGTACACTGGCA
>JACCDW010176425.1_pt1 | contig 15147 bp, 23 predicted proteins | sample 7449781 | NCBI WGS metagenome assembly JACCDW01 (sample SAMN15323449, study PRJNA562643) | freshwater metagenome | isolation source: river surface water | place: USA:Blue River Watershed | collected 2017-08-18
ACTTTTGCAATACCGTTTTCTAGAATTGCTACACAGCTATTTGTTGTACCCAAATCGATACCAATAATTTTGCTCATAATGTTCTCCTTAGTTAAGCAAGAAAATTGTAAAGCCCTAACGGCGCTCTACAATTTTATTTATCTTAGAAATATGTCATTTATCTGTCTATTGACACGGATAAATGTAGTGCATTTAGACAGTTGTTTTAAGGTAGGTGCGCCTACATAAGTGCAGGCACTTCGAACTCCGCCTAAAATATCTAAAACTGTATTTTTTACAGGTCCCTTATACGGAACTGTAACTGTGCGCCCTTCTGAACTACGATACTCAGCAACACCTCCATGGTGCTTTTCCATAGCAGTCTCTGAACTCATACCATAGAATGTTACTTTACCGTCTTTGACTTCCCCACCGCCTTCGTCGTGGCCGGCCAGCATACCACCTAGCATTACGAAGTCCGCACCAGCACCAAAAGCCTTAGCAACATCACCAGGACAAGTACATCCGCCATCAGCCACAATGTGACCGCCAAGACCGTGAGCGGCATCGGCACACTCAATAATAGCACTAAGCTGTGGGTACCCCACACCAGTTTGAATACGAGTAGTACAAACACTACCAGGACCAATGCCCACTTTAATAATATCTGCGCCACGTAAAATTAACTCCTGTGTCATATCTGCGGTAACTACGTTACCTGCAATAATTGTACAATGAGGAAATGTTTCTCGAACCTTTTGTACATAGTCTGCAAATCTTTCTTGATATCCGTTAGCAACGTCAATACAGATAAAATGTATTTCTGGATAGGTATTAATGATTTGACGTAATCTTAAGAAGTCGCTGTCACTAGTACCTGTGCTAACTGCAAAATAGTTACCGCCGTCTCGTATAGTAAGACCTTCAAATTGGTCTTCTGTGTAGTCTTTAGTTAGGCAGGTAAACATTCGATGTTCGTACAATGCACCTGCCATCATAATCGTTCCAACACCATCCATGTTAGCAGCCATAATAGGAACGCCGGTCCACTCGGTGCCGCTGTGCTTAAACTTGTAGGTACGATTAAGGTTGACTTCTTTTCGACTAGATAATGTACTACGCTTAGGACGAATTAGTACGTCCTTAAAATCTAATTTAATTTCGTCTTCGATTCTCATCTTTGATTTGCCAAAGGTTTAAACAATTCGCCATCAATACTGCTAGCGGTTCTTAGTTTCTTGTAGACATTTTGCACACCAACTGCTTGATTCCAAGCATCTTCTAATGCGTGATGTTTTAACACTGGCGGTCTCTTTGGATCTATGCCAATATCAAACAACGTTCGTGTGCATCGAACCTGCCAAAAGTTCCAAGGTACTGCTTTGCCTATCTTCTTGAAAATTGTTTCGCAGATTACAACGTCAAAGGCAGCACCGTGACTCCATACACGTTTAGCACCCCAACAGAACTTGTAAAGTTGATTCATTGCATCGACAATATCAATTCGTCCGTTGGGATCAAACGCTTCGTCTTGAGCCTCTTTACTTTGATTTGCCCACCATGCTATAGTGTCATCATTAGTAACTAGTCCAATTCTGTCACAACTGTCAAGGTCTACCTTAACGTAAAATTTATCACAGTTGGGTTCTTTTATATCATCGCCAAACGGATCAAATTTTACAGCACCAATTGTGAGAATTGAAGCGTCTGTACTAGTTGCTAGAGTTTCTAAGTCAATCATTATGTCAGTATTCATACAAACATTATAGCATGACTTTTAATTAACTGTCAATAAAGTTTGACTGGTAATTGCTCTTTTTCTAGTTTCTTTTTGTATCTATTCACTGCCGCAGACTTCATGCGTTTTCTTTTGGTTGTGGGCTTTTCGTAAAACTCTTTTTCTCTAAGAGTATCAAGGACGCCACTGTCCTCAACTTTACGTTTGAAACGTTTTAGGGCCTGATTGATGTTTTCGTTCTCTTTTAGAACTACTTTTAAACCTCTAGTTTTATCCTTCATTTTCTTCCTCGTTGTCTTCGTCGTCCTCGTTCTCGGTCAACTGTTCAGTAATCCAATCTAAATCATAGATTCTATTTTTACTGATTAATCCGTAGGGAGTAACTTCGTCTTTAGTTATATAGTGTGTATTGGGCAAACTCAACATAAATGTGATAAACTGCTTGGTCATAGGGTCACAGTTATCTACATCAATGATAGTACAGTCTGCTTGAATTACAGTACTAAGCAACCAGCCAATGTCTGATTCTTGGTCATCAAACATAAAGACATTAACTTCGTCAAAGTTTTGACTTAGTATAGCTTGAAATTGTTGTTTTACATTAGTTGAGGGTTTGACTAACAAATAATTCATATTAGAATTGAATAATTTGTCAGGGGGAGTAATTAGATTAATTTTACCAAGATTCATTTATTACCTTTTTGGAGTTGTCTAATTCGTTGCCAAATTGTCTGACTGCGTGTCTGCTCTTCGTTTTGTATATATCCTACAAGCGGTCTTTGACTTGAATTTTCCCTAGACGATCCTTGGTCATGTAGCGGCTCTTTTTTTTTGATTCTTCTTCTAGTGATTTAACTGTTTCTGGATCTGAATGATCTGCATCGATCCATTGTTCACCGTTAAAGATAAAGTTTCTAACATCATCTGCTGATAGACGCAGTCTAAACTTTTGTCCTTTAAACGGATCTGCGGGGAACTCTGCACCCTCTTCGACTAATTTCTCTTCTTCAAACTTTTCAACAGTTTCTTCTGGTAGAACTTCAATTTGACCTGTTTCAAACTTTTGTCTTTCTTCTTCCACAGCACGTTCTGCTTCTTCAATCATTTTATTCCATTGGTCAACAGTTACGTCTTCTATTGCCTGTTGATCTTCTGGCTTTGGTTCTGATTCAATTTTAGCTACTATTGGAGGCTGAAATTCCCAACCCTCTGGGTGTTTGAAACCCTGTGTTAGATATGGATGTGTGCTAGGATGATGAGGTGCAGGCTCTTCTTTGAGTTCTTCTTCTGTTGGTTTTTCACCAACATCTGCTACCCAAGCGTCAGGCTTGTACTCATCTTGTTCTTCTTGTTGTCGTTGCTCTCTATGCCACTGAAATGTCATCTGTGCGGCTAGGAGCATAATAACTGCCAGTGGATCAAACACAATAACAATTAAAATGATGACCCATGTCACTGCTTTTTCTAAAATATTAGTGTCAGGATTGTCACCATAGATTAGTTTGGCAATGTATTTTATTGGACCAACTTCTGCTTCAACTTTACGTACCTCAGCGGCAATAGGCGCCCTCTCTTCAGATAGTTGACTAATAATTTTCTGTTCGGCTGCGATCTCAGATTGGAGACGAGCACGTTCTTTTTGTTGCCCTCTTCGAATCGCAACTGCTTTGTCAGCACCTTTTTCATCTTGGCTTCGGCCCATAACTTGGTCCACAGCCTCATCCATCTGTCTAAGCGCCTTACGGTTCGCATCTATATTGTCCTTTGCTGTTTTAATCTTTTCATCGTATAAGGCAATCTTTGCCTGTACGTCTCCGCTGACTATTGACTGGTCAGTGTGAGCTTTGCTTAAAAAGCCAAATATGCCCATTGAAGTTATTAACATTAAGACAACAACTGCTAGAGACATATAGGTTTTCATAAACCTAGGAGCACGTTCCCAATTGGCCTTTAACCAACTGGCACAGACTAGTTTGGCAACTTCTAAGCTACCGCCCATAATATAGATGGGAATAGTAGCCGCGGCGAAGATAGCTGCCAAACCTATTACGCTATAATAGATAGCTACAGCGGATATTACCAGTCCAGTGATTAATAGTAACCAAGCCAATGTCATAGTTAGTATTTACTTGAATACAATCAGAGCTAACAGTGATGCTTGAATGAAGAATCCAAGACCAATAGTTACAATGTTCAATAGATCACGCTGAATAGTTGCCTTGCAGAACAGCAAGAATAGACCAGACCAAGTAAACAGCACAAGATCCACTGGGGGCATCTTTTCTGTTAGGCCAGTTAATACTGCGGCCATAGTTGGAATAGTAGCCAAATGTAAAACTACTACAGCTAACCATCCCAGTGTTTCTGCTGAAATATTAGGTGCATGGGTTTTAATACCTTGTACCCAGTTATCAAAATTAAAAACGTCTTTGATTGCTTGAGAGATGTTAGAAAATGTCAATTTATTCTCCATTACTTGTAAAAAATATGACGACCAATTTTAGCAACACGTTCACGTTTCCAACCGGGGTTAATATAATCTCCGTGGAAATAAAGAGCGTCTTTAACTGAGGGCAGTCTAAAACCCTCTAACAACACTTTTTTGGCCACTTCCATACTTTCAATATAGACGGGGCCGTTCATTGGCTTCTTAAGGGTAGCCTGTTCGCAGTACCAACTAAATTGGCAAAGAACTTTTTCATACACAATGTTCTTTTGATATACTACTTTACAGATGTCGCTGGGGAAATGCCCACTTTCAACTCTGTTAAGAGTAACCTGTGCTACTGCTACTTTACCTTCAAATGGCTCGTATCCTGCCTCATGATAGATATTACGAGCAAGACAGTCTAGTTGTTTCTGTCTTAGTTCTGCTGTAACTGGATGTGCATCCATTCTTGCAGATTTTAACTTCTCTAATTTGTAGTTAATTGCTACATAGCCTGCAAATACCACTAAGGCCGCGGCCAAAGCAAAAACTAAAAATTTAATGATGCGTATCATCTTTTTCTCCTTTACGCTGGATAAGGGAATTGCCAGTTCCCCGTTAAACATAAGCCTGCCTTATCTCCTATATAGACAGATTCGTAAGTCTCTTTTTTCGAGACTGTTTTATAGTTATTTCGGATTGTATGTAGGTTTTCTACTAGTTTTATCCTAAACATATACTTATCAGCATTTTAACGCCGCATTTTGGAAATATCAACCGCTTCTTCGTCACTGAAAATGGGTACTGCATTACTTTTGTGCATAGTTGCAATGCCTTTGACTTTAGTTCCCGTGTATACCTTTGGGGGCGCCTTAGTAGCAGGTGCCGAATCCAACCCGCCATTTAGGCTAGGAATGCGTGGGCCAGTATCCCTAACATAAGGTTTTGGTGAGGCAAGCAACGGAGCAGACATAGCTCTTTTACGTTTACGCTCTTCGGCTTCTAAACCCCATTTTTTCTGGAGTTCTTTCCAAGAAGCATCTAGCTCTCGAGATTTTCGAGCTTCGTCAGCATTACGAAATTTCTGTTTGCCTTTCTTTTTGCCAGTAGTGCTAAGCCACGGGCCTTCCAAATGCATGGTCAAAATCGTTCTCCAAAGTTCTAATTGTTATTAGTATACAATAAAAAACGATCTAGGTCAACCTAAAATGGAAATGCGTTGTTTACTTTGGTTAGCACTTCTTCCCAATCTAAATTGGCCAACTGTGGACCAATTTCAACTAGTTCATCTTGCTCAATCATTTCCCAATCATCAATGCCAATTAGTTCAAAAATTTCTTTTCTTGAAATTTCTTCGCCACGCATGTGACAGACCCAAAGTACTGTAACAAACGCTAACATAAAAACTTTTTTATCGTCCCATACACCGTTGTTTTCACACCATTCTACTGTACGCTTAAGATAATATTCTATGTCTTCAATTCTGTTTTCTAATTGAGATATCCAAAGCTGGGTATCCACTCTTGTCCAATAATGTGTCATACTCTAAAACTTTCACCACAACCACAACGATCTCTTTCATTTGGATTGATAAATTCAAATCCCTCATTAAGTCCATTTTTTACCCAGTCAATAGTGAGACCGGTAAGATAAGGATCTGCTTTCTTGTCAACAAGGATTACAAAATCGCTTTGAGCATAGTTAGTAACACCAACTTCGCAATCGTAGTGATCAACATACTCTAGTGTATAGGCTAGACCGCTACATCCTGTAGTTCTTACTCCAATACGTATGCCAACCCCTTTACCTCTACGTTCAAGCAGTTGAATTATTTTTTCTTTGGCTTTCTTTGTGACTGTGATCATTGTGTAATATTTACATTACCAATGTAATAAGTTGGCCCATATATCGGAATAAATCGCTCATCTTCCAGCATTAAAAAATCTGACGATATATTATCAACAAGATATTGAATACCGTTTAGCCAAGATTGATATTCGTTAGTATCTTTAAAATAATCAAAGAACCATCGATCATTAACATTAGTCCAACCAATAGTTCCTTTTTCAGCTTGAAACCAAGATCTGTTCCATGTTGTATAGATTATGTTTCTTAGGAGAGTTTCTTTGACGTTTCTCGCAGTTTTAAAAAGAGGACTTGTTGGTAGCCTAGACTGCCAATCCCATACCGGGTGATATTGTTTGAAAGTTCTTAAAAATTTCAACACTGTCCATGCTTGTTTTCTCAGTATGTCAGCACTATCCGGACTCCAGTAGAAAAATTCAACAGTACTATTATCATATGATTTGATATGTTCTGTCATTGGGGTAATATTAGCAATAGTATCTAAGAACTGTAGATAGAATCTATTGTCTCTAATAAACAGCATAGGCTTATCAACACCTAGCATAACTCCTACAGTTTTACTATTGTCAAATCTTTTTCTCAATGAGATGTCGTGTATGATATTATATCTAGCAGTACTCATTGGGTTTGCCCACTCTCTACACTTTAAAATCCAAGAACCGTCTTCGTGGTCCTTAAAGTGATCTAAGATTGGTTTGCTCATGTCAAAGTTAGAAATCTTGACCCCTGGCATCTTATCATAGATATACTGCATCCTGCCCTTGGTTAGCAATTCCCATTCTGAATTGTGATTATCGGCAGTTGTGCTGGCAACGTTTTGATTACTAATTGGTTTAGTAGCATCGATGATAAAGTTTGTAACTATCTCATCAATCTTTAGGCCTTCTCGTATAAAAGCTTCTAGTATGTTGTTACTATCGCTACCACCACTATAGCATAACACTAGATAATCATATTTCTCTCTTAACTGTCTTGCTCTTCTCCCGTACAGTTGATCTAATGTTTCAGTTGGTTCTTTAACCCAATTGACTTTTTCAAATTCGTCGTTATTAAAAATCCATCTTGCTGGTTTATTAACTTTGCTGGCATGTATCAATGCATGGATTTTTGATTCAAACTTTACGCCGTCTACTAGGTAATACCCAAGCCTATCATTCATCGTATTCCTCGCCTATTATATTGGTGTAGATTTTATTTTTCTTATTGTATTCAAATAGGCTTTTTAAGAAATCAATAACAATAGGATTTTTGTTAAACTGTGAAAGACTAGATAAACTGTCCCAAAGCAATAGATAACGTTCTGTATGATTGTCATCGACTAATGTAGATGACACTTCTAGTAGCCTCCCTTGAGATTTCTCAAGGTCAATTAAATTTATAAAGGGTAGAGGCTTAGGTAAAAAGTTTAAGTTTAGATCTTCTCTAGTCGATCTGTAGATTATTTTATACATTCTACTGCTTAATGCTTTTTTCTGTAATCCTCTATTGCTGCCTTAATAGCATCTTCTGCTAGAATAGAGCAATGGATCTTAACCGGTGGCAAAGCTAGTTCTTCGGCAATTTGGGAGTTTTTGATTGATCCGGCTTCGTTGAGTGTTTTTCCTTTAACCCACTCTGTAACGAGGCTCGAGCTTGCGATAGCCGATCCACAGCCATACGTTTTAAATTTTGCATCTGTAATAATACCTGTATCATTGTCTACCTTTATCTGTAGCTTCATCACATCACCGCAGGCAGGTGCGCCAACCATACCAGTACCTACAGAATCATCGTTCTTGTCAAAGCTGCCTACATTGCGAGGATTTTCGTAGTGATCGATAACCTTATCGCTATAAGCCATATTAAGATGCCTTTACAAGAACTTCTGTGTGTACACCATTAATAATCATAATCTGTTTGTTATATATAACTCCGTCGATCATAACTTGATTTGGTTGTAATATCACTGTAGGTTGTTGAATGACTACAGGATCAGGTCTAGTCGTTGCATATACAACTGCACCGCCAATGATAGCAGGAATTATCCAACTATTATGATTCCAGTGCCTATAATGCCCATGATGGCCATGATGTCCATGATGTCCATGTTTTGGACCTGCAAAGGCAATAGAACTGACTGTCATTAACAATACCGCTAGTAAATGTTTCATAATATACTCCTTGTAAGTATATAACGTATTTACCTTGGTTTTTGTTGACAGCTTATTTGCCTGAGGCTTCTTTACGGGCGTTTTTGACTGCGGTAACGTCGTTACGAGTTTCTTTGCAAAGTTTAGCCAATTCTTGTAAGTGCTTACGAACACGGGTTCCGGCAGCGCCAACTTCTTTATCGTAAAACTTTTCGAAGTCACCTTCCATTGCTTCTACGATTTTTGTGAATTCTGAAAATTTATTTTGGGCCATATGTTTCTCCTTTAGGCAAGTATAGAATACTTATGATAAAGTATACACTAAGGAAAATTTCGAGGTCAAATTAATTGGCGAATACAGTAGGAGATCCTGCTGTTATTGCTCCGCCATCTGTTGAGTCACCAACTCTAGCAATTGGTATTCCGTTTACAAAAACGTTACCAGATCCAACATTGATCACAGCCGAATGGGGTACACAACTTCTTCCAGAATTTATAGTGTGGGGAGATGTAGGATCTCCCTGTCTTTCTACGCCAATGTTATTGGCAAATACGTTACTAGAAGGACCAGTTACGGTTGTGGTTCCGTCACACCCGTGGCCTGTTGTTGTTGGATCACCGTTTCTAGCAACTGCTGGCATAAAAATATTTATACCAGTTTGATTCCTGATGTAGACTCTAAAAATTGTTTGGCAAATACTTCGTCTGTGGCTTCTGCAACAGTTACAGTCTGCTTTAACAATTTAATGTCCTTATCTGGATTTACAGTAAACAAGTAGGGCATCAAACCTGGACCTTTTTGACCCATACCAATAACCATTGGCTTGCTCAGTTTATAATAACTGGCTGTTTCTTCTGTTAGCTTGGCAACAATTTCTTCTCCGCTAGTTAACTTTACGGTAATAACTTCGCCTACTGCTACGCCTTTATCGATAATCATATGTTTCCTTTAAAATGAGCTTTGTGGTTCCATGTTTTCAGAAATGTATTTCTTTAATTCTGTAAATCCGCCAATCAACTTTCCTTCAATAATAATTTGAGGGACTGTTCTAGCAGTTGGAACTGCTTCTAATAATTCTTCTTTGGTAAAACCGTCGCCAATTTTACGTTCTTCAAACTCGATACCCTTTTGTGTTAGCAATGCTTTTGCTTGATCGCAATAGGGGCAGTGATATTTACTCCATACAATAGCTTTCATTTTATTTCCTTTACATAGATGGTAGTTCTTCGTAGTCAATGGCGTCACTCATAACACCAATAACATAATTAGTCGATTCGTTTTCCTGTAGAGCAGTTTGTTTCTTACTGGTATCGCTGTGCTTGTTGAACCAAGGAATTGGTGTAGTCTTTGGAGCAGGGTTCCAATACTTGATGCCAATGTCCTTTAGTGAAACGGCAGCAGTATAATCAACAAAATCTTTTAGAATGTTAGCATTAAGACCAATCACTGGTCCTTTTTGGAACAGATAGTCAGCCCAGGCTTTTTCTTCTGAAATAACGTCTTTGTAAATCTGTAAAACTTCTTCTTGACATTCCTGTGCTGCCTGTGCAAATCTAGAATCTTCTTTGACCACTTGATTGATAAGCCAAGCAGTCCAACCTTTATGCAATAGTTCATCTTGTAGGATCAAACTGATAATGTTTCCGTTGCCAATAAAGATCTTGTTCTCTACCATTGCAAGACTAGTGGCAAATGATACCATAAAGCGGAATGCCTCAAGAGCATAGCTGGCATGTAGAGCCAAATAAATGGCTTTGATGTGTACAGCTTCGTCTATCTTTTCACCTGCTTCTATTAAGCAGTTGATCATGTGTAGTTTGTCGTAGTATGCTCCTACACTACTTGCCATATCAACAATCTCTTTAGTGTCATGGATGGTGTTGAACACTTCTTTAGGCACGTTGTAGATGTTACGAATGATGTGACTGTAACTACGACTGTGGATGTTTGTTTCAAAAAATGTCCAGTTATAGACCAGTGCTTCTAATTCTGGTAGGCTTACGACCGGAGTAAAGATTTGACTTGGGCCGCGACCTTGCAGACTGTCAAGAGCAGTTTGCCTAAGCAGGTTGCTAGTAAAGATATGTTTAACTGCATCTGATGCATCCTTAAAATCTCCTGCATCTTTGGTTAGACTAATTTCTTCCGGTACCCAAAAGAATCCTCGTGCGGTCTTTTCAAAGTCTGCAATCTTATTGTATTTTACTTCTTCAAACCGTTGAATAGTTACAGGACCCGCTGGATCTAGGAACATTTTACGATTAAGGTAGTCTGTCTTTGTGTTTAAGTTATATTGCGCTCTGCTCATTTATATGATTCCAGTTAATTATTTTCCATTGATTTTCTAGATACTTTTTCTTGTCGTGCTGGTAGTCCAATGCCCAAGCATGTTCCCACCAATCAACGAGCACTACTATATCTTTTCTAATTTCGTGATTAGTTATTGTTTTTATTTTACCGTCTTTGGCCAAATAGACCCAACCACTGCCCTGTATTGACATGGCTGTTTTTTCAAACTCTGATTTGAATTTTTCGTAGGTACCAAAATGCTCTTCAATAAGATCAAGGACAGCACCAACTGGGGAGTTTGGTGAAGAAGGTTCTTGATACTGTTGAAACAGTATGTTGTGTAAAAATACGCCTGCTTCGTTAAATTTTAAATCGCCTTCACCTTTGTTGTATCGTTCAGCATAGGTCTTGGCTAACTTACCAAAGTGATATTTGATTGTGTCTTCAGATATGCTGGGATCTAATGCCGTAGCTTTGTAAGGCAGATTCTTTATTTCAAGTTTGTCTGGACGACCTTCTTGTAAAAAGTCTTTGATAAATCTGTAGGTCATATCAATAGTTTCCAGAGGCCAACACTATCTTACAAATATGTTCAAGACGTTCTATATGTTCATAGGCACGCCACGGACTGGTATCAATAGCAACAACACCGTGACCTTTGATTCCTACAATGTCGTAAGCAATATTTCCGTTACGATCTAATTGTAAATTCTTATGGCACTGATCTGCAAGTTCTTGACTGATAGGAGGAACATCACCTACGTTTGGTGCAACTTTAGTATAACGGCTTAGTTCTGGAAAACTGTTTACTACAGTGCTTAGATCAATTCCGGCATGCATGGCCGCTACACAATATGTAGGATGCACATGAACGACAACTCGAACATCATCGCTGTGCTGACCCATTTCTCGTTGTAGACCAAAGTGTAGGGGAATTTCTCCGCTCGGTCTTAGTTTAGCACTAATGTCAGTATACTCCATGTCTTCCCAAGCATAATTGAACGCGGCACTGCCTACACCACTATTGATAGTTCTCCAAATTTTAATTTTCTTAAACTGGTCAGGTTGTAATGTCTGCTTACGGACACCACTAGGAGTGATATAAAAGTGATCACGGTCGTGGTGGCGAATACTTACGTTACCATCACGACTGGTAATCCAATTACGCTTATATGCGTCTTCTAGTACTTCACAGATAGTTTCTAACATTATAGTTTACACGCCTCGCAGTCATCATCAACTAACTCAACTTCATGGCCGTTAAAAGGAACATCATGGAATCCGTTTAGTTTAGGTTGAGGTTCTTCTTGCATTTTTGAACCTTGCTTGTTAATTAAACTGTAATAGAATGTTTTAATGCCCCACAACTGCGCCTGCATCAAATTTTTAGCGATCAACGTTGTTGGCACTTTACGTTCTGTAAAATGTGCAGGATTATAGAATGTATTAGTACTGATACTTTGATCAACATAGGCCTGCAGAACGGCTGCTGTTTTAATGTAACCAATACAGTCTGTTTGTTCCCACATCATTTGGTACTTGTTTTTTAGTTTGTGATATTCAGGAACAACTTGTACAAATGAACCTGCCTTGCTTTCCTTAGTGCTAATCAAGCTCATTGGCATTTCTATGCCGTTGGTCGAATTAATAACAACACTACTAGATTCAACAGGGGCAATAGCCATCAGTGTAGCATTACGGACTCCGTGTTCTTTCATTTCTTTGCGTAGAGGTTCCCAATCAAGCTCAGGAGTAAAGTCAGCTAGATCATTAACACCTTGAGCCCTGCGCTCCCAAGGAAATACACCACGACCATACCAAGTACGATCGCTGTCTTTACAACGGCCACGTTCTTTGGCTAGCTCTACAGTAGCTTCAGTTAGATAGTAGGCTTGATGTTCCATCCATACTTTAACTTCATTCAGCGCATCTTTTTCACCGTACTTGTGTCCACGTTTGGCATGCCAGTAGGCTAGGTTAGTAACACCAATGCCCAACGGCTGAATTTCATCGTTGCTAAGTTTACTTTGAATACTTAAGAAATCTTGGTAATCAAGTATATTGCACAGGCTTCGCTGAAGAATACGGCAAGCACGGCGCATATCTTCTGGATTGCGGAAGGCACCCCAGTTGATCGATCCGAGGGTGCAAAGAGCGATGCGGCCACTATCATCATCCAGACGCTTAAAGGGTTTAGTAGGAAGAAGTATTTCACAGCAAAGGTTACTCTGGTAAATGGTATGATACTCGGGATCAAATGGTCCTTGGTTCATCACGTTGTCAATAAACACTAGATAAATGCGTCCAGTGTCTGTACGTTCTTTTAGGATGCCGCCTTTGAACACATCCTCGGCATTCATAGTTTTTTTACGCAGTCCTTTTTGGCGCTCATACTTAATATACAGTTCTTCAAACAATGCTGTATCTTTATAGAATGCTTCATACAAGTCAGGTACTTCATTAGGATCAAAGAATGTTATGTCTTCTTTGTTCTTAAATCGTCTCCAGAAGAAAGCTGACAACACAACCCCATAATCCATATGACGGACTCGGGTTTCTTCTGTTCCTTGGTTGTTCTTAAGGACAATAAGATCATCAAACTGATGATGCCAAATAGGATAGAATACAGTAGCACTAGCATTACGGATACCTCCCTGTGAGCATGAGCGCAGGTCACCAAACCATTTCTTTAAAAATGGGATCATACCAGTATGCATGATTTCGCCACCGCGAATTGGGGAGCCCAATGGGCGTAGTCGACCGATTTCCAATCCGATCCCCGCACGTTTACTGGCATATTTTGCCATCATCTCTCCAGAAGCAAATATACTGTCCAAATCATCGTCACTGCGGATAAGAACACAGCTACTAAACTGCTTTGTAGGAGTCCCAAGCCCAGCAAGCACAGGTGTAGCCAGAGTAAACAGGCCATCACTAGCCGCATTGTAATACTCTTTAATGTATCGCATTCTAGCTGAGTTGGGTTCTTCTTTATGGAAGACTGTAGCCGCAGCCACCATGTATCTAACCTGTGGAGTTTCATAAATTTCCTTTGTAGCACGATTGCGTACTAGATATTTTTCAATTAGTTGTTCAATGGCTGCATAAGAATATTGTTCATCTCTTTCATGATCTATAATCTCATTCATTTTATTCCAGTCGTCCTCTGTGTACCATTCTAAGAGTTCTGGAGTGTATAGACCTACTTCAACATTACGTTTAACTATTTCATATAGGTGTGGAGGATTGTAATCTCCATAGACATCTTTACGCAACATTGACAGACGTTGTTTGCCTGCTACATATTGATAGTTGACATGACCAACGTCAGGATTACTTTCAATGTCAATTAGATCAACAATAGCTCTTAAAGTTATACCGTCAATTTCTTTTGTAGTTATACCGTCATAAAAATGTAGTTGAGCTTTGATCTCGATCATTGACTGACTAACGTCTGCAATGCCCTTACAAACTTTAGCTACCTGTGCCTGCCACTTTTCTACAGCTAGTGGCTCTCTGTTTCCGTTTCTTTTGATTACTGTGATCTTATTCATTTTATTAGTCTGCGAGTGAGGTATTCCGAAATTGTCAATTTAGGTAGTATTTAGTGAGCATACCAATACCTAAAAAAGATATTCAAAATTAGTATTTTAGAATTGATTTGACGCACTTTTTCTAAGGCAAACGAACCCACACGAGATTATCATCTTGATAGAGATAATAATACACGCAGTTAATAAAAAAGTCTAGGTAAATGGTTAGAGCACCGCAGAATATGAATAGATAAAATCGGCTGCGACATCACCATCGGAGGTGTTGGTATAATAGATACCCAATGTATCTCTATTGACTCCGTTCAATGACAGCAATTTGGCTGTAAAGAAAAGTGCAGTTTCGGAGCCAGCTGTTCCAACAAAGTCATACTCATCAGTTAGTTGAGCTGTCTTGTTAACAGTATCAACAATTACAGTCATTGTACCACGACGTGTAATTGAACGAGTTGTACTTCTGTAGACATAGTTAATAACGTACCCAGTTGAGTCATTGTCAATTGGTAGTCTAAAGGCTAGTCCGCCTGGCGCAAACGAAGTACAGACAACTGGACCGGAAGCAGTGCCTGGATCAAACAATGCGCCACCAGGGGTGAGACTTAGTCTGATAATTGTTCCACTGACAACCTGTTTAATGTAGTAGGTTGTGCCAGCTTCAATATTACCAAACGATGAAACAAATACAATACTCTGATCAGCTGCCATGCCGCTGGTGTTGACTACAGTAACGTTTCCACTGCCGCTGGCTAGAGCAGTTGCCTGGGTAACAACTGTAGTCCCTGCCAGTTGTCCTAATACAACTTTTTGAGCTCCAAATGAACTGTATGATGCAATACCGCTGACTTCACCAACATAAGCAGTTTCTAAAAAGTCTGTTGGAAGGTCAACTGATCGATCTGAAAAGTTGTTGACTGCTGAATTACCTTGAGATATAAATCTAATCTGTGTGTATTCTGCTTGTTCATTGCCATTGCCGTCGAGAGCATCGTTGCCAACGTTGGTAAAACGACAGTTAGAAACAGCATTTCCTCTACCGTTGTAGACATAAACTGCTTCTCTCAGAATGTTTACAAAGTTACAGTTATCAAAAACTGTAGTTCTAGGTCCGTATTGTTGTCCTGCTGAAGAAAGATCAGCTAGACGTCCAAGTGCAACGCCCATGTATA
>JACCDW010081811.1_pt1 | contig 15145 bp, 17 predicted proteins | sample 7449781 | NCBI WGS metagenome assembly JACCDW01 (sample SAMN15323449, study PRJNA562643) | freshwater metagenome | isolation source: river surface water | place: USA:Blue River Watershed | collected 2017-08-18
CCCGCCGACCCGCCGCCGCCACCGCCGGATTGATTTGTGCTACTTGCCGCGTAAGCCGTGCCTTTACCACCTGCGTAACCTTGCCCTGCTGTACCCGCCGCGCCATTTTGGCCTGCGCCGTTATCCGCCCCGCCGCCGCCGGACCCGCCGCTAGTAGGAACGGTAGAGTAGGCACCACCCCCTCCGCCGCCTATTGCGGTTAAGCCTAACCCAGTGGAATTTGACCCTGCCCCGCCTACGCCGGTTAAACTAGCCGCGCCGCTAGCACCACCAGCCCCAATAACAAAAGAATAGGTTGTGCCGCCAGTTAAGGTTATTGTTCCAGCTAAGTAGCCGCCGGCGCCGCCGCCTCCGGCCGACACAGCATTAGGGGTGGCACCGCCGCCCCCGCCGCCGCCAGCCATTAGTAGGTAAGACGCAGAATAAGTTTTAGCGGAATTAAATTGCCACCAGTTAGCCCCGTCGTAGTATTCAGGAAAGCCCGTAGTTGTGTTGTAGCCCATTTGACCGGCAGTAGGACTCGCAGGGCGACCCGCAGTCGTCCAAGATGCGTTTGTAATGCCTAGTGAGCCGTCAACTATTGCGGTCATTATTCGTACAGGATATTGATAGAGCCGGCATCAAACGTGTCTGTGCCGTTTACTGTGGTAATGCGAACTCGATCTAGTGTGCCGCCAAGTGCAATGCTACCTCCTGTTGTGTATGTGGCCGCCGCAACAGTATTTCCAACAGAACCATTAGCTATCCATGTATTACTAGATATATTTTGAATAACCAAACACCCAGAAATAGCATTAGCTGCGCCAGCAACCAAAATGCCAAATCCTGTGGTGTATAGCGAAGCAGCTACAGCAGTTGCATTTAGGTTTGACGAACTTGAGCCAACATAACCGGAAGCTGTCACAGAACCAGCACCAATTTGAATTAAATAATTACTTGTACCACTTGTACTCACGCCGCTAAACATTACAGTAATACGCTTTACCCATGACGGAATAGAGGTAAAGTCAATACTAGTGCCGGAAGTTGAAGTTTGCGCAGTGCTAGCTTGAAGCCCGTTATACACCGCACCGACGGTAGTTGTTACGCCTGCTGAGCCATTTAAAGTTATTGTCATAGCTTACTCGTAAAGTATGTTAATTGTGCCCGCGTCGAATGTATTTGTGCCTGTTCTTGTGATACTTACTCTATCCAAAGCACCAGAAAGATTTGGGCTAACACCACCGCCATTTACACAAACTGCCGTAGCTAAACCAGTATTATGATTAGAAATCCAAGTGTTACCAGTGATATTTAATATTGTTACGCTTCCGTAAGTTACATTTGTATTGGCAGCAATTGCAACAATAAAACCTGACGATGATAATACTCCAGCAGTAGCACTTCCACTAGTTGCGGCAGTTGATGATGAAGTATATCCAGAAGTGCTAAGCGAGCCAGAACCTATTTGCACTAAAATATTGTCTGTCCCACTTAAAGATACACCGCTAAACATTACAGTAATACGCTTTACCCAGCTTGGTATGCTAGTGAAATCAATACTTGTGCCGGATGTGGATACTTGGGCGGTTCCCCTTACTAAACCACCTACACCCCCGTTCATTGAGACAACTAACCCCGAAGTGATAGTGATGGCGTCCGAGCCACCTACTTGTATGGCTGCCGATCCGTCGGCGTTTGCTTTAATTCCCGCTGTCAATTGAGTGCCTCTTTAATTTCTTCTGGCGTAGCCGCCAAATCAATTTGTGTTTGCATAGCTGCATACTTATCTCGAATATCTTGACGAGCCGCTTCAGCAGCTACAGCTTCACTAGGAATAGTAGCTTTAACATCTAACGGAGCAAACTCTTCAGATCGTTTTGCTCTACGAATATCGTGTGCAATATTCTTAGCTTTGTCTATGTTAATTACAATCATTCTGCGTACTCCCAAGCATTACGAAATGTTCTATCTGTAGGAATGTCTGCAACATCTACAATTTTGTATTCTTTGCCAGCAGGTACATCTTTAGCAGCAATTTGCTCAATAGTTAAACCACATTCAGCAGCAGGAACTATGATTGCCACGCCACCGTCATCTGTCGGGTAAATTATTCTTGAATTCATTTTGTCCTCTTATCGGAATACTGCAACAAATGCTATTGAAGCGTCTGCTGCTGCGCCAGTTATAGTATTAATTGTTTGAAAACTATAAGTTGATGAAGTGTTTGAAACGTAAACCGAACAAAAAGGAGCAACAGATCTTGGCCCTTGTCCATGTGTTGCGCTATAGTTTGCATCAGGCATAGCAGTAGTAAAGTTTACTGTGTAATCACCTGTGCCGTTATCAGTAATGCTTGTTACATTTCCTGACGCACGAATAGCTACTGTACCTGTACCGTTAAAGTTTACCCAAGCACGACAGCCGTATGCTGTAGCAGCAGAACCATAGCCGGAGTTAAATTTAAGATTTCCACTAGAATCAAGAACCATCCAAGTAGAACTACCGTTATAGTTAGTCCAATTTTGTTGTCCATTTGATTGGTAATAGTTATTATTGTCAGAATAACCAATAAACATCTGGCAGTTTTTGGTCGCATCATTTACTTGAAACTTTGCTGATGGTGTAGAAGTACCTACCCCCACATTTTGAGACGCGTCAATATAAACCGCAGTTGTGCCTGCGCCCGTGCCTGTCTTAAAATCAAACGTGCCTGTGTTATCCGCTGAAAGCGATAAGCCGTTGGTGGCGTTACCCGCAGTAATTACTGTTGACATAACTTATCCTTAAATAACAACCCACCGTGAGCCGGTAGGTACAGTGATAATAATTGGCGACGTGATAGTAGTTTCAGATACGTTTTGCGATGCGCTAACTGTATAAGTACCTACGCCACCTGTGCCGGTAAGCACCGTTGTAACTGTTGTGCCAGCCGTAACACCAGTACCCTCAACAGTAGAGCCTACTGCTAACAAACCTGTAGTTAATACGGTAATAGTTAATGTCGTGCCCGCTATGCTGCCTGTACCTTCAAACGTAGGTCCCGTTGTCAAAGTACCTGTTGACATCGCATTTTTGCCAGTTGTGATTGTATAGCTAGTGGCAATAATTTGGTCATTTTCATACAGAAGCGTGGTGCCGCCGCCCCCACCACCACCGCCACCGCCAATCGCGCCCCAACCAGACGAACCATAACCTTCAAATTGGTTTAGCGTTGTGTTATAGCGAATCATGCCTTCTGTAGCTACGGCTGGGCGGTCAGTTGTCGCGCCCGATGTCAGTTGCGTATAGCCAAAGCCAGAGAAGGTGACGTCGCCTGTAGCAGATAGTGTAGTAAACGCACCGCTGTTAGGCTCTACATCGCCAATTGCAGGCGGTGAGCCAAACGACAGATTGTCCAGAGGCACCACGATATTGTCGGTGGTGTACTGAAGCACGTCAGCCGAATCGGTAACAACGAATTTGTATGCGACTGTGGATTGCAGCCAAATGTTGGCCATACCACGCGCATCTAAAATAATTGGGTTGGTGTTAGCGGTTGCGCCCACCTGATCAACATAAGTCGCAATCGGCGTGGTCGTACCACCTTGGTAGGTATATACCTTGCCTAGCACCAACGGGTTACCGTTAGCGTCAAAAAACTGCTGCTTAGGTGTTGGAGTTAATGAAGCCATGTAATCACCTTATCTCTGCGTGTCAATAACTCGTACTGGTTCATTTGCTAACGCGTTGCTATTATACCTATCAGGTGCCAGCGAGTTAACTGCTGCTGCTGTGCCGCCCGTAGATAAAATTTTAGATTCTGCTGACCAAGTTTGCGGGTTATTTAAAAGTTTAAGTACTCGAATACGTTCGCTTGCGGGCAAAGTTTCTAACAAATGCTGCGCATTCTCTGGGCTTTTGGACGCCTCAGTTAAATACTGCATGGTCTTTTTGCCTATTTTGTTTTCCAAAATATCTAACGCTTTGTTGGTTGTAGAAGTAAGCGCGCTTAAATATGATGGCAATCTAAACTTCGACATGTTTTCTAGCAACACTTGTTTCAATGCGTCTTGACCACCTTCAACTTGCGATTTAACTTTGGCGTCGCGAATTACTTTTCTTGCTTCTGCTTTAAGCGTATCTAATGTGGAATGGGCTAAGTTTGTAGCAATATCATAATTACCTTTACCCAAGAATTTTTCCACAACCTCTGGGTCTTCGCTAGTAACTAACTTAACAAAATCATCTTTATTGTTTTTAAACAAATCTAACGCTTTACCAGACAACCGCTTTTCAGCAATCTGTTGCATGCCTTTGGTGTAGTCGTTTAAATACTGCTTCCAGCCCGTACCACCACTAGCTTCAATCGCATCATCTATTAATGGCTTTATGTCACTAAGTACGCCCGCAGCAAGATTACGCTGTGAGGTAGCGTCCATGCCTGGGCGTAATTGTTGGATCGCAGCGGTAACTGAGTTCTTACGAATAGCTTCTAAAGCTCTTGCGTCAATAATGCCGTTTTTAGTCCATTGCGCAATATCTCTAGCAACATTATCGGCTGCGCCCGCTATAAGATCGTTACCGGCGTATTCAGGATTAGTTTTAATTCTGCTAATGCTGTCTATAAGCGGTTTGCCTTCTAACGGCTTAATTTTGTTAGCACGCAACGTGTCTGCTGCGGCTTGCGCAAAACGGGCGCCTTGGCCTAAATCAAGGGACGCAGTAGCAGCTTTTGATGCCCATTCATCGGCTTTTACCGCCAACTCACCGGCATAACTATGTCTAGCCGCACCGACTGGCAGGTTACGCTTAATCATGTCTAAACGTGCCCAAGCTTCAGCAGCATTACCCGCGCTAATTAGATCACGAACCTTTTGTACTTCGGCAGCAGCTTCACCGCTTAGCTTACCGGCTTGCGCTTCATACTCAGCAACTTGCTTACCTAAGTTTGCACGATTTAACGCGGCTTCACGTTGTGGTCCAGTTAAATCATTAAGTGCTTTTTTAGACGCCTCAAGTGTTCCTCTTACTTCAGTTGCGGTTGTGCCCCCAACTAGCTTAGCTAACGCATTTAATGACACCTCACCTTGCGATTCTTTAAGCGCAGCTAAAAAACGTGGGTCACGTTTGCTAGCGCGGTCAAGTAGCGCTTGCCATGTTGGGCTATTAATATCCGCAGTAGCTTGACCAGCGGTAACCTTTTCGCCTCTAGCTGCTTTAAGTGCATTAAGTACTAATGGTAAATCAGGACCCAGCGCATCGCGTGCAATTTGAGACGCTTTGTTTTGTGGAATGCTAAAGATGTCTTTTACTTTACCGGCAACGTACCCGATACCTTTACCAACTAATTGTCCGCCAAGCTCAAACGTCGAGCCTTCCGCTACATTTCGTAGAGGCTCGGTTGCAATCTCAGCGCCTTTACGCGGCTGTTTGACACCCATTAAAACGTCAAGCCCTTCCATGTACTCTTTACCCATGCCGTAACCAATACCGGCGCCAAGAGCGCCGCCAGATACAGGGTTAATGAGTATAGTAGGGGATGCAACAGTGCCTGCCCCCGCGCCTATTATGGCGCCGCCTGCCGCCGTAAGCCCTTCAACTACCGGCGCAAGATACGGGCGCGCGGCGGTATATATTTGTTGGCCTGAATCTAATCGTTGACGAGGTGCGGGTATCTCACTAACTGTGGGCTGCAATTGTGTAGGTGTTTCACTTGCCGAACGCATGCGACGAATTTCATTTGCTAAAGCGGTAGCATCAGCCGTATTGCCTGCTGCATCCGCCTTAACTAAGGCTGCGCTAAGTTGTTCAATAGTCGCCATAGTTATTTATATTTTTCTAAAAGCGCGTCAACATTAGGAGATGAAGCGGCAGAACTAGGCGCTTGTGCTGCTCTTGCTCTTGCATTTGCTGCGCCTTTGCGAACAACGTCTTGGAAGTCGCGCGCAGCGGCCATAAACTCTTTTTCGCTTTGCGCTAATGACATACGCGTAATTGCAGTGGTGCCTTTTTCGCCTTCTTTTTCCGAAATTGCCCCCGCGCCTTTAAGTGACTCAAACGCTTCCAAGAATGCGCCGCCTTTAATCTCTTCAAACCTTGATTGGAAATCCGATGCAGAAGTACCAGGAGCAAACCGTTCGCCAAGCCCAAAACCAACTGCACTATTAAAGCCTGGGTGCGGTGCAGTCGCTGCTTGAATGATCTTGCCGTTTTTATCGCGTACTTCTTGTTTACCAATCATCTCGTCAATTAATTTAATTGATCGGTCAGCACGGTCAAGAATCTTAGGTAAGGCTTGCACGGCTGCAACATCACCTTTAGCAATAGCTTCGCCTCTAGCTTTAGCCCCTGCCATAGCTTGTTGAAATGCAGGATCGCGCTCTTGTAACGCTTTCTCTTGTTGTAATTTAAGTTTTGCCCCTTCAATGCCAACTTTTGAACGCTCAATTTTTTCTGTCGCCAATTCATGCGGCGTTGAAGTTACCGCCATTTCATTAAGTTTAGGGTCAAATCCAGGGGCGTGAGGGTTAGTCTGTACACGAACTTTTTTACCGTGCAAATCTACCCATTCATACTTAGGTTCTGTTCGCGCAAGTTGGTCTTTAGCCGGCAATAGATTTACTAACGCTTCAGTTCTAAGCCTAGTAAAATTTTGACTACCACCTTGTGCAGCATCTAAAGCTACTGCTTCGTCTAATTGTTGTATCCCCCTAGCAGCTTCTTGTTCAGTGATAAGTTTTTTAGCTAATGCGTCATTAATGGAAGTTCTATAAGCGTCAGGAGTAGACGCTTTAGAAACAGATTCCCATGCATGCTCAATTTTTTGCTTACCTAATTCAAACTCGCTTTTAGCTGTGCCCGCTTTAGCTTGTGCTGTTTTAGCTTCAGATTCACTAATTCTAGCCCTTGCAGCTTGCGCTTCTGCAACGGTTTTGTCGTGCGCCATTAAGCCCGCTATGTCACCACTTTGTACATAGGCTTTTCTAACTAGATTATTTATTTCAGGTGATGACGGGTCTGCATTTGCTAATATTTCGCGCATTTGATTTTTCTGTTGCGCAGCGCGTCCCATTTCGGCCATTTGCAATTGGCCAAGCATATTTTGTTGTTGCGCATGCCCTAATTGTGCGGCTTGCGTAGCTTGCGTTAACGGCGATTCAAATTGTGGTGCGCGGTAACCTAGCGCGATATTAGAGTCTATTGGCATAATTTAAGGTCCTGTATAACCTGCTGCGGTGTTAGGTAATTGCCCCGCCCAACCATTAGCTGCGGTGCCTATACCCCTGCCCCCGCTATATAACCCCATTAATTGATTAAATTGATTTTGTTGATTAGCTATAGCTTGTTGGCCAGTGTAATAATTAACGCCTTGACCAATAGCACCGGATATTGCATTAGCTGTACCCATGTAACCAGAAGCTCTTGCATTGCCCGCGCCAATTAAGCCACCTGCCATTGCATTTCCGCCAGCCATTAACGCGGCAGCCTCACTTGCACCTAAGTTGCCGGCAGCGTTAGTTAACGTGTTGGCGGAGCTTTGTGCTTGCCCAGCTAAACTTTGTAAAGGATTTAATCGTGCGGAGCGTTCGGCTTGGTATCTATTAAAAGCATTTTGATATTCATTAGTAGCGTAATCTTGACCAAACTGAGTAACGCCACGCAATTGATTACCACCAAGTAACCCGCCACGCGCGGCCGCACTTCGATCTAATGCTTTAACACCTTCGTTTAAACGAAACGCATAGCCAGGGTCTTTGTACATGTCTTCGCCAGTAAATTGTTTGGCTAGACTGCCATATCCCGCAGCTTTAGTATTGCCGCTAAGTCCAAGCAAATCCATTAACTGGTTTTGCCCTTTTATCCCCGCTTGGCGGAATGGCTCCTGCAATTCAACTTGTCGATTAAACGCTTTTTCTTGCGCTGCAATTGATTCGCGTGTGCCTTGTAATTGCGCAGCCGCTGCGTCGCCCGCTGCCGCAGCTTGCGTGTTTGCCGCGTCAGAAGCTGCGTTTGCCCCTATTACGGCGCTGCCTAGCACTGCGCCCGCTGCTACCCATCCAAAGCTCATTTTGTACTCCCTTCAATTTTCATCAAATCATCAACAGATGAAATTAAACCTAATGTTTGATAATCAGGGGCAATTAATTCATTTTCAATAGCCTCAAGATTTTCTTCGCCAATTAACTTTGTACTATGCACTGTCACCCAAATCGTATCTTCTTCAGCATACACCGCACGTTTTAGCCCAACTTCTGACACAAATACGCACGGGGCTTCAAAAAATTTTTTACCAAATTCAGTTGCTACTGACACTTTGCCTTGCATAATAAAGTTTAAATGCTGATGCCGATGTATTTTGCCTACAATAAATGTCCCTTTAGGTATAAACATTTGCCGAGCATAAGTGCCACAACCGTATTCGTTATGTATAGGTGTAAAAGTATGCGTAAGCGTGCAGGCTGCTAAACGGTCTTCCATTTCCCCCGCAGCAATCATTTTTTCCATGCCCTCTTGCACGGTCAAAATGTCTTGACGGAATTTAACTTTTTCAACAGTATTTGCAATTTCGTTCATACAGTCACCCATCTTGCGCCGCTAGATACAGTTACCGCAATGCCAGACGCCACTGTAATTGGACCGCCTGAAATTGCCGTGCAATTTGCTGGAATTGTGTAATTTGCCGATACTGTTTGGCTATTGACAAATATACCATTACTTGCCACCACTTCGGGAGATGTTAACTCTCCTGTGCTAGGTTTGTACAGATAATTTGCGTTACTTGTATAAATTGTCGTCAACGAGCCTGATGTCGCAGCCGCAAAGGTTGGGTACAGATTTGTAGCTGTTGTTGTGTCATTGGTAATCGTTGCGCCAGACCCACTAGACGCCGCCCATTTAATACCTGTCGCAGTCGTAGAGTCCGCAGTCAATACATAGGTGTCAGTGCCCACTGCTTGACGAACATTGTCTGTACCATTATTGACAATTAGATCGCCTTTAGTCGTTGTCGGCGACAACGCATCAAAAGCTGCGACCGCAGTGGTCTGGCCAGTACCGCCGTTTGTAACTGGCAACGTGCCTGTTACTTGTGACGTTAGATCAACTCCAGATAACGTGCCGCCTAATGTAAGGTTTCCGCTAGAAGTTACTGTGCCAGTCAAACTGATGCCATTAACTGTACCATTACCCGAAACGCTAGTTACAGTACCTGCGTATTGGTCGTTTGATGTAATTGTAAAGTTTGGATAGGTGCCAGAGATGCTAGTCGTACCAGCACCAGTCAACGATACAACTTGATCCGGCGCGGTGTTGGTCAGCGTGATGCTGCCATTGCCATTTGTAACGCTTATGCCAGTGCTAGCAGTTAAATTAGAGTTTACCCAAACACTTTGATTGCCGTCATAAATAAGCGTATTGCCGGACGATGGGCTAGTAATTAATACGTTATGTAACTCGTCTAACTCCCACCCGTTATTTATGTTTAAAAACAATTCGCCGGACGACGCGTTAACTTTAACGACCCACCCTAAAAATACAGTGTGGTTTGGTGCCGTAGGGCGGGTAGCAGTAAATGCCCCCGCGGTTTGCGACAAATATACCGGGTCCCCAGCGGTAAACCCGCTAGTGTCTATGCCGCGTATTAAACCAAAAGTGCAAATAAAACCTTCAGCGCCGGCTGCAATATCTTCTGTAGCTACGCCTAGTGTAGCTGCCGATAATGGCTCAGAATCAGCTTCCGCTAAAACAACCGCAGGGCGTTGGCCTTGCGCGCCATTAACAGCAACTACTTGCCCGTTTGTAATAGTAGAAGCGCTATTGTTATAGACTAAAGCAACATTTTCTTGCCCTACTTGCAAATCAACATTGCCGCCTTTTAACCCTAAAGTTAACGAGCCATCGCCAGAATCGAAAAATAATTTACCTTCCGCAGAAGTTACTGTAGCTGCGGTATCGAACTGAATAAAGTCTGGCGTAGAAATGCCGCCAGTAACGCCAGACATAGACGTTATGTCACTATTCGCCCCAGAAGCTGCTGCGCCTAAATTTGTGCGAGCATCCGCAGCAGTTGTAGCACCTGTCCCGCCGTTAGCTATGGCAACTACGCCGCTAACATTGCTTGCTGTGCCGGTGACATTAATACCCCAAGTGCCCGACGCGCCTGCGCCAGTTGGCCCTGGAATATCAGACCCAATAACTAACCCAAGATTAGTGCGTGCGCCGCCGGCTGTAGTGGCTCCAGTACCGCCATTAGCGACGTTTACCGTGCCGCTAAGGGTTATGGTGCCATTCGTTGTAATCGGGCCGCCAGAGGTCGTTAAACCAGTTGTACCGCCCGATACATTAACTGATGTAACCGTACCTGTGCCGTTACCGCCGCCGCCTTCATTTACTTTGTTTACTAAATTAAGAAAAAAGCGATACCAATCCCTAGACACAACGCCATTGGTTGAAATGGCTGATTGGTTCTTGGGTAGTTGGGGTAGGTTATCTGGATTAGGCATTGGTGCCGGTTAAAACTAATTCAGCACCCATAATCGCTAATTTGACTGGATCGGTGCCGGATACTTCATAAACTCGGTCGCGCAACTTATCTGTCATGCCTAACCGGCGCCAAAACGCACGATAGCCGTATGAGCCTATTTTGCCCATGCTAGTCCAATGCTCATTAGACCAAGTGTGACCGCCGTCATCAGACCACCGCAACATAACTTGAGGGTCGTTGCCTTGACCAGTAACTACGCCTACGCCGGTTTCGCAATTAAGTTGCAAAGTATGTTGGGCTGTACGTTTAAAGTTATTTATGCCCGTTGGCAAAGCACGCCATGACCGTAACCATTTCTGTGGAAAGTCTCCGTCAGAAAATTGGTCTAAATCATACGCATAAATATTGCCATTTTGGAAGTCGCCAACAACAACTTCATTATTAAAAAAAGTCTGACAGTTTGCGCGGTGTCGAATAAATTGGCCGTTAGCAAAGCCTGCACGCTCATGCCATGCGCCTGTAGCTACATCGTACACCCAAGTTTTTTGAGCTGTTGGGAAAGTCAGCACATAAAAAGCATGCCCGTCTTGCTGATAGCTAAAAGCGATTGCGTCAGAAATAGTGCCATAACTTTGAATAGCGTATTCTACCGCGTGAGTAGATATACGTTGACCAATATAGCCATTCGCTCTATACACCACGCCTTGACCACGGGCGTCAGCGCCAAGCCAAAATAAAGTGTTATCTAATTTAGCAACCGAAAATGTAGCCGCACAGCCAAATTCATTAACCGCGCCTTGAATACGAGCTAACGGGAATGGTGTAGTACCGGCGTCGTACCAAACTTCAACCGATTGCGTACCAAACAACCAAACTTCACGGTGGTCAACAAATAGTGACACTAAATTGTCTGGCATGCCTTCAGCACTAGCAAAACTTAATGGATCAATTTGCGTACCGTCAAGCAATTCAGATGTCCAAAATTTTTGCGAATTAGGCTCTTGGAAAATAAAATATCCATCAAGATAGCCAACCGTTACCGCGCCCGGAAAGTCAACGTCAGTAATTTCAGCAAGTTCTTCTGAAGCGGCGTCGTAAATATAGCCAGTAGGGTTTGCAGCAATAAATAATTGCGTGCCGTTATCCACCATTGACACTGGACCAGTGCCGGCTATTGGACCTATTTGGGTAGAAGTCCAGTCAGAATTAATTCTATACAACCGGCTACCTGACACCGCGTAACTGTAATTACCATACGACCAAAGCCCACGAATAGGTCCTGTACCAACTTTTGACAACTTACGCAAGCCAGGCGCTCGGTTAAGATAAGCAGGCTCATTGCCATCCGGTGCAGGGATCGTTTCGGGAAACATGTTGATCATACGAGCATCCGCAGCATTGACGCTGCGGGCTACATACGATTGGCCAAGAATTGGCGTTTTCATTTTTTGCCGCCGTATCGATACATTAGCCCGCGTTGTATTGCATCTATTTGCGCAGGAGTCATAGCGCCTGGTTCGTGCGGGTCACGGCCAGTAACATTCATATAATCTTCCATCCAAGCGGTGGGGTGGCTAGTAGCTTTAACGCTTGTACCTTGAGGTGTTGTGCTTCCCCAATGCTGCATTTCTTTGTCAAACTCGTAAAATTCTGGCCGCATTCCGGATTTCCAAGCTGCGCGATAATTGTAATCTTTTGAGTTTAAATCTGGCTCGCCGCCAAATTTTTTCACGAATTGCGCGTACCACGGCGTTTGCCGAATACCTCTCTGAAACGCTTTTTCATCTGCGGCAGTCCAAGTACCTAGTTTAGCTTCAGGCGCAATCGAATATTCTGGCGTAAGGCGTAAACCTTGAGCCAACATATTCTGCGGAGCGGGCGCTAAAGCGTTGGGCATAGATTAATAGTTACCGGCGTAAATGTTAAAACGCTGACGGCTCGCCACAATTGAGTAAGGCATCGACATAACATCATCAGGGTTGTTGATGCGTTTCAGATTGCGCTTAGACGTCATAGCAATACGCTGCACCGTTTGTGGTGGCTCAACACCAAACTCAGCAGCAATTTCGCACGCTAGATTGTATTTAAAAGCACGCAAGTAGCCTGGCGGGAAAAACAATTCAGTGTTTAGTGTAGCTGGATTATCCAGCTCTTGAACTGACACAAAGTGCCATTCCAACTCACGCGTAGGTTTTGGGTAAATAGTTAACTGAACATTAGGGTAAGTCATGTTTACAAACATGACTTGCGGGTAAGTAGACGTTACTGTTTTAACCGCAATACCATCATATTGTTGCTGATTGATTAGCTTAATACCAAACGACACGTTGGTTTGAGGATCGCGAAAATAAGTCGCATCATCAATTAAAACTGGACGAAGGCCTACAAAGTCGCCCGTAGGTCCAAGGTCGCGTGTAATTTCATCTGGCGGCCACAAGAATACCTGATCCTGCGTACAAAATACGGCTAGACGCTCAGTATTCCACGAATCAATCATTTGATTCATGGCTGTTAATGCGTCTTGTGCCGCTTGTGCGGATGGGTCTTCGCCTTCAGCCAGTTGGCCTATTAATCGAAGCGCGGCTTTAATCTGGTCGAAAGCAGTTGCCATACTAGGCTCCTATTGCGGGTTCTTTTCGTCTACGCTTTTGAACTTCCAGAGTATTTACTGGAACCACCTCTTCGGGAGCCGAGGGCGTGTCGTGAGTATACCTCACCCAACCATTTTCTTCATCGGCTAAAGCCTCTAATTCCATCGTAGCGACTTTAGTGCCGTGCACATTGTGCCGTAAGTATATATTCATATTTTTAGATGGGAGCCGAAGCCCCCATACATTAACCTATAAGCCAGTTAGTGCCGTCGCAAAAAACAGGTACGGTATACGAACCGCCGCCTGCAACCGCTGCGCCAATACCTGCGGTATACGCAGCATTGGAATTACTTACTACTGCACGGGTACCGGCAATTGCACTAGATGCCGCTGGCAACTGTGCAACTGTGTACAACGTGAATTGAGCCGTATCAAACGATGGGTCTGAATAGGCTACGCCTACAGCTTTTGTGTTAGCCATGATGTATTCCTTTAAAAACGGGGGCCGAAGCCCCCATCAGATTTAGCCAGCGATACGATAGAAAACGTATGTCGCATCAGAGGTCTTACGAGCACGCCATGTAGCTGATGTGTTCGCAGAAACCGCAGCTACGCCAACAAGAGTAACACCAGTGTTAGCAGTTACTGTTGCAGCGTTAGTGCCACCGATATTGATGATCGTAAAGTCAAACGAGCTATTTACTTTCATGCTGCTAAAAGTAGAGTCTAAGTCAGTACCTAAAGGTAATGTCAAAGCTGCTGCTGCACCAGTGTAAGTAATAATGCCGGTTGCTAATTCAGCAGGAGTCAAAGTTGCTGCTGCGGTTTTAGCCGTAGGAGTAACTTGAGTACCCATAATGATTTCATTTAGATTGCCGTCACCTACTTGGTAACCGCCTGCGCCGTTAGGAAGTGCCATGATAAATATCCTTTAAAAAGAGTCGTTAATGGGGGCCGAAGCCCCCACCAGTGCTTAGCCCCAGAGGCGAACGCCCATCTGTGGACGGATTGTGCTGTAACCGTACAGAACGTCAATACGGCAAGGCATACGGTCATTGTTGATGTCGTATTGACGAACGATACGCATCGAGATGCCGTTATGAACTTGGCGAGAAGCCATGTCCACACCTTGTGGCATTAACAGGTCAGCGGTAGCCAATGTGATCGCATCTTTGTGGTAAACCAAGTTCTGCGCGTACTGGGTAGAAGCTGCACCGATAAAGGTAACTGCTGCACCGTCTTGTGGGAACGCGTTGATGGTTGCTAAAGCTTGATCAGCAGTGTACATAGCAGGCGAAATAGCCACGTTTGTCCAAGCACCACTAGAAGCAACAGCAGCAGAAGTTACTACGAACTGCTGCAATGAACCAGTTGATTCACGGGTTTGTGGGTTAACAGCGTATACGCCAGCAACAGTAAATACGTCGCCAACTGCGATCGTTGCTGAACCAGTGCCGCCATCGATACTGATGGTTGATTGACCTTGGGTTGAAACAGTACCATTTACCAAGATGGTGTCAGCAGTAGAACGTGAACCAGTGGTGTGCTGCTTGATTGACTGAGACATGTTGACTTCGTCGAAGCCCAATACGCCCGTGCCCATCATGCCGTTCTTGAACTGTTTGCTGATTGTATCTGTTGGGTTAAACAGACCTTTCATGCCTTCAACCAAACCAGCGTTAGCTGCTGGGTTAACAGTAGCGTAGCGTGGTGACATTACAGCGGCTGCTTCGTTCAGTTTTTGTTGCGCTTGCAACAGAACTAAAGAAGTAGAAGGTGTTGTGCCTGGTGTACCAACTGATGCATAGATGTTTTTGTATGCATTAGCTACGTCAGCGTCGATAGAAGAAGCTAACTGGGAGATACGAGGCTTCAATACACGCTCTGCAAAGTCATCTAACTGCATTGTCAATTCAGCAGAAGTGAAGTTGATACCAATGTGCTTCTGGGAAGCTACGGTTAAAGTTGTGTACTGTTCGTTGTCGTCCTGAGTTTGCAGGGCAGCGCCGTCGGTTACTAAAGCACGATCCGGTAAACGGATACGCAGTGTAGAACCAATTTTTGCGCCTTCAACAGCGAAAGAGTCGTCATATTGACGGTTTACGTTACG
>JACCDW011266505.1_pt1 | contig 15144 bp, 11 predicted proteins | sample 7449781 | NCBI WGS metagenome assembly JACCDW01 (sample SAMN15323449, study PRJNA562643) | freshwater metagenome | isolation source: river surface water | place: USA:Blue River Watershed | collected 2017-08-18
GACGACGAGGACTTTTCTTTCATTACACAGAAGCAGGCCAACCAGTACTTTAAGGAGGACCAGGACGCGCTCGACAACATCCAGGAGATCATCGACAAGTGCAACATCGAGCTTGAGCTCGACAACTGGGTGTTCCCTGCCATTGATCTCGACGGACGAGTAGCCAAGGACGTTCTCAAGGAAAAGGCATATGCTGGAATCGAGCGACGAATGCTTGAGCGCACACCCGAGCTTATTACGCGCGTCGAATACGAGCTGGACGTGATCGAGACAAAGGGATACTCACCGTACTTCCTCGTGGTGTCGGACTTGCTCAAGTTCGCGAAGGAGAACGGAATCGAGTCCAACACTCGAGGATCCGCAGCCGGTTCGATGGTTTCATACCTCATCGGAATTACGACGATCAACCCAATGGAATACAACCTTCCCTTCGAGCGATTCCTCAACCCTGATCGACCTTCACCTCCCGATATCGACATGGACTTCGCCGACAACAGACGCGATGACGTGATCGACTATGCGCGTCGCAAGTATGGTGCGCACAACGTGGCGCAGATCGGTACGTTCGGAAAGATGCTTGCCAAGGGTTCGGTGCGAGATACCGCGCGTGCCATGGGATTCCCCTATGAGATCGGAGACATGGTCGCCAAGCCGATCCCGATGGGAGCGCAGGGATTCCCGATGACAATCAAGCGAGCGCTTGCAGAGGTCCCAGAGTTCCTCGAACTGTACAAGACCAATGCCGACGCCAAGACCATCGTCGACATGGCCCAAAAGATCGAGGGATGCGCGCGACACATCGGAGTCCACGCTGCCGGAGTGGTTATCTCGCCTACTTCAATGACCGACTTCGTTCCTGTCCAGATGGATCCCAAGGGCGAAGGCAAGATCATTACGCAGTACGACATGCATTCGGTTGAGAAGGCCGGTCTTCTCAAGTTCGACTTCCTTGGACTCAAGAACCTCAGCATCATCGCGCAGACGGTTAAGTTGGCAGACAAAATTTATGGTGAGAAGATCGACACCGACCTGATTCCACTCGACGACACCAAGACGTACGAAATGCTCGCACGAGGTGAGACAGAAGCGACATTCCAGCTCAACGGAGACGGTATGACGCGCTTCCTCAAGGAGCTGAAGCCTTCCAATATCCACGACATCAACGCGATGGTGGCGCTGTATCGACCAGGTCCGCTTGCCTTTATCCCTGATTATATTGAGAGAAAGCACAACCCCGAGAAGGTGTCGTACTTTGATCCGAAGCTCAAGCCGTTCCTCGAGCCGACCTACGGAATTCTGATCTATCAGGATGACATTCTCCTGATTGCCGTTAACCTTGCGGGTTACTCGTGGGGTGAGGCCGACAAGTTCCGAAAGGCCGTGGGTAAGAAGATTCCGGAGGAAATGGCAAAGCAGAAGGAGAAGTTCATCAAGGGATGTATCGAAATTGCTGGTTTCACCGAGGAGAACACGCACAAGCTGTGGGACATGATCGAGACGTTCGCCGCGTACGGATTCAACAAGGCTCATGCCGCATCATATGGTCGCGTCGCCTACCTGACGTCGTACCTCAAGGCCAACTACCCAGTGCTCTACATGGCATCGGTTCTTACTGCCGACTCCGGTGACGTCGAGAAGATCGCGACCATGGTGCACGAATGTGAACGCATGGGCATCACAGTCCTTCCTCCTGATATCAACGAGTCGTTTGCAGAGTTCGGAGTCGTTCCCGGTGAGCGTGGTAAGGAAGTCATTCGTTTCGGACTGACAACCATCAAGAACTTCGGGCAAGGAATTGCTGACGCGATTATCAAGGAGAGAAAGGCGAACGGAAAGTTCAAGGACATCGAGGATTTTTTCACTCGCGTTTTAGATAGAAATTTGAATAAAAAGTCTGTCGAGGCACTCATCAAGACAGGCGCGTTCGACAGCATCTTCCCTGATCGCGCCACTCTGCTCCACAATCTCGAGAACCTGTTGAAGTTCAACAAGGAAATCGGCAAGACGGATGAGGGTCAGGACTCCCTCTTTGCATTCGCAGGAATCGAGATGTCACATTTGCATATTGAGAAGGGACCGGAGATCTCAAAGACCGAGATGCTTGCATGGGAAAAGGAGCTGCTTGGGTTGTATGTGACGGGCAATCCGCTCGACCAATTCAAGGACCTAATCACTTCAAGTGGACATAACATCGCAAATATCAAAGAGAAGACACGCAACGGAGCAACAGCCGTTGTCGCGGGACTTATCGAAGAATCAAAACCAATTCTCACAAAGAAAGGAAACGCCATGGCATTCCTCAAGATCAAGGACTTCACTGACTCAATCGAGTGTGTCTGCTTCCCCGAGGTGTATGAGAAGTTCAAGGACATCATCGAGGGCGACGGCTGTGTCGCGGTAAAGGGAACCTTGTCCGAGCGAAACGGCGAGAAGAGTATATTGGTGGATAAGATCAAGAAGTTGGAGTAAATCATTATCCTGTCATTCCGCACTTGATGCGGAATCCAGTAAAGGATTTCTAAAGTTATTTCTTGACATTTAATTCCGCCTTGCTAGACTTTATATACAAATGCCTTCGGCCCGTCCTCTCTCGAAAGAGCTGAGGAAGTAAAAACTAAAGCTATCTGAGTAACTTCCAGATAGCTTTTTTGATTTCATATAACTTCTGTCCTGAAACAAATCCCACTTGGTTTACAAGCCTCTTTGTATCGATAAGTCTTATTTGTGAAAGTATTGCGTAATTCTTGCGTCCTTCGAATTCACCTACGAATATTGAGAACTTGTCTTCCTTACATCGAGTTGTCAGCGGAACAATCAAGCAGACTTCTTTACTAAATCCTCTCAGAACAACTGCGGGTCTTTCATAGTTCTCATGTTTTCCATCCTGTTCAAACCCAACGTTAAGCCCCAATCTAATCCACCACACATCTCCAGCATGGTATCTTTTTCGATGATTCCGAACCTCTAGTTGCTTCTTGGCAGTATTCCAATTGTCAAAATCCTTCATCACAAAAGCATACGCAGGCCGCATAAATTAATGGTAAGTTAAACATAAAGAAAAAGCCGCCCAGGAACAAAAAGTTCAGGGACGGCTGTATTTGCCTTTCGGCGGGGCCAAGTAACGAACAAGCAACGATAGACGCGAGATGGCAGCGGCCAAGCCACCATCTCGCGCGACCTAATCTTTCGATCTGGTCTCACCATTGCCTATCGGCTAAGCTAGTTATTGCCGGATGATTCGTACGAAGGATTGGAGTGAAAAAGCGCCAGCCCCTTACGTGCATCACCCTTACCCAGCTTGTGGGCAGCGTGACCGAGACTACGGCCATTAGCAATGTATTGCAATCCGGAATCCGGATTGTTTTTGAGCTTCGTGAGTGCATCGAGCGAGATGATACCCCACTCGCTCCACCACTCCGGACCGTACACACTGTCACCAATCAGTTGTTCCTCGTGACAGAATATGGCGATGTAGAAAACGTACCCCGCCTTTTTCAAGGCCTGCTGGATAATGGCTCGCGCAGCAGAATTAAGTCCGCCGCAGCCAACCTTGTTGGTGCATGCTTCCCATGCAGTCGTCTGCTTGAATCGACCGTCGAGGATGGCCTCCGCCATCCTTCTGGCAATAGCACAATGATCGATGGCGCCATACGATGTTATCATCGCCTCTGGATTAAAAGATTCATAAGAATTCTTCATAGCAATGGTTGCACACTTTTGCGGAGTGTAGCTCGAACCGTCTGTTTATGTCCGCAGTACCCAATTGGCTGATGGTACGCACGTCATTTTCCTAAAAAGGAAGTCAACAGACTGACTTACTACAACTCACATGAGCATAGCTTTGTATTCCCTACCTAGATAAGGCTCACAAAGCTATGCTCGAAGTGTTCGTTACTTGGTTTTCAAAGTACACAAACTTACATTTATATAATAACATATTTATGTATAAAAGTCAATATACGCACTTCGCTAATCCCGCCTTTATTTCCCTCATATTTTTGCTACTATACAAAGCATGTCTACCATACAAGAAAAGCGACACTCACTCGCCCACCTGCTCGCGCAGGCCGTTTTAAATATCTATCCGGATGCCAAGCCGACCATCGGGCCAGCCACGGACAACGGCTTCTACTATGACTTCGACTTCGGAACGCAGAAGGTTACGGACCACGACTTGGGACGAATCCAGAAGGAAATGAAAAAGCTCCTCCCTACTTGGGACGGGTTTACCGCAATTTCAAAGTCCGCGGACGAGGCGCGCGCAGAGTACGCAAACAACCCATACAAGCTCGAGCTGATCGAGGAAATCGTCGCGCGCGGTGAAGAGATCACCTTCTACAAGTCCGGTGAGTTCACCGACCTCTGCCGAGGAGGCCATGTTGAGCACATGAATGAGATTGATCCTGAGAGCTTTGTTCTCGACAAGACTGCCGGTGCATACTGGCGAGGAGACGAGAAGAACGCCATGCTTACCCGAATCTACGGACTGGCTTTTGAAAGCAAGGAGGAACTCGACGCATACATGGCCCGGCTCGAGGAGGCCAAGGCGCGAGACCACCGCAAGCTCGGAAAGGAACTTGACCTGTTCACGTTCTCAGAGCTAGTAGGTGGAGGACTTCCCCTCTTTACCCCAAAGGGTACCGCCATGCGAAGGGCAATCATAGCCAAGATCCAGCAGCTTCAGAAGGCACACGACTATCAGGAAGTATGGATCCCGCACATCACCAAGCCAGAACTCTACATGAAGTCAGGACACTGGGACAAGTTCAAGGACGAGCTCTTCCATGTGAAGGGTCGCGAGGACAACTTTGTCATGAAGCCGATGAACTGTCCGCACCACACGCAGATCTACGCGTCACGCCCGCACAGTTACAAGGAACTTCCTATCAGATACACCGAGCCCGGTGTCGTATACCGAGACGAGCAGTCCGGAGAGCTTCTGGGACTGGGACGAGTACGCAGCATCACGCAGGATGACGGGCACATCTTCTGTACGCCCGAGCAAGTTAAGGACGAGATCAAGATCGTCGTATCGATCATCAAGCAGTTCTATGAGCTTCTCGGACTGATGCACGAGGGCAACTACTGGGTATCGCTCTCATTCTCAGATCCTGCCGAGCCGGACAAGTACCTCGGTGATCGTTCAACATGGGACATCGCTGAAAAGGCGCTTGAGGAAATTGCCAAGGAGGAAAATCTCCCATACAAAGTGATACCAGGTGAGGCAGCATTCTACGGTCCCAAGATCGACTTCATGTTCAAGGACGCCATCGGACGAGAGCGACAGCTTGGAACGGTGCAGCTCGACTTCAACATGCCGGCACGATTCGAGCTCGAGTACACCGACAAGGATGGGACACGCAAGACACCCGTGATGATCCATCGAGCAATCGCTGGTTCGCTCGAGCGATTCCTCTCAATCATCATCGAGCATTACGCAGGCAACTTCCCGTTCTGGATGTCACCCGTGCAGGTCGCGATCATTCCCATCGGAGACGCGCACACTGCAGATGCCGCCAAGCTGCATGAGCAGCTCAAGGCACTGGACATCAGGTCGCAACTTACGGATCCCAAGGACAACTTTGGAAAGCGCGTAAAGCGAGCCAAGGACGACAAGACACCCTACTTCATAATCATCGGTGATAAGGACATCGAGGCACAGATGGTAACGCTCGAAAGCCGAGACGAAGGCCAGCTCGGGCAGAAGACACACGAAGATGTGATTACCCTATTCAAGTCACTTCTGTAATTTAATTGACACAAATAGAAAAACCACCGATTGCTCGGTGGTTTTTCTATTTAATAGATTATGCTTTCGCGAGCTTGTTTGCCTCCTTGAAGGCAGCGACTCGGTTAGCAACCTCGGTCTTGGCTTTCTTCTTTCGAAGTACCATGGCTCCGGCTACTGACCATGCAAGTAGGATTGCTACGAATGCGATCCCCTTGGCTACGTCCTCAGGTCCGGTATATGGAACCTGGTTCAGGTAGACGGATCCGACAGTCGGAGGAACGTATGGGATTGTTCCGGTCGTAATATTCACGTCTCGGTCATCCTCGTCCTCGTCGTCTCGAACTCGCACCGTACACGTATCACGAGCCACGCGTCCGTCGTCGTCGGTTACCTTGAGATCAATCTCATAGGTTCCCTCTCGATTGAATCGGACAGTGATCTCGTCGTCGTCTCCGTCGGCGTCACCTGACCAGTCGTACTCGTACGGTCGGTCGCCTCCGTCAACTCGTGCCTTGAGCGTTACTCGCTCGTTTCGGTCGACAGTCGTTCGGGCCGGTACGCAGATCGCGTCAAAGCCCTCCGGCTCATCATCCTCCTCAACTCGAACCTCACATTCTGCAGAGTCTGTTCGACCTCGTGAGTCAGTCACTCGGACTGTCGCTCGGTAGGTTCCCTCGTCGTCGAATCGTACAGTGACGATTCGGCTAGATGAGGTGAAGTCTCCTGTCCATCGGTATGTGTATGGAGATCGTCCACCATCCACCTCGGCCTCGAACGTTACTGACTCGCCAACCTCGACCGTTCGGTCAGATGGGATACAGATCACGTTAAGTTCCTGAGCAGGCGGCTGTGGAGGATTACAGTTCGTCCGACATGGCTGTGGCCATGGAGTATAACAGTTGGATCCACAGTTTGATCCTCCGTTGTAGGAGTAATCGTCATAGTATCCGTAGTCATCCTCATAGTAGTCTTCGTAGTAGTAGTCCTCGTAGTATCCTTCGAAATTATCGTTCTCGTCGTACCAGGCGTAGTCTTCGTAGTCGTAGAAGTCAGTTGACCCGTACTCATAGTAATCTACATAGTCATAGAAGTCCGTAGATCCATAACTGTAGGTATCAGCATAGTCGTAGAAGTCAGTCGATCCGTAGTCATAATAGCTAGAGTAATCGTAGAAGTCGGTTGACCCGTACTCGTAATAATCCTCGTAATCATAGAAGTCCGTAGATCCATAACTGTACGAGTCGGAGTAATCGTAGAAGTCTGTAGATCCGTAGTCATAATAGCTAGAGTAATCGTAGAAGTCGGTTGACCCGTAACTATATGAATCAGCATAGTCGTAGAAATCCGTAGATCCGTACTCGTAGGAGTCGTAATCTGCCCTTGCCAATGCAGGAACGAGTGCGAACACTGCGATAAATGCGATGGCGATGTTTTTAATAAATTTCTTCATAAATTGCTATTAATTTTTAATATAAATATTATATACTATTTAATCTGATTTGTCAATAGAAAAAGGACCCGCCCAGCGAAGCTGTGACGGGTCCCTTGATCGTAGCGGGCCGGCCCTTATTGGTCGGGCGTGGCACACCAGATCTTTTGCCAACCAGTTGGCGTGTAGATCTCGACTCGAAACGGATTGGTACCGCCCTTGATTTTGGGGGTTGAGCCCATCGTCAGAGGTCGGCCATCCGGCGCAAGCACGGGATAGACCTCAGTTGTCTTTTCCTGTCCGTCGATTCGGACCCGGGGATAACGCGCAGTCTTGGAGACGGCAAACGTGATCTCCTCACCTTCACCGCGGAACGTCTTGTTTTCGACGTTCCGGTCATCCTTCTTGGGGACTTGCTTTTCGGGGTCAAAATCTTTGACCACGAGGCGAGCCTCACCAGGGAAGGTTTCTTCGGCGTCCTTCCGAAGTTTCTCGCGCTCTTCAGCAACGAGCGCTTCGGCCCTTTCACGAGCCGCTTTCTCGAAGTTGTCCTTTTCGGCCCGAAGGCGTTTGAGTTCTTCTTCGTTGTCCTTGGCGAGCTGGATCCGGTCAGGATCAATCTCGACTGCAGGAGTAGCAGACGGAGTCGGGGCAGGTTCGGCTGCAGGCTGGGACTTCTTGAGTTCCTCGAGCAACTCCGCCTTGAGGGCGGCGATGTCGACAGGAGCTTCCTCCTTGCCGACCTCTTCTTCGATCGGAGTGCCTTTGTCGGCGTCCGGGATCGGAGGGTTGGCCGGCTTGTCGGCGGCATCGGCTGCGGTCTTGATCCGCTTTTCGGCTTCCACCTTGCGGATGGAGTTGCGGACGTCAATTTCCCCCATCACATACTTGGTGCCAATGGCGCCTACGATGATGATGAGAAGGATGACCAGCGTGATCTTGACGATCTTGCCAATGAACGCTTTGAAAAAACGAACGGCGGGTTTCTTACCAGATGGTGGCAGTGTCGGTGGTGTCTTCATGGTTGTCGGAGAGCAGGGTTGTTTGTTTTACCGTGTATCGCAAGTGCGACCTTATCAGTAGTTACAACCCGTTTTCATCCAATATCATAGCATATTGTATGAAAAAGTCAATACCCTGTCCCCTTACTTCCGCCAGTCTCATTTGGCACGAAATATCCTTAAAATAGTTGACAAAACCCATACAAATGGTAATTTCTATGGGAATTCCAACCCCTGCCATACCTGTAAATCATGAAAAAGTTGTCCCTGTTCCTTGTCAGTTTTGCCACCCTCTGGCTTGCCTCGTGCTCGCACTTCCACGCCGACTACAGTCAGCGCATGGGCGCTGCCCGACCCAAGCCGGAAGGCCCTCCCGTGCGGGTCCAGTTCGGAAGCCACGATGCCGCGGTCTACAGCAACTGCGTGCACTTCACGCTGCCGCCGGACCTGGGACTGTTGTCCCCGGCCGAGGTCTGGGTGTACAACCTGGACCGTGACCGTGCCAAGACGTTCGACGCGGTCTGGATTCGACCATACGGCCCCGACTCATGGGAGTTCTACCAGAACGCCAATCTGCCACGGGGTGTGACGGCGTCTTCAGTCCTACGTCCTGCAGACCCGAACACGGCGCTTATCTGGTTCGACAATGCGCAGAAGGCTCGCAGCCTTTCGCCCAGAGTCGCACAGGGTCGCCCAAGTCCCGCTGAACCCAAGGGCCCGGCGCAGCAGAAGAGTCCTGTGCGCGAGCCTGTCCCTGAGAAGGGATGGAAACGCGTCCCGATGGAGGACGGCAAAGTCGTCTGGGAAAAGATCACCCCCTGACGACTACCAACCATGATCAAAAATACCCCGCATTCGTGCGGGGTATATTTTTATATAGGACGATTCCGATACTACATAATCTCCTTCAACTCCGCTTCCACGACCCACCTGTCCTGCTTCTGACCGAACGTGTCACACGTAGAGATAGTCAGCGTTCTTCCACCCTTGTCGAACTCGACCAGCACGTCGTTCTCACTGGCCTGGATTACGGACTGAACGGCATAGACATACTTCTTGCCTCCGCTAGTCAGGATGATCTCGTCCCCTGCGGCCAGCTTGTCCAATCCGTTAAACGTCTTATACGCTGGATTGTTCACGACCTTCCAGTTGGTACTGTGCCCAAAAATGAACATGTTCCCGCCCTGGAGCGTTCCCGATCCCGGATAATAGGTTGCGCCCTTTGCAAGTGCGGCATCCAATACGGACACGTCCACGCTGCGAGGAGCCTGGATGGCCGAAGACACGCCGATCTTGGCGATCTCGATCTTTTGAGGGATCAGGTTGGTGTCCTGCGGAAGCGCAGGCTCGTCATCTGCTGGCTGAACAGGCACATCCCAATCTGTAACAGGAGGTCGATTACTCACGAACTTGAACTGCTCGGGTACGAACCCTGCGAGGGCCAGTATGGCGTATGTACCCATAAAAATAAGCAGGGTCATTCCTGCCAGATGAATGTAGTCTTTGGATTTCATACAGAACATTATATGTGCATTGTCAAGTTACTGCAAGTTCGGGTTGTAAAACTCTGCCTTTTTGGGTATTATGTCTGTACTGCGTAGGTGGTAGAGCGGTCAATTACAAGGGACTGTAAATCCCTCGCCTTCGGGCTACAGAGGTTCGAATCCTCTCCTGCGCACATAGAAAATAACGTCCATGACATATATGTCATGGACGTTATTTTCTTGTGCAGGAGAGGATTCGCACCACAAGAGTATTTCCATTTCCCTAACTCGCTTCGCTCCTAAAGGAAATTGGTCAAAGACGGAGCCGGTTTACAGCCTAGAGCGCAGCGAAGGCTGTCGGCGAGTTGGGGTCGCGAGTACTTATGAGCGAAGCGAATTAGTAACTCGTGACCGAATCAATGCTTATGATATACTTTCCCCATGACAACAGAAACACCAACAACGGCACCAAAGCCGCCAGCATTATCAAGCGAGAGAAAAGCTTTTATTGGAAACCTTCTCACTATCGGAGGAGCGATCTTTCTTCTGGCAGGACTGATGTTCTTCATCACCCTGATGTGCGCACTCAAGCTTAAGCTCGACATCCTGACTTCATTCCTTATCGGATCACTTATCGTAGGAATCGCGTCGTTTGCGACAGGACTTTCACTCGTAGGTTCAAAGATAAAGTAGTCTCAGGGCTTCCTACACAAAATACCCGATGCGCGCCCAGGGACGCGCCACTTCATTTCAGACAAACAAAAATACCCGATTGCTGTCCTGCGCAGCGACGGGTATTTTTGTGTAAGAGATATTGGATGCTCTTATTTTTTATCTTACTGGATTTGAAGCTTACGCCAACGCCCCTTCAGTAATATCCTTCTCCTTATAGATAGACTTCTTGCTTCCCTTCCCGGTCACGTCAAACGTAAAGCTCTCGTTCTTTACCGACACGGTCACCGTACTTGAGTCACCAAGCCCCTTTACGATAATCAGCTGTGCGAGTGGGTTGAGGATTCGATCCTGGATCACGCGCTTGAGCGGTCGTGCTCCGTATTGCGGACTGTACCCTTCCTTCGCAAGGAATGCCATCACGGACTTCGCAAGCTTGATCTTGATGTTCTTCTCAAGCAACCTTGCCTGCACCCTGTCGATCTGGATTGTCACGATCTCCTCGATTGCCTTCTCGGACAGGATGTCAAAGATGATGATGTCATCAAGTCGGTTGAGGAACTCCGGTCGGAAATGATCCTTCAGCGCCTTCTCTACGTTGGTCTTGGTTTCCTGGTACTGCGTCTTGGTAGACTTGTCTGAAGCGAACCCAATGGTCTCCATCTTGTCGATGTGCTCCGCTCCGATGTTGGACGTCATGATAATAACCGTGTTCTTGAAGTTCACCGTTCGCCCCTTGGAGTCTGTCAGTCTTCCGTTATCAAGAACCTGCAGAAGCACGTTGAACACCTCAGGATGCGCCTTCTCGATCTCATCAAACAGAACGACGGAGTACGGTCGGTGTCTGATCTTGTCCACGATGTTTGCTCCGTCGTCATGACCAACGTATCCAGGAGGTGATCCGATCAACTTAGAAATGGAATGCTTCTCCATGAACTCTGACATGTCGATTCGCACGAGTGCCTTGTCATCGTCGAACATGAACTCGGCAAGCGCCTTCGTCAGCTCGGTCTTACCCACTCCGGTCGGTCCCAGGAACATGAATGATCCGATCGGCTTGTCAGGATCAGAGATGCCTGCTCGCGATCGCTTGATCGCGTTCGAGATCTTTCGCACAGCCTCGTCCTGTCCGATGATTCGCTTCTTGAGCTCGCGCTCCATACGTGCCAACTTAGAGATCTCATGCTCAAGCATTCGCTCAACCGGAATTCCTGTCCAGCGTGCGACAATGGACGCGATGTCCTCCTCGGTCACTTCCTCTCGCAGGATCTTTCGTGAAGTCTGCAGTTCCTTCAGCCGCTTCTCCTGCAACCGCAGATCGCGCTCAATCATTGGGATAGTTGCATACCGAATCTCTGCAGCCCTCGAAAGGTCAGCTTTGGCCTCTGCCTGCTCTGCCTCTATTCGAAGCATCTCAAGGTCGCCCTTGAACGTTTTGATATTAGAAATAGCCTCCTTCTCGTTCTGCCACTTGAGATCAAGCTCCTTGATACCCTCCTTGAAGTTGGCAATGTCCTTCTCGACCTTGTTGAGTCGCGCTCGCTGTATGGCCGTAGGCTTCTCCTCCTTGATCAGAGCCTCGCGCTCGATCTCAAGTCGCATGATCTTGCGTCGTCCCTCCTCAAGTTCCTCTGGCATGTTTTCCAAAGAGATCTTTAGTGTAGAAGATGCCTCATCGATCAGGTCAACTGCCTTGTCCGGCAAAAACCGGTCCGTAATGTATCGTGACGAAAGCTGCACCGCTGATACGATTGCGTCATCGGTAATGCGCACACCGTGATACAGCTCGTACTTCTCCTTGATTCCTCGCAGGATTGCAGTCGCATCCTCGATTGAAGGCTCTGCAACGCTCACTGGCTGGAATCGTCGTGCCAACGCCGCATCCTTCTCGATGTACTTCTGATATTCCTTGATGGTTGTCGCTCCGATTGCCTTCAGTTCACCACGTGCCAGTGCCGGCTTGAGCATGTTGGACGCGTCGAGTGATCCCTCTGACGCTCCTGCACCTGCCAGCGTGTGCATCTCATCGATAAAGAGAATGATCTTGCCTTGTGCCTGTGTGACTTCCTTGAGAATCTTTTTGAGTCGATCCTCGAACTCTCCTCGGTACTTGGTTCCGGCAACGAGTGCGCCCAGATCAAGTGATACAAGCTCCTTGTCCTTCAGTGACTCAGGAACCTCTCCCTGTGCGATTCGGTTCGCAAGACCCTCCACGATGGCGGTCTTACCGACTCCTGCCTCTCCGATCAGGATAGGATTATTCTTGGTTCGTCGTGAAAGGATCTGGATGATTCTGTTCACCTCCTTGTCTCGTCCGATCACGGGATCAATCTTGTTCTCGCGAGCTTTCTCAGTCAGGCTGATAGTGTACTTGCGAATAGACTTCATGGACTTGGTAGTCTCAGTCAGCTTGGCTCGGCCAGTTTTTATCTCAGAAAGAATATGAAAAACCTGCTCATGCTTTACCTTGAACTTAGCCAGGATGTCCTTGGCCTTGCTTGGCACCTCGAACAGTGCAAGGAATAGGTGCTCGGTCGATACGAACTCATCCCCGAGCTGAGCGGCGATCTTGGTCGAGTATTCGATTGACTGCGCGAGCTCAGGCGCAAGGTATACCTGGAACGAAGGAGAAAGCGTATGTCCGAGGTCTGGCACGTCAATCGTATCCAAAAGGCTGTCCGTCATGAGATTGATGTCCACCTCTAGTTTCTCTAGAAGTGAGCTGACAAGGCTTTCCTCCTGCAGGATAAGTGCGAGGAGCAAGTGAATCGGGTTCACATGGTTCTGCCCTCTCTCGATAGCAAGCTCATGTGCATGCCTAATGACTTCCTTAGCTTTTGATGTGAAATTCTTGAATGGTTGCATAGGCATATAGTTGAATTAGACTTTTAGTATACAATATTTTGATAAAAAATCAAGGACCTACGACGCCGGTATCTGGGACCTGAAGATACCAGTCGGCATAAACGTCGTCTTGTCCTCCGCTGCCGCTGTCTTGATCCCGATAATCGACCCTTGCAGGTTTAGGAGCACGCTTCCAACCAAGACGTTTGCCGGATCTACCGACGTTTTGATGGATGAGATTGATCCATCAGACGACATAGGGAGACTCGTAACCACTGCCGTTGAAACACTGGTATCCCGAGATCCTGAGAGAGAAATTACGCTTTGTGCAAGCTTAACCGTTGAAGAGTCGCCGAATGTGGCTGGCACGAAGTTGTTTGGTGATTCCCCCTTGATCTCAAGAACAATAAAGTCTGCCGTTTCGCTGCCCGACTTGTAGCTCACGACATAGGACTGGGAACCTATTCGTGCAGTATAGTCCTGGACCTTGCTTATCATTCTCTTATCGACAACGATATTGCCCGCAGAATTCACAATGATTCCCATGGTGGCGAAATCAGTGTTTCTACCTGAATAAATTCGAGCAAGGCTTTGCTCGTTCTTGGTGACCGCATTAATGGTCTGGTCCTCCTGGTTGACCACGACAGTCACCACCTCCTTTTCAGGCTGCGGGTTCTGCGTGATGATGTTCTTGATCTGCTCGATCGGCTCGTTGGAAGCAACCGTCTCGACAGTCCGCTCGATAACGCGGTTAATTGTCTGGGTAACGGACCCTGGTTCCTGCTGCATGAGCGAGACTACGGTAATACCGGTAGCAATCGAGGTAACGAAGCTTACCAGCAAGCATAATAGGATGATCTGCTGGGTGTTTAGAATCATGGTTAGATTCTAGCATTTTTGGCGAAAGAGTAAAAGAAAGGGCCCGCGACTTGCGTCGCGGGCCACGAACTCTCGATTACTCCTGAACATTCAGTGCTCCAGGCTGATCCGGATCGACAGAAGCAACTTCCGAAGAAGTCTGACATTCACTTCGGCGACTCGCAAAGAACTTGGCAGGATCGTATCCAAAATCATCCAAGTAGTTTGCCATAAATCGCGTAAACGCCTCTTCGATTTCGATATCGGACCGACGTCCGAGACCGCAGAACCACGTGAGGTCGTTTGGCATAATCATCGACGCATCAGGACTCAGCTTGAGAGCGACAAAAAAGTGCGCCCCCTCGATCGAGTCCTTAGTACCAGTGCGCGACTTTTGTTGGAAGCAAAAAGAGACGAACGTCGTCCCCTTAGCCTCTTTGATCTCGGTAATCGTCACCGACTCCTTTTCGAAGTCCTGACGCCTCTTGGTGATGGCCCCTTCGCTGGTAAGCAATCTGCCCAACTGATCCTGCATGAGCTCTTCGAGCACGCGTGCAATCAATATGCGATTCATTGGCTCAGTCGGAGTCTCGAGAAAGTATGGCTCGACCCTATTTGGATCGACCTTCCCGCTTGTGAGGTCGGCGAACTTCCGTGCCCCAAAGACTCGCGAGAGCCAGCTGAACGGAGTGGTGACCAGGACATCCAGCACGAACGCCGGAAGTATGACACCAAGCCAGTATTGCGGTGGGTTCTTCCTTGCAAAAACAAAGAGCCATAAAGTACTTTGCAGCACGCCCATTGCGATGTGGTAACCAAAGGATTGAACAGTTGGAAGCTTCATCCACAGCCAGATACCAAGCACGAAGGGCCATGCGAAACGCAAAACAAATTCAAAGAAGGTAAGTGTCTCGTTATCGCTAACTTCACGAAGCTTAAGCGCTCTCCGGTATAATTTCAGATTCATCAGGTGTTTTTTGGTTGGAATGTGCGAACTATCCGTACCAAAATAGGACGAAAAACTGTAATTGTCAAACGTTCCCGAGTTGATTCTTCACAACCTTGGCAAGCACTCTTACCCCCTTTCGTACCTCACTCATCGTAGTCATCCTCCCAAACGAAAAC